>BCSF01000027.1_pt1 | contig 59485 bp, 76 predicted proteins | sample 1016431 | NCBI WGS metagenome assembly BCSF01 (sample SAMD00045685;SAMD00045686;SAMD00045687;SAMD00045688;SAMD00045689;SAMD00045690;SAMD00045691;SAMD00045692;SAMD00045684;SAMD00045690;SAMD00045691;SAMD00045692;SAMD00045684;SAMD00045685;SAMD00045686;SAMD00045687;SAMD00045688;SAMD00045689, study... | reverse complement strand
GGCCAATATAGTCGTGTATATTTTCAAGCATAAATGCCAAATCCTTGTAGGAATAACCTTTGCCTGGTGGGCAACCAAACTGGTTTCCTTCGTCATCTTGCATATAAAACTTGCCTAACGTGCCTGATCGTTTACCTTTGCCCGCCTCGTAACCTATAATAGTAGCTTCATCATCGCTGAAGTCTTTAAACTTTTGTAGATTATAAGATCGTTTTTGCTCATAAAAGCCATTTGTGCGTAGCATAGAGCCTTCATAGCCTTGAGCTAAGTGTACATCGTGAAGCATTTTAGCTTCATCATAACTATTGACTGTTGTGTTTGCAATCAAAGTCATAGTTCTAGCAACTGGTAAGTTATTTCTTAGCCAGTTAAATCGTTCTTCATATGTAAAGCCTTCAGCTATTACATCATACACATGATATTGTACTAAATGTTGTGCGTCTCGGCGATCTATTTCAGTTGGTTTAGTTTTTCTGACCAATGATATGATTTTTTCAAAATCGTGCTTTAGACGATGATTATACAACTCACCGTCTAATACAGTGTTTGGATTTTTTCTGAAAAAGTCTGTTAGATCATACTCAAGATGAGCAACATTTTTAAATTGTTTACCAGTACGTGAAAATGCACCGTCTTTTGTAAATATACAACGTACGCCGTCAAGCTTGGGTTGAATAAATACACCCTCGGACCAGTCGACTTCTTTTTTGCCTACTTTGTATGCGAGCATTGCTTTTATCATAGTTCGTTTAGTTTATTTTTTAATTTATCTATTTTATTTTTAATAATAGCAGCTTTTTCATACTGCTCTTTATCTTCATATGATGACAATAGGGTCATAAGCCTACCGATCTCAGATAGTAATAATTCTTCTGTAGATAGTTGGCGTATGTACCCTCCGTCTTTCATCATTGTCTCTTGCAAGTCAACGTGAAATTGTTCATCATATTCTTTTTGTTTTTCTATTAGCTTGTCAACAATAATATCTGCAAGCTGATTCATTTCTTTTTCTGTCATTTAATCTAGTAATACCATATAGGCTTGTGGGTTATTAATTCTAAACCAAGTCAAAGCTCGATCGAAATCTTTAATCATATCATCATTTACTCGGTTTGAACCACGTTCAAATAGCATATTACAACCCATTATGAAGTCATAAAGACTAAGCTCAACGTTAGTAAGTTCTATTTCTTCGCCAGTAAATTGGTTTGCTACTGTTTCACCTTGTGAATACAATGTACCGTTAAACCATTTAGGCAACTTCTGCTTCGTCTTCGTACTCATAACCTTCGTCTATTAATTCATTTTCTGTTTCTTCAATTAGTCTTTCATATAAATAGTCATAAGCCGATTCAGCTGCTTCGCGCACATAATCATCTTGCAAATAATCTACATAAATTCTAGCGCCATCAATTAAGGCATCTTCTAATCTTTCGTGTAGATCGCTGTCATAGTAGTAAACATCTTCGTTTATACTTGGACTACCTGAGTTATTTGTAGCAATATAAACTTCATAACCATCAGCAGTTGTTTCTGAATATATAAAGAAATCTGCATCATCGTTCCAGTCTTCGCTGATCTCAGCGTCGTAGTATTCGCATACTTTTTTAAGCATAAACTCATATGTCACACCTTCATCGTGTGTTAAAGGATAGCCTTTGTCAGCTAGCTTTTGTTCAATTAGTTCTTGTGTTAGGATTTTTTTACTCATTTGTTTCTATTAATTTGGCTATGTATTGCCAGGTTTGTAATTCTTTTTCTGTTGATGATAAACAAGTTTTTAGCAAGTCAACACCTAAACGCCCATCGCCGCCAGTTCTAATGTCTAGCTTTAATTTGCTAATGTCACGCTCAAGTGTTAACATTTTACTAAATGCTTTGTTATGTGCTCGTTGTTTAATTTCGCTATTCATAATCTTTAGATATTAAAATGTTGTCACCATATTTAAAATCCCATACAGAAACTTTAATTAGATCTATATCTGAAAATGTATATAACGAGCTAATGTCACCGATGCTTAGATCACTGTAAAACGTAGTTGATCCTAGCTTTTCAATAATACTTGTGATGGTATGTTCATAGTCAACCATGTTTGATAATAAAGCTCCTTCAACTTCTGGCTTTAGTCTTTCGTAAATTGTAAGTCTATTCATAATTATATTTTATTATATTATCCATTAGTTATCGTAATTTGTTTGTAAATCTATTTCTTCGTTGATATGTTCAGCGATCTCGTAATAGTTCACATCACGTAAAAAAGCAAGCGCGTAGTCTTTTACAAGGCTAAGACCTGAGAAGTCTCTACCACCAAAAACGCAGTCATATACAATTTCTTGTAAATAATCTGCAGAAACGTGCTCTTCAAACTGAATATCTCCGAGTATTTCTAAGTTTATACGCCATGTAGCGTAGTTACTCCAACCATTGTATTCACTCATAATCTATTTAAATTTTCTAGCTTATACTCACCTGATTCTATTTTAGCTCTTGTGTCTGCAATATATTCACGTAAAAACTCGTTTCGGTATTTACCTGTTGTACGCGAATAGTTCCAGTCATAAAGGTCTAATGTCACATTACCTTCATTGTCTTTGAAAGCAATAATACTATCATAACTTTGAAAGTATCTACCTTCACTTGTATAGATAATAAATTGATTAGCAACAGGTCTGCCTGATCTGTTACTTGTCATTTGTTTTACTTTAATTTTCATAATAACTCCTCCTCAACGTCTTCTAAAGCTATTTTGTAACCTAAGTTCATAGCTAATTGCATTAGTAAAAAGTCAGCAGATCCACCATTTGACTTAGCAAATCTTTCTAAGTAATCTCGATCAGGTGTTACTACAATACCTCGATCAAGCATCTTGTTTTTGTTGTCTAAAAATTCTTTAACTGTCATAATCTTCTAGTATTTGCTCGATATCATATTCGAGGTTAGTAATTTCACGCGCTAGATCTAAAAACTCTTCAAGCGCTCTTACTTCACTGCTACTTAATTCGCTAGTGTCACCATCTTCGATCGCGTAAATACAATCTCGCATATCACTTACCGTATTTTCAAAACGGCAATAACTCATATTTGGCATAATTATATAGTTTTAAAATTAGTGGACGTGGCAGGAATCGAACCTGCGTTACCGGGTTTAGGTGGTATTCGGTTATTAACCTACTGTTCTCCCGCTTCCGGTCTAACCATTTCACGCCCAAAAACACCTCACATACTGCACTACTTGATACTGCCGAAGCGTAAATGAGCATTGATGTTATTGGTGTTTTGCTACAATCATCGAGCCGAACCATTATCGCCTTTAATCATGTAGCTATTTGTAACTAGTGAGGACTCGAACCTCATACCCGTCGGTAGCCTGATCTTTTGTTTTCAACCTGAAAGGCTTGGTGCTTTATAGCACATGTTTCCAAGGATCACCTGACCTAGTTCCCGCTAGCTATTCACTTATGTAATTTAGGCACTGCTTTAGCAGAGTAGATTTTTATGGCCATTCACCAACCTAAATTCTAATTAAGCTACTCGTCTAGCTATTTGCGTCGCCAAGCTCTGTGTACAGACGCGCTAACTTCTTGGCTGACAATTTGTATTGTATTACCTGTTTTGTGCTCGATAATAGGGACATACGAGTATGTTTGGGTGGTTGAGTGATCAACACACGTTTTATAACCTAATTCTAACCGCACAGGGTGTACTTTTTTACCGCATCTACAATACATATCTTATTATTTTAATTATTATTCGTTTATATTATCCAATAGTTGTTTTTTTTTGTTTGTAATTTTTAATCGTGACTCGTAAGTAACTCCTTTAAAAACACTGAAAAACATATTTTCAACCGCTTTTTTCATGACATAACTGTGAAGCTCGTTGAAGTCGTCACCATCTAATGGTTGATCACCTAACTGCCAATCAACAGTGTCATACATTATTTCCATACAGTGATCTGCAACGCCTTGCGCTATAAGATCTATTTCTGACATTTTACTCATATTAATCTTGTTCTAATAATTCATTTATTTCACTTAGTGTCATGTCATAGACTTCACACTTTTTATAATTCCGTTGCACCCACCATTTAGACCAAGCTAAATCCCAAGGGCTTTTTATTTTTTCACTCATATTATTTAAATTTAGCCGCGACTTCACGTATTTCTTCTTTGTCTTCTTGATCTAACCCAGGTGTTTGCTGAGCATACATGCGTAGTACATAGTGTACAAAAGTGCAGTCGTTTTCTGTTAGTTTAATTGTTCGCATAGTTTTTAAGATAAAATTTTAGTATATAGTTTAGTCTTACAATTGGTGAATGTATAAGCGCACGCGCGTGAGTTTCACCTTTTGATACATACAATTGACCATTGTCTCGCATCCATACGTCTTGAGTGTTTTGAATATAGACAGGATTTATTTGATATGCTCTGTCTGCACCGTTTTGTCTACGTACATAACCTGATTTGAAAGACGCAAGACGCAAACGAGGTAAATCTTTTAAGTCATATTTCTTACGCTTATACCACTTAAGTCGTTGTTTTGAATAGCAAGGCACAGGAAACTCAAACTCACGAGTACCATTTTTAGCTTGCCGAGGTGTAGTAACCTCTCTGATTCCATACTCAACGAGCATGCCTTTTACAAACTCGTTCTCTTGTTCTAGTAATTTTCTACCGTATTCTGTCATGATTTTACTATAATATTTAATTGTTGTACATCAAATTTCTTGTGTGTTTCTTGCCACATACGATTGTGGGTGAACTTTCTAGCTTTTGAAAACGTAGATTTCTGTCGCACCGTCATGCGATTATACTCTGATTGAGTAAGTCCACCACACATACCGTCGTGGGCGTGCTTGCGTCTATGCTCCGCAGCACGTAATTTTTTCTGTTGTAAAGAGTAATTGCATAGCTCTTTCATATTAGTTACGCCCATGGATTATCTGATTTTGGAACGTAAGTTAGACCTTTGTAGTTAAACCACTCTGTAATGCCTTTTTTGTCTTCATCTTCGTTGTAGATGAAAGCAAATTTAGCGGGCAAGTTGCCGATAGTGTAGCCTTTGTAGTCTTGAGCGCCAATACGAGCGAAGCTGTGATTGTCTTTTTTGAAGAATTTAATTTTTTGCATAGTTATAATTTTAAATGTTACGTATATATTATCCAAAGAATATATTATTTTATTTGTAAAACGCTTGTTGCCATTGAGGTATTTCTGCGTTTAAGCGATCATAGTGCTCTTGTTCTATCATTCTTATCTGAACTTGCAAGAGTTTGTGGTGTGAAAATTTACGTTTTTTCTTAATCTTCATAACCTTCTATGATTTGTTCTACATCAAGAGAAGTAAAGTAACCTTCACCGAATTGATTAGAAATGTTAGCTCTTTCTCTTATTTCTTTGTATTGAGCGATTTTACCGAGTTGATACATGCACGCTCCGACCATTATAGTAAATAGTGTATTTCGTATTATCTTTTTCATTTTAATAAGTATTTAAGTGTTTGTTCCCAATTTGGAAACTTTTCTGTACCGAACTGTATTAGCTCGCCTTGAAACTCACCTGCACCGTTTGCAGTTCTGTCATCGATGAGTATATCACCACGTAATAAATTCTTGTGATTACAAAGAATCAAGCGTTTATGAGCTTTATCGCCTAAGTATTTACTAACCCACAAGCGTTTCTGTGTCCAAGAATTTGGTATATTCCATGGAGCAGTCGATAGAATATAGACGTCGTAGTCTTCATCGAAGCATAATTCATTGAACGCTTCAACAGCACCATCAATTGGAGGTGGATCTTTGAAGACATTCTGGTGCCAACCTTGCTTGTCTAAGTTAGATTGCAAGTCGACGAGTACGCCGTCCATATCTATATAAAGTGTTTTAGTAATAGTCATAATATATTTCTAAACATTTTTCTCTTTGTTCTTGATTTAATTTAGATGGGTGAATGTCTGGATATAGTTTCAGAGCAATACGCCATACTTTGTGCCATTCAATGTGCATAGTATTTAGTTTTAATAGTTAATAATTTATTTAATCGCCTGTATAATTATCATGAGTGGATTTGCTTGCATAATACTCTGCAGCACCTGCATTAGACAGTTTACGCTTGTATTCGTATTGCACTCTATTGTCTAACAACTCATCGATTTTACTTTGCATTTCTGCTTCTGTATTTGCAGGAAATGATATAATGTGATAAGGATAGAAGTTGAAGTACTTGCAAGTGTATGATGAACACTCTTGACCGTTTGAAGCAGTCCACTCATGATATTCATATGGTATATTTCTGTGTTGCATAGTATTTAATAGTTATAATTAATTTTTTCGATTAGCTCGCGATAGTGCGAGTATTTTTTTTTGTTATTTTGAATTAGTGGATAGTATAGTTTATTATTAAAAGTAATATAAGTTAATAATAATTTATAATAAAAAAGTTTTAAAGTATTTATGTGATATTTTAGCATATTTAATTTTATTATATTATCCAATAGTGATATTAATTTGTTTGTAATTACCATTTAGTTTCTGATGGAGCAGAGCCCACTTCAATATAATCAGAGATTTTAAAGTTGATAATTTTTAGTATTAGTTTGTGAGTAAATTTTCTCATATAAGTATTATTTATAGGTGTGATATTATTTATTAGTTTATTTTATTGTAATAGTGTAGCGCGAACTCTCTTTCTACACAACTCTTTCTCTCATTTTAAAAAAAGTGTGACATTAGCCTATTAAGATAACCTAAGTAACAGGCTATTGTCATAGTTTTCATTGATGACAAGTGCCACCACCTCATGTATTTACCCTGCCCAGTTCGGCCTGTTGCCTGCCAGGTTCGGACAGTCACCCGTTGAGGTGTAATATTAAAAGACTTAGATTACTTCTTTGTCTCTTAATATTACTGGTACACTTGTTGAAGAAGTATATGATTTATACTTTTCAAAGCAATTCATTGAATTTAATTTATCTTTCATAATTTCATAGACTTTATCATGATTGTAAGTAAATGATTTACCATTTTTGAAAGTTACTTCAATGATTTGATTTTTGCCGATTAGTGATTTGCGTACAACAAATCTTTTTGATTTTAAATTTTGCATAGTAATTATTATTAAGTTATTTATTATTTATTTAGTTTACATTTATATTATCCAATTAGCAATTTATTTTGTTTGTAATTATTTTATTATTTTGTAAGTTATATAATTACGTTTTAATAATTGTAATATATTTAAATTTGATGGATTGTTTAGAATTATTAATTGATTTGTATTAATAAAAGTATTTGATATATTTTTATTAGTTAATAATTTGTAAGTTAATTGAATTTGATATTTGTTTATTATTATTTGCATGTCGTTATTTTATATTATTATCCAATTGTATTTCTATTTTGTTTGTAATTGTAAATGTCTCAGTAAAAATGCAAAAAGTCTGAAAAAATATCAAAAAAAGACTGTAGGGACTGCTAAAAATATTGAATTTTACATAAATTTTTGTGATATACAGGGGAGTGGCAACCCCAATATCCTCTATACGTAACGATTTTTAATTTAAAACTGTGACATAAGCCTTATAAGTTATATAAGTAAGGGGCTATTGTCACTATTTGTAAGTTTTCACTGTTATCTGTAAGTATATATAAATATAAAACCCTAAAAAAATGGAAACACAGAAGCATATGGGCCGCGGGAGTCTAATTGAGAGACTTGCAGCGCAGGTTGGGAGCAAAAGCTTCGCTATAGCACTGCTTAAAAAACGCGGTGACCTTACGGCGTCTGGGGAATTAACAGCAAAAGGGCAAAAGCGTGACGCGATGACGGCCGAGGAGCGTGCAATTGACAGAGCATCGAAAGAATCTGGGCGTTCAGCTAGTGAATACACATACGATCCAACAACAAATAGAGCAACATTAAAATAATATGGCAATAATTAACTCATACCCTACAGTAACACCTAGTGGTGATGATTTAGTGTTAATAGTAGATACGTCTGTAGAAGGTAATCCTACCAAAACAGCTACTGTAACAAGTATAAGTAACATAACCTCTGGAGATTTAAATGGAACTCCCACGCAGATAGCATTTTTTGATACTACAAAAAGTGTAATAAGTAGCAATGATTTATATTGGGACAATGTAAATTCAAGACTTGGAGTTAACACGGCAACGCCAGCAACTAACTTGCATGTTCAAGGAGGTGTTAGAATAACAGGTGGTGTTGATTTATTTCAACAACATGAAAATGCTTTTGCGGGTACTAATGCCGGTAATCAAGGTACTATTACAGGTGCATTTAATGCGGCTTTTGGTAAAAACGCCATGGCAGCCGCTACAGTAGCTAATAACAATGCAGCGCTAGGTTATGGTGCTTTAGGTAATATAACGTCTGGAAATAGAAACGTTGCTATAGGAGTTGAAGCATTGGGAACTGCGGTATCTAATAATGGTAACAATATTGCTATAGGTTGGCAAGCTGCTCAAAATAATGGTGGAGGACATAATTTAGCTATAGGCACAGATGCTTTAAATCAAACAACTTCAGGAAGTGGAAATATAGCAATAGGTACAGATGCATTATTTACACAAGGTTCAATATCAAACTCTATAGCAATTGGTAGAGAAGCATTATACAGTAACACAACAGGAGCTTATAATATTGCTATAGGAACTGGCGCACTGGTTAACTTGTCAACAGGCACAAACAGACAAAATGTAGCAATTGGACATTTAGCTGGAAATCAATTAAGCACAACTACTGGTGCTGGTGGTGAAAATAATATTATAATCGGATTTAGCGCGCAGGCTAGTTCACCCACTGCATCTAATGAAATAACATTGGGTAATAGTTCTACTTCTGTATTAAGATGTGCTGTTACTACAATTACATCTTTATCTGATGAGAGAGATAAAACAGATATTAAGCCGTTGGATTATGGACTTGACTTTATTAACTCTTTATCACCAAAACAATTTACTTGGAATCAAAGAGATGAATATATAGATTCAAAAGATGATGAAGGAAACGCAATACAAGAATTAGTTGTAAATGCTAATAAAGGTAAAAAAGATTTTGGATTTATAGCTCAAGAAGTTCAATCAGTTGATAATGATGTATTAAGACTTGTTTATGCTGAAAATCCTGAAAAACTAGAAATGAGTTATGGAAAGTTAGTTCCAGTTTTAGTAAAAGCAATTCAAGAATTAAGCGCAGAAATAACGGCCTTAAAGCAAAATTAATATGGCAATAATATACAGTTACCCTCAAAAAACAACACCTGCGGGCAATGACTTCTTAGTCATCACCGATTCAGAGCAACCAGCACCTAATAAAAATCGGACGAAAAGTTTAACGGTAGACAACTTAGCTAACTACGTGGTTACATCAACTAGCGGTATTACTGGATCTGGTACTTTAAACACTATCGCTATGTTCACACCTGATGGTCAAAAAATAGGTGATTCTATTATTACGCAAGCATCGCTAGGGCAAGGTGTAGCAATTAATGCAGGATTAGATGTTGTAGAAGATTTAAATGTTGCAGGCTCTATAGAAACTTCATCTAATTTAACAGTTAATGGAACCACAACACTATATGGTCCTTTAGAAGTTAATTCTACATACTATGACGCGGCGGGTGACGAAGGTACTGATGGAGATGTATTAGTTGCTAAAGGTACTCCTGGTAATATGGCTACAAAATGGACTAGCCTAGATAATGCAGGTATAGTTGCTGGATCTGGTACAACAGATTTTGTACCTAAATTTACAGACGGACCTAACGGCGTAATAGGTGATTCGTTTATAAAATCTTATGTAGCTTTTCCAGGAACAGGTAACGAGCAAAATATAGTAGAAATAAATCCCCCTCTTGCAACTACAAACCCTAATTTATTAATAGTAGATAAAATTGAAACAGATACTATAATAGCGTCAAACACTGGTGAGGTTCGAATGAGTGGTAATGTTACTATAGGTAATGGAACTGGTGATTCTTGTAATGTAAATGCAACTACAAATTTATTTTTTACACAAATAAAAGCTGGTCCAAATGCTGTTGGTGATTTTGCACCAGGAGATGATTACGTTTTAGTTTCTGATTATAGAAATGGTCTTACAAGTGCTCTTAGTTGGAAATCTCAAGATGATTATGTATCAGGAACTATTGCTAAATTAATACCATTTAATGTAACAGCATCACCTGGTGGAAGTTCAGCTTACAATGCTGACAACAACATTGTTGAAATAAGCTGGACAACAGGTAACGGCACATATGTATTATTTCTACCAACAGCAACAGGTAGTAATGCGTACAGAAATATAAGGTTTGTAACCAACGGGACTTTTCCAGGTGGAGCTTCGCATAAAATAGAAATAACGGCTTTGCCAGGTGAAACAGTAGACGGCGCCGCAAATTTTGAAATATCAAAAACATATGAAGGTGTATCACTCTGGTCAAATGGAACTGAATGGATTGTAATACAAGCAAAAGCACATTAATAAGTAAATTTTACTCTTTTCGAGTGATGATATAAAACATAAAAGATATACACAAAAAAAATTAAACAATGTTACTATACATAACTGATTCTAAAAAAACAAAGCATGCTGTTAGAGTAGAAGGCATAGAGTCTATCGCTTTTACAAACAATCCTGCTATTATTACATTTAACTATTTAAACGGAAGTAAGAAAGAGCTACATATGGTTGAGCAGGACCTTAAAGTACCTAGCGATGCTTATGTAGTAGATAAATTATGGGCATGGGTAAACGCTGGTTTATCCGATAAGCCGAAGCAGTTGACTAGCTTCTTAGGTAGAAAAGCTAAAGTAGAAACTGTAAAATCTGTAGAGACAGATGAAGAGCACAGTGAAAACAAAACTTATCTTAGAATCAGTAAGTTCCATGATAGCTTTGTAGAAAAGAAAGTTATACCTGTAGATGACATTACTTCAGTTACAGCACACTCTGAGGAATCACACGATTATTTGTTGTTTACTACAAAACATAAAAAATACAAACTAGTATTAGTATATACTTATAGTGATGTTTATGCGTCTGATATCAATGACAATAAGCACGCAGCTAATTTGATTAAAGATGATATAATAGATTTAATTCAAAAATCAAAAAATAAAGGTGTTGTAACTTATAACCCTATAGAGTTTATTTCTTTTTCATACGAGCAGCCTTATGGTGATGATGGATACATTTTTAGAAGTGGATTTGAATCTACGTGGAATTTAGAAGAAGTTTTTGATTTTACTGAAAATTACGACGAAATACAAATAGGTAAAAAACAAGACGCTTGCTTGTACGCTTTCAACATGTACGACGTTATAGCTAATGCATGCGGTCCTATTGCTCTTAATAATCGGGGAAACGGACACACTTATAAAATTAGAAATAAATCCTTCATACAATTAGGTAGTACTAGGTCTGAAGTTTATAATTCAACTATAACAAATGTAGAAATAATGCCTCCTTTAGGTTTTACTTACGATCTACTAGGTCATGAAAATCTAGAAGGCACTGGAAAATGGTTGGGATCATGGGCGCCTTCTAAAGCTTACTATAGTATAGGTAACAAAGTAGCAGATGAAAATGGGGTTACGGTGTACAGTAATCCAATAGTTGACAATCCAACATTAGATGACGTATTTATAAAACCTAATATAGATATTGACAATAAAATACCTGCTTTGACAAATTGGGGTTTACATAGTTTAACTTACGATGAAGCTGGAAACGCGTCAAAGTTTTTAACTTTTTGGGACGAACAAGCAGAACAGTATAAGGATATTCCTGTTCCAGACGGAGTTTCTAATAAATTTTTCTATCTAAGCGAACAAGACGGAGCCGCTGTCACTAGCACAATTAAAGACTTTGATTTATTTCCAAATGTTTTTAATCCTGTTTATGGAATGCTGTGTAAAGAAGATGGTGTTTATAAAGTTAGCGTAAATTTTGAAGATATTATTTTATCAAAAACCAGCAGCGTTGATTCTCAAAATCATTTTTTAACTCCAGATGAAAGAAACAACGTTGAAGCTTATCTGACTATAAAAGTTTATGAAGCTCATACACCTTTTTCGGTGTTAAACAATGGTTGGACCTTTGGAACTCAAGCTCCAGAAGAGAGTAATCGTGAAGATTCGGATTTTCCAGTCAGAGAGCAATATTATGGACCATTTCCAGCTTCAGAAAGAGGTTTTAATATAAAATCTGATTTTATAATACCAGGTGTAAAAAATTCTACGTTTTTTAAATTTTTATTAACAATTGTAAATAAAAGTGAAACCCAAGATATATATGCACATATTGATACAAAACTAGAATTACCAACTCAAACAAGAAATATATTTGGGACAACCCCTAACATAGGCTTTTCTAGAGAAGCTGCTATAGGTGATTTTACTAGTTCTGCTCTTACTCAAACTTGGAGATATTTAGATGACGACTCATTACCATATAATGCTCCAGTAAATGCGCATTCTACAAGTATTCTACATATAGAAAAAATAGCGGAACTTCCAACAAGAGAAGACCTAAATAAAGTTTGGATGTCAACTACATCCACATCAGAAACTACAGGATCACCAATTACAGTAAAAAGCTTAAAAGGTACTTCTAGAACAGAAACAGAAACCGCTTCGGGTTACTATTACAGTAGTGACGGTATTGGAACTGGTAACTTATAATAAAAATGAAATTTATATTAAATCTAATCAAAAAAATAATTATGTTATTTAAGAAAACAAGGAAAAAACCTGTAATAAATATAACTAAGGGTGAAGATAAAGAAGTTATAAATTTTTACAATGAAATTGCTGTTGGCTTAAATAATATAACTTAATGAATAAAGTAGTTTATAGTCAGTGGTCAAAACCCGCAAAAGACGAATTTGTAGGTTTTAACTCAAAAGAAGCTTTTGCTAACTGCGCAGAATTATCTGTTTTAAATAGTAAAAAGTGGTTTGATAAAGTAGAGCTTGTAACTGATGAAAAAGGTTATAAATTTTTAATAGAAGATTTACAACTGCCTTTTACGAACGTAATAGTAAAACTAGACGATATAAACCATATAAGCAAGGTTCATTGGGCCTTAGGCAAGATTGAAGCTTGTACAATGCAAAAAGAACCATTTATGCATCAAGATTTTGATGTAATATGGTTTAAGAATCCACCTAAAAGAATATTAAAATCTGAACTAGCCTTTCAAAATTGCGAAGCTAATTTTAACGGTATACATGGATTTTACAAACCGTTATTAGACGAAGCGAAAGAAAAATATAAATTACCACTATGTGGCAGTGTAGTCAATTGGAATAAAATAATGGCTGTTAACTGTGGATTCATGGTGTTTAACACTGACAAGCTTTTTAATAAGTGGAAAAAAATGGTTTATGAATATATAGAGCAATGGGATAAGCATCATAAATACAAAGTTATGATGGATTGCTCTTCTATTATATTTGAACAAGTGTTTTTATATTGGCTAGCTAAACACTATGATATTAAGTTAAATTTTTTAGATTATGAATGGGTAAATCCAGAATTAGCATTAAAGTGTGGTTATACGCATTTAATATCTGGTACAAAAAGAGAAAAAAATATAGAAGAAAAAGTAGCTATTAAATTAGCTAAAACCAAATCCCTGCTCGGGATATAGAGCAAAACCAAATAATAACATAAAAACCAAAACCAATGACATTTTATTACTCGACTAATACGTGGTCTAGTCAATCACAACCAGATGAAAACCGTTTAAAACTATGGCGACATATTGCTGATAAAGCAAATTGGAGAATAGTTCAATTACCAAACGGTTATTACCAAACAGAATACCAAGATCTTCGTGATGAAGAAACCTGGAAGGATGTTACGCGGCGAGAAACACTAGAAGCTGCAGAAACTTCAATAGATAAAACTATTGAACACTACGAGAAAAAGCTTGAATTTTTAAACGGGCCAAAAGTAGTAAAGACCTTTAAATAAAACCAATATTAAAATTAAATTAAATTAAATTATGTCAGACGCGATTGTCAAGAACTTGAACTTTGGTGATGAAGCCAGAGATCAAGTGTTTAAAGGAATAGAAAAACTCACTAAAGCTGTTAGCTCCACTTTAGGAGCTAGCGGCCGATGTGTGATGCTAGAAGATAATACTGGAAAACCAATTATCACAAAAGATGGTGTTACTGTAGCAGATTCAATAATCTTGCTAGATCCAGTTGAAAATATGGGTGCTACGCTTCTAAAAGAAGCCGCTCGTAAAACAGTGAAAGAAGCAGGTGATGGCACAACAACAGCAACGGTATTAGCTCATGCGATACTTAAAGAAGCTTATAAAGTTGCTGATAAAACAAACTCAAGAGAGTTAAAAAATGGTATTAACAAAGCCGTGAGCAAGGTTGTTAAATTTTTGCAGTTAGTATCTGTAGATGTTAAAGGCGATATGATAGATCAAATTGCCACAATATCTACTAACAACGATGCTAAGCTTGGTAAGATTATAGCAAATGCTTTTAGAGCAGTTGATAACACAGGTGTGGTTATGATGGAAACAGCTTCAGACGGTAAAACGCACGTTGAAGTTGTAGATGGTGTCCAATACGATAAAGGACTTAAAAACTCACATTTTATAACTAACAAAGCGACTAAAACCGCTGAGTTGGAAAAACCGCTAGTACTTCTATTGGAGTCACCAGTGGATACAATTAGACAAATACAGTCAGTGCTGGAGTATGTAATAAAAAACAATAAACCTTTGCTGATTATCGGCGATTTAGAACAAGGTGTTTTATCGGCTCTGGCAATGAATAAAATGAAAGGTGCTATTAAAGTAAATGTTGTTGATGCCCCGACTTATGGCATTAGTAAACAACAGATGCTTGAAGATCTTTCACTTTTAACTGGCGCTACTATCATAAATGAAGATCTTGGAGATGATATGGATATGATACAGCCAGAACATTTAGGTAGCTGCGTAAAAAGTGTAACATCACACCAAGACACGGTTTTACAAGTTGAAGAACCTAATGATGAAGTTTTAAGCGTTATAAGCGATTTAAAGCAAAAGCTTTTAGTAGAAAAAAATCCAAATAAGCTTATCAAGCTTGAAAAAAGACTAGCAATGCTTTCGGCTAAAATAGCTATTGTAAAAGTAGGTGCTAACTCAGAAATAGAATTAAAAGAAAAAACAGATAGAGTTGAAGACGCTATCTGTGCTACTAAAGCTGCTATTAAAGAAGGGATTGTTCCTGGTGGTGGTATTGCTCTATTAAATGCCGCAACAAACTTAAAACCTAAGTCTATTGGTGAGACAGTTTTGTTAGAAGCTATTAAAGCACCTTATAAAACTATACTTGAAAACGCGGGTGTTGATAACGTAAAAACACCGATCAGAAAAGGACAAGGTTACAACGTGGTTACGGGAAAAATGGTAAATATGACAAAGTCAGGTATTATAGATCCTTTACTTGTCACCAAGAGCGCTCTTCAAAATGCAGCTTCCGTAGCAACAACGATTTTATCTACAGATTGTGTAATTAATAATTTAAGAATTAATGAAGGCAATAGGTAGAAACATAATAATAAAAAAGACCAAAGAAGGGACCACCAAGACAAAAGGTGGTCTTCTCTTGGCGGAAACCCATAGAGATGACATTAGGTATGTAGAAGCTACTGTTGTCTCGGCTGGTGATGAAATAAACAGCTTAAAAGAAGGCAGTATCATACTTTATGATAGACATGCTGGCCATAAAATAGAAGTTGAAAAAGAAGCATATCACGTTATTAAAGTTCAAGACGTTGTAGTTGTATTATGAGACGGTTAGAGGCAGATGACATAAAAGACCTCAACCTTATGAAACACTACAGGATTATAAGAAAGTGGGCTTGCAGAAATAATGATCTAAACGATGCAGATCTTGAATTGCTAATTTATTTAGACTGTTTGGATATGTTTAGAAAAAAAGACTTTCAAGATGGTAGTTATTCATATAGCTGGGATAATCGTCGCTGGAACAGATTACTAAAACAAGGTTGGATAGTTGTTTGGAGACATAGAAACAGAACAACTCAAAAATACCATATATATAAAACATCTATTAAATGCAAGCAATTGATAAAAAGAATTTATCGCATGATGCTTGGAACTGAAGATATACCGACTTCAGATGCTAATAGTATTATACGTGGTAATACATATACTGACAAAGTTTTAACAAAAGCAATATATAACGTCAACAAAGACAAATACAGATAGCTATGGCTAAATACAAAGTAAAAGACATTAACAAAAACGGCAAGATAGATGGTTGGGAACAAGCTAAATATGATGCTATCAATAAATCTGCAGAAAAAGACTCACCATTAGATTTTTTTGGGCGAATTGGTACGATTCGTGCAGCCAGAGACCTTGCTCGCCAAATTGGTATGGGTGGTAACGCCATGGCTCAAGCAAGAAAAGCTAGACAAGCTCAAGCTTCAAATACTGGTAATATTTCAGGTAGATTAGATGAAATAGATTCTAGACTTTCTGCTATTGAAGATTTAAGCGCTGAATCAGCGTCTCAACCAGAAATGACAAATGTTCCACCAGATCCGTCTAACACCATGGGCAGCACTAGACCTGTTTTTCCTCAGCCAGTTCGGCAAAATGCTCAGAAAATGTTTGGAAGCGTAGATATGATGCAAAACTCTATATCTGCTCCTCCACTATTTAAGAAAAAATGTAACAAATATAAAAAATAATAATATGGATCACGATATCGATAAAATCAAGAAAAATCCTAAATTAGACGGCTCTATTGGAGAGAACGCAGTATGGGAAGGGCCATTAGATAAATCAGGTTTTCCAATGGAAAAAGGCTCTAGTTCTGGAATTAGAGGAATGAAAGTATCACAAGCTCCTTTTGAGTGCGGACATGGAACTCCAATCACTCAACGAGCTAAATCATTTAAATAATGAAAGGTTTATCTAAATTTTCAGGACCTTTTATGCAAAAAAGTCCTTTATACGACAAAGCTAGTAGACTTAGAGAAAGAGCTAAAAAAAGATCTAAAAGACTAGGTGAAACTCAAGATTACGCTTATGAAGATCCTAAGGTTCAAAATCTTTTATCTAAAGCTAAAGAAGCTGAAAAACCAAAACCCACACTAGACAACGATGCTAGAGTTAGCATGTCATATGAAAGACCTGATATGCCACCGGTTAATTATGGAAGTCCTTTAAATGAAGCTGTAACAGGTGAATACGGATCTGCTTCAGGTTATGTATCTGTAGAACCAGCTATAAAACGCTTACAAGAAAACTTAAGCCAAACTACGCAACCTTCTACAAAAAACAAAGCTAAAAAAACAACTAAAAAAAATCAAGTTGTAGATACTTCTACAGGTAAACAGATTGACGCCAGCAAGCCCACAAAAGACTTAGCTGATAAAACTAAAAAATACAACCAATTCCAAGATTTAACTAGAGTTCAGTCCGTAGATGGTAACTTTGTCAGAGTAGATGGTAAAGGTAATATGTATTCTATGAAATTCGATGAATTAGGTAAAAAAGTTTTAGATATGGATCAATTATCTAAAGCCGCTAAAATAATGACAAGAAGATAACATGGAATCAAGAGGTTTAGGAGACAGCATAGAAAAGTTTACCAAAGCCACTGGTATTAAAAAAGTAGTTGATACAATGAGTAAGGGTTTAAATATCCCTTGCGGTTGTGAAGGTAGAAAAGAATCATTAAATAAAATATTTCCATACAAAAAATAAAATATGGCTTTTAAACTTAACAACCCACCTTATACGGTAGACAACACACCTATTTACAAAGTAGATATGGAAGAAGGTGTTATGGGTAAAGCTAATAACAATGGATCTATTCTAATTAGTAAAAATTTAAGTCCATTAGAAGCGGAAAAAGTTATTAATCACGAAAAAATACACCTAGAACAAATGGGGTGTATCAAAGACAGTTCTGGTAAATATAGAAATGACTTAGATTACGACGATAAATACGTTTACTGGAAAGGCAAAAAATATTCACGAGCACAAATGCAAGAAGGCGCAAAAAATTTGCCTTGGGAAGCTGAAGCTTATAGAAGAGCATAACAAAAAATAAAAACAAAGAAATGAACGGACCATTTAAAATGAAGCCTGGGAGAGGTAATATGCCTAAAACAGGTAAAGGATTACCAAAAGACATGACTAATCCTATTATGCAAGTTAATCCTAGATCTGGTAGAAGAAAAGCATACAGTATATTTGAAGATATACCAGCTAGTGCTTACCAAGAAAATGAAGCCACTACTGCTTATGATAATTTAGCCAAACGTTCTAATTATGATTTAGGTCAAATATACAAAAACGAACCTCGAGCTAAAAGAGAAGGTTATTATAGACAACAAACACCTGGCGCGGTAGATATATATCCAAATGAACCAAATTCTGTTGGTGGAAAATATGGCGGTTTTTCTAGTAAAGCCACTACAATAGATCCTCTTTCTGGAAGAGATATAATAAGTCAATCTATGAAAATGTCTAGTAAAGACGCTAAAGAATATTTAGACACTCAGGCAAAATATAGTAGAGAAGGTAGAAAAGGAGCGCAAAAACTTAAAACACAACCTATAGCACCAGTTGTTGATATTTCAACTACAGCGTTCGATGGCGTAGAAAAAAATAAAAATAAAACAAAAAAATCTTCTGTAGACAATAGAAAATCAGCGCCAAAACCAAGGTATCTAGGTGGTTACAGAGGTGGACAAACTGTAGCTGGAAAAGCTATAAGCGCTGTTTCTGATCTTTTTACTAGATACTAATGAAAAAAATTTGGCAATGGTTAACCGGTAACGTTATCAAAGAAGTTGGTGACGTTATCGATAAACTTACAACTACCAAAGAAGAAAAGTTAGAAGCTCAAAGGCTAATAACTGAAATTCTTGAGAAAGCTGATAAAGAAGCACAAGAGCAAGTGACAGCGCGATGGAAAGCGGATATGGAATCTGATAGCTTTTTGTCTAAAAACATTAGACCTTTAGTACTTATATACTTAACTGTTATATTTACTATATGTGCGTTTTTTGATGGTAACATAGGTGAATTTACAATATCTGAAGAATATATACCAATATTCCAAACATTATTAGTAACTGTTTACGGTGCTTATTTTGTTGGTAGAACTTGGGAAAAAGGAAAAGCAATAACAAAAAATAAATAAATAAAATGGCAAAAAATCAACCAACTAGCGGTATACCAGTTGTAAGCTATAGTGATGTATTAAATATTCCAAAACCTGGAGTTATAGTTTCAGGAGCTAATACTACGGCTGGAACAACGTTAACAGATGCTACTAAAGATTTTACAAAATCAGCTACAAACGCACAGGGTTATATTATATCAGGAGGAGATGTTGTGTATGACATTACTACTGGTGTTTTTATTGAAATAATTGCTGTAACTAGCGCTACAGAGATATTGTTATCTTCAGGTATAGCTATTGGTAATTATGAAATATTTAAAGGAAATAAATTAAAATCAGATGGTTATAGTTTGTTTGTTGGAAGCGGAGGTGATTTAATTTTAGAAACTGTAGATGGACAAGAGGTAACACTTAAAAATGTTGCTAATAATTCTTATGTACCTCTTCAAGTTGCTAAAGTAAAATCAGGAACAACAGCACTTGACATCGTAGCATTAAATTAATATGCCTAGTATATTAGCAAACGCAAACGCTATATTAGCGATCCCAAACATACCAGGAGCCGCGGCTGTTCCAACAACTGGATATATACTTCTAGAAAACGGAACTGATAGAATGCTTGCAGAAAACGGAACTGACTTGATGATCAGAGAATAAAAAACAAAAAAAATGGCAGATATAAAATTTTCACAATTTCCCTCTTCAACTAGTTATACTAACTTTCTAGCTATAGTTGGTTATAATGGCTCTACTAATGTTAGGATATCACCTGACGATTTTATGACTTCTTGGAACGGAAGACAATCAACACTAAGGCTTCAAAATAATATAGTAGGAACTACTAGTATTCTTGAGGTTGGCGCAGCTTCTCATACGCTAACAGAATTAAACTTAGCAACTAGCGCAACGGGTAGTTATCAAATAAATAGTTTAAATGCTATTACATACGATGGAACTGATTGGAACCTAGCTAATGGTTCTATTGAAGTAGCGCCTACAACTATTACTCTTGACCGTGACCTGCTTGTTGATTCAACAAACATAACAGGAACTGTTCTTTCTTTAGGTAGAAATGCTGCTACGCCTTATATAAAAAATGCTGGTACAACTGCTGGCACTTTATTTTTTGGATCTAACGCTAGTTTTGCTGAAAACTGGGCTGGAATAGCTATAAACTCAAACAAAAGTGTTTCGTTTTTTGGTTCCTTTCCTAACGGTACTTCATCTTCTGAAGTTGGTAGAGTATTAACAGACCCAAATGGTGGTGGCGGTAGTACTAGTTTTCCAGCTGCTGAAACCATGGGTACTTGGAGATTTAGCAAATACGGAGCTGGTAATAAAATAGATAATGATACTCCTTACGTTCTTGGCGTTGATCCTGGTGGCAATTTAAGAGAAAACTTACGTGCACCAGCTTGTCAAGTTAAAATATCAGGAGCCGCAGGTTTATCTAATACAAATAACGGAACTGACTTTTTAGTACCTTACAACACTGTAACAGTAAATGACGACGCTACAATATTTAACCCAGTTGTAACTGGTGGTTTAGGTAGTCAAGGCGCAATACAAGTTTTAAAAGCTGGTAGATATGCTTTCCAAGCTAGATACTCATCTTTTGATTTAGTTCAACCTGGCTTACCAAACGTTGATGGTAGTAAGTTTTTTAGAATAACTGCTTCCACCGATACGGTTGCAGCTGGTATTGGAACTAAACAATGTGTATTACAAGACTTGATTGTCGCTACATCTGTAAACGGAGAGGCCGTAGTCACTGGAGCTGGTTATATGGATTTAAATGCGAATGATTATTTTAAAATTATTGGTTTTCATAACGGCGCGACAGGTGGATCTGGAACACAAGGCTTTCCAGTTAACAACAACGCATTGTTTAATGAACCACAGCTTTGGCTTGTAAAAGTGCAATAAGTGAGGTAATTATACACATATAACAATTAAATTAAATTAAATAAAATGGCAAAAATTACAGAAGAACAACTAGAAAAAGTATCTAAAACAAACAAAGAGCTAGAGTCTATTATTTTAGAAATAGGCGTATTAGAAACAAAAAAACATAGCTTGCTTCACAGGATAGCTGAAGTTAATAAGGTTTTAGAAGATCAAAAAGCTGAGTTAGAAAAAGAATATGGTAAAATATCCATAAACTTAGAAACTGGCGAATATACAGAAATTAAAGAGTAGTGTTGTGGATTCAGTTATAAGAAAAATAAGTATTGGATCTGACTACAAAAATGACGCTATGCACTACTCCGTGGGTCAACAGGTTTACGGTGGGCACGAAATAGCTTATATTGTTTTCGACGATAAAGATTCATCTTATAATATTCACATTAAAAAAAATAGAGAGGTATTGCCATGGAAGAAGTTTAATTCTAACATGGCTATATCTGTTGAATATGATCTAGAGTATTAATGAACTCATTATATGACTTCATCGTAAAACCAGTTGGTGAAAAATACAGCAACACAGTAAAAGTAGGTGATAAAGAACTTATAGTTAACACAAAAATAGAAAACTGGAAGTTTGTAAACAGAGTAGCTGAAGTTGTTCAAGTGCCTTCTGAGTTTAAATCTAATATAAAGGTTGGTGATAAAGTTATTATACACCAAAACGTGTTTAGAACATTTTATGACATAAGAGGTGAAAAGAAAAAAAGTAGATCTTTTTTTAAAGATGATCATCACCTATGCGCTATTGATCAAATATATTTATATAAAAACAAAACTGGTTGGCACACTTTAGGCGAAAGATGCTTTGTTCAACCAATTAAAGATAATAATGATTTAACGCTTCAAAAAGAAAGAAGCCTTACTGGTATACTAAAATACGGTAACAAGTCGTTAGAAGATCTTAGTGTGACTCCTGGAGACGTTGTAGGTTTTAAGCCAAACAGTGAATGGGAGTTTTTAATTGACGGTGAACGTCTTTATTGTATGAAATCTAATGATATTGTAATTAAGTATGAATGTAAAGGAGACGAAAAAAAATATAATCCAAGCTGGTCGCAAAGCGGTTGATGAGCTAATTAAAGTAGCTAAAGAACCTATCGTTGACTCAGATGATGATATTTCTGCAGATAGACTTAAGAATGCAGCCGCTACAAAAAAGCTAGCAATATTCGATGCTTTTGAAATATTGACTAGAATAGAACACGAGCAAGATTTGTTAAACGATAAACCTAAAGAAGTTAAACAAGAAAAAACTTTTAAAGGTTTTGCTGAAGGAAGGTCTAAATAATGTACGAGCAAACTCTTTACAAAGTACTTGATGATCATATACAGCCGCATACTATAGCTAAGAATAATAAAGCTAAAAAATGGAAGTATGGTTACAACGAAGATTACGATGTTATAGTTATTAGCAAGACTGGTGAAATAGGTGAAATATATGAAATACAAAACCTAAAAATAGCACTACCAAAAGCTAAAAATGTACACAAGTTTGAAAACAAAAAATGGACTCATATAGAATATCCAAAAGAGCTTTCTAAAATAAAGTCTGTATTTGACTGGGAAGAATACCCTTTGGATTTTAAAGAAAAATGGTACGATTACATAGATGAAGAATTTAATAGAAGAGAACAAGGGTTTTGGTTCTATAATAAGAATTTGGCTACTTACATTACTGGTTCTCACTATATGTACTTGCAGTGGTCAAAGATTGATGTTGGGAAGCCAGATTTTAGGGAGTCAAACAGACTTTTCTACATTTTCTGGGAAGCTTGCAAAGCAGACGATAGGTGCTACGGAATATGCTATCTTAAAAACAGACGTAGTGGATTTTCATTTATGGCTTCTGGAGAAGCAGTTAATCAAGCAACGATATCAACAGATTCTAGATTCGGTATACTGTCAAAGTCAGGACCTGACGCTAAAAAAATGTTTACCGATAAGGTCGTACCGATATCAGTCAACTACCCTTTTTTCTTTAAGCCAATCCAAGATGGTATGGACAGGCCTAAAACAGAACTTGCATATCGTGTACCCGCTACAAAGTATACGAGACGAAAGTTGGAAACAAATGAAAAGCTACAAGACATATCGGGACTTGATACTACCATCGACTGGAAAAACACTGGAGACAATAGTTATGACGGTGAAAAACTAAAACTATTAGTTCACGATGAAAGTGGTAAGTGGGAAAAACCAAATAATATATTAAACAACTGGCGAGTAACAAGAACGTGTTTGCGATTAGGTAGTAAAATTATCGGTAAATGCATGATGGGCTCGACGTCTAATGCTCATGACAAAGGGGGAAAAAACTTTAAAAAACTTTATGATGACTCGGACGTCACTAAGCGAAACGCCAACGGGCAGACTCGTTCGGGATTATATTCTTTGTTTATACCTATGGAATGGAATTACGAAGGATACATTGATGCTTATGGAATACCTGTATTCAATACTCCACCCAAACCAAAAGAAGGACCACAGGGTGAAAAAATAAGAATAGGTGTAATAGAATACTGGGATAACGAAGTAGAAGGACTAAAGCAAGATCAAGATGCTTTAAATGAATTTTACAGACAGTTTCCACGTACTGAAAAACATGCGTTTAGAGATGAAACTAAACAATCTTTATTTAATCTAACTAAAATATACGAGCAAATAGATTTTAATGAAGATATAAAAAACTCTATAAATATAACAAAAGGTAATTTTATTTGGGAAAACGGAATACAAGACACTAGAGTTTTGTTTATGCCAAATAAAGACGGAAGGTTTTTGATAACTTGGGTACCACCAGTTAGTATGCAAAATAGAGTTGTAATTAAAAATGGTATTAAATATCCAGGTAACGAAGAAGTTGGTGCTTTTGGATGTGATCCATATGATATATCAGGTACAGTTGACAAAAGAGGTTCTAACGGATCTTTGCATGGTTTGACAAAGTTTTCAATGTTTGACGCACCGCCGAATCATTTCTTTTTAGAATATATAGCAAGACCACAGACTGCTGAAATATTTTTTGAAGACGTACTAATGGCTTGTGTTTTTTATGGTATGCCGTTATTAGCTGAAAACAACAAACCTAGACTTTTATATCACTTTAAGAGAAGAGGTTATAGAGGTTTTTCAATGAATAGACCTGATAGAAAAAGAAACAAATTATCAGTTGCTGAAAGAGAACTAGGTGGAATACCAAACTCAAGCGAAGATATAAAACAAGCTCACGCGGCTGCTATTGAATCTTACATAGAAACACATATAGGTTTAAAAGAAACTGGATATGGTGATATGTATTTTCAAAGAACGCTAGAAGACTGGGCTAAGTTTAATATAAATAACAGGACATCTCACGATGCTTCTATTAGCTCTGGTTTAGCGCTTATGGCTTGCAACAAGCATAGATACGCGCCTAGCGCACCATTAAAAAATATACCAGTTGATTTAGGTATAAAAAGATATGACAATACAGGACTTACGTCTAAAATAATAAGTTAAATGAATATATATACTAATACTAGAAGTGCTTTTCCTAGCCAAGTAGTTAGTGACGCAGAAAAAGCTAGCTTAGAATATGGCAAGCAAGTTGCTCAAGCCATAGAAGGAGAGTGGTTTAGTCAAGGTAGAACTACAGGTAACAGATATTTAACTAATTGGAATAATTTTAACCAATTAAGATTGTACGCTAGAGGAGAGCAAAGTATACAGAAATATAAAGATGAATTATCTATAAACGGTGATTTGTCTTATTTAAATTTAGACTGGACACCAGTACCTATTCTATCTAAATTTGTAGACATTGTAGTAAATGGTATATCTCAAAAATCTTATGAAATAAAAGCTTACGCGCAAGATCCTTCTTCTGTAAAGAAAAGAACTGATTACGCTTCTAAGCTTTATGAAGATATGCTAGCTAAAGAGTATTTAGAAAATCTAAAAGAAACTTTAGGCATAGACGATTATCAATCTCCAAGTTCTGACATTGTACCAGAAACTAAAGAAGACTTAGAACTTCATATGCAACTTAGTTATAAGCAGTCAATTGAAATAGCTCAAGAAGAAGCTATATCAACTATTTTGGCTCAAAATAAATATGATTTAACTAGACGTAGACTTAATATGGATTTAACCGTATTAGGTATTGCCGCGGTTAAAACTAATTTTAATACGTCTGAAGGTGTAACTGTTGATTATGTTGACCCAGCTTATATGGTTTATTCATACACAGAAGATCCTAATTTTGAAGACATATATTATGTAGGTGAGGTAAAGTCAGTTACAATACCAGAACTTAAAAAAGAGTTTCCTAACATTTCAAAAGAAGAATTAGAGTTTATTGAAAAAATGCCTGGTAATAAGTCATATATTACAGGTTATGGAAACTATGATGATAATACAGTACAATTATTATACTTTGATTACAAAACATACCAAAACCAAACGTTTAAAATAAAACAAACAGATCAAGGTTTGTTGAAAGCTATAGAAAAACCAGACACTTTCAATCCGCCAGACAGCGATATGTTTGAAAGAGTCTCAAGATCTATTGAGGTTTTATATAGTGGCGTAAAGGTTTTAGGTACTGAAACTATGCTTAAATGGGAGTTGGCTGAAAATATGTCAAGACCAATGGCTGACACTACTAAGGTGCGTATGAATTACTCTATATGTGCACCAAGAATTTACAAAGGTAGAATTGAATCTATTGTTAGCAAGTGTACTGGTTTTGCAGATATGATTCAAATAACCCATTTAAAGCTACAACAAGTTATATCTAGAATGGTGCCAGATGGTGTTTACTTAGATATGGACGGTTTAGCAGAAGTTGATCTTGGCAATGGCACTAACTATAACCCAGCCGAAGCTTTGAATATGTATTTTCAAACTGGTAGTGTTATTGGTAGATCACTAACCCAAGATGGCGATATGAATTCTGGTAAAGTACCTGTTCAAGAGTTGAATAGCTCTGGGGGTAACGCTAAGATATCTTCGCTTATACAAACGTATCAATATTATTTACAAATGATACGCGATGTGACGGGACTAAACGAAGCTAGAGATGGTAGTTTACCAGATAGAAATACATTAGTAGGTTTACAGAAGTTAGCAGCTAACGCTTCTAACGTAGCGACTAGACATATTACTCAGTCTAGTTTGTTTTTAACATTAAATACAGCAGAAAACATAGCGTTAAAAATAGCTGATGCTTTAGAGTTTCCATTAACTAGAAATTCTTTACAGAACTCTATATCAACTTACAATATTAAAACATTAGATCAAATAATAGAATTAAATCTTCATGATTTTGGTATATTCTTAGAGTTAGAACCAGACGAAGAAGAACAAGCTCAATTAGAAGCTAATATACAAGCTTCAATACAACAAGGCGGTATATATCTTGAAGACGCTATTGATCTTAGACAAATTAAAAATCTTAAACTTGCTAATCAAATGCTTAAAGTTAAGCGTAAACAAAAGCAAGAACAAGATATGCTTGCACAGCAGTCTAACATTCAAGCCCAAGCAGATGCTCAGGCTTCTACAGCTGAAAGAACAGCTATGGCGGAAGTTCAAAAACAAGAGGCAATTAGTGGTTCTAAAGTCCAGTTTGAGCAAGCTAAAAGTCAAATGGAAATTCAACGTATGCAAGCAGCCGCTCAAATAGATATGCAAAAAATGCAGCAACAATTCCAATATGACATGCAGTTAAAGCAAATGGAAGTACAGTCTATCAACCAAAAGGATATGGCTAAAGAAGATAGAAAAGACAAGCGTATAAAAATAGAAGGTACGCAACAAAGTAAAATGATTACTCAAAGGCAAAATGATGGTCCTTCAATAAACTTTGAATTACAAGAAGGTATACCAACAGAAGATATTGATCCATTTGTTTAATTTTTTTTTAATTATTTAATTATATTATATTATGTCAGTAGAAACAAAACAAGAAGGTGAATTTACCTTAAAAGGTAAAAACAAAAAAACACCAAAAAAGTTAGTCAAAAATGAAGAAATTACCAAAGTAGATCTAACAAAACCAGAGGCGCAAGGCGAGGTTGTACCAGATGTAACCAAGGTAGTAATTCCAAAAGAAGAAGAAAATGCCGTTCAAGCACAAGAGACAAATGATAGCAATGCTGTTGTCGAAGAATCCAAAAACAGTGGCGACAGCGAAAGAGTGGTTGAAGAAGTACGGACCGCCGAAGAAAAAGTAGAAGAGTCTCCAATACAAGTTATTGAAGAAGTAAAAGAAACAGAACAAGAGCTAAAAGAAGCTATAAGAGATGAAAAAGTTTTAGGTAAACAATTACCAGAAAACATCGAAAAGTTAGTTTCTTTTATGGAAGAAACGGGTGGAACTGTAGAAGATTATGTAAGATTAAACGCTGATTATTCTTCAGTTGATGACAAAACTTTATTAAAAGAATATTATAAAAAAAATAAACCTTATTTAGATAATTCAGACGTAGAACTTCTTTTAGAAGATTTTGATTACGATGAAGATTTAGATGAAGAAAAAGATATACGTAAGAAAAAACTTGCGTTTAAAGAAGAAGTTGCAAAAGCTAGAAACTTTTTAGAGGATACTAAGGCTAAATATTACGATGAAATCAAGTTGAGATCAAACGTAAACCCTGAAGCTCAAAAAGCTATAGACTTTTTCAATAGATATAATAAGCAGCAAGAAGTGGCTGAGCAACAACACCAAGCTTTTAAAGAAAATACAAAAAAGCTTTTTACTGATAATTTCGAAGGTTTCGACATTAAAGTTGGTGAAAAGAAATTTAGGTATAAAATTCAAAACGCTGATAAAGTTGCAGAAAATCAATCTAACATACAAAACCTTGTCGGGAAGTTCTTAGACAATGATGGTAATGTTGTTGACACTGTTGGTTACCACAAAGCTATTTATGCTGCAGAAAACGTAGATCGCATTGCAGCTCATTTTTATGAGCAAGGAAAAGCTGAAGCTATTAAAGACGTTGTAAATAAATCTAAAAACTTGAGTGAAACTAAAGCTAGATCAACTCAAGGTGATGTATTTTTAAATGGATTTAAAGTTAAAGCAATTAGCGGTGCTGATTCTACAAAACTTAAAATTAAAAAATTTAAATAAACAAAATTAAAAAATTATGGCAACATCATTTAACCCACAATTTGGTACAATTCAGCCGTCTCAACAACAACAACTGCTGAATACCAATTATTTACAATTTAACGATCCAGCTGGAGCTGATTTTAGTTCTTTCGCGCAGCAATATCTTCCTGAGATTTATGAGCAAGAAGTAGAGCGTTACGGAAATCGTACTCTTTCTGGATTTTTACGAATGGTAGGCGCTGAAATGCCTATGACATCTGATCAAGTTATTTGGTCTGAGCAAAACAGATTACACGTTGCTTATGATAACGCTACGTTTGCAGTTGTAGCTGGACCACCAGCTGTTTCTACTATTACAGTACAAGCTGCTGACACTAACGTTATTTCTGTTGGCGACACTGTAGTTGTTTTAGACGACAACGGAGCTGAAGTTAAGTGTTACGTTAGCGCTAGTACAACTGGTGCTGGTGGTAATATCGTTGTAGAACCTTATACTTCTACTGATTTAACTGCTGCCGGACTAGTAGGTAACGTTAAAGTGTTCGTTTACGGTTCTGAATATGAAAAAGGATCAACAACTCCTAACTACAACAGCATCGAGCCAGCTTTCACTTCTTACTCTAACACTCCAATCATTATTAGAAGCCAGTACCAAGTAAATGGTTCTGATATGGCTCAAATTGGTTGGGTTGAGATTGCTACTGAAGATGGAGCTTCTGGATACTTGTGGTACTTAAAAGCTGAGTCTGAAACTCGCTTACGTTTCGAAGATTATTTAGAAATGTCTGTAGTTGAAGGTGAAATTGCTAGCGCTGATGTTGGTGGTGGTGTTCCTTCTGCTGCATCTGCTGCTGGTAAAAAAGGTACTCAAGGTCTTTTTGCAGCTATCAAAGATAGAGGTAATGAGATGGTAGGATTTGCTCCAACCGCTGGTACTGTAGATGATTTCGACGAGATTTTAAGAAACTTAGACACTCAAGGAGCTATTGAAGAAAATATGCTGTTCTTGAATAGAGATATGGCTTTAGCTTTTGACGATATGCTTGCTGGTCTTTCTTCTGGAGGTGACGGTGGTACTGCTTATGGATTATTTGAAAACTCTGAAGAAATGGCTTTAAATCTTGGATTTAGCGGTTTCCGTAGAGGTTCTTACGATTTCTATAAGACAGATTGGAAATATTTAAACGATGCTTCAACTCGTGGTGGATTCACTGGAACTGCTGCTATCGAAGGTGTTTTAGTACCAGCTGGAACTTCAACAGTATACGATCAAATCTTAGGAACTAACATCCGTCGTCCATTCTTGCACGTGCGATACAGAGCTTCACAAGCTGATGATCGTCGTATGAAGTCTTGGTTGACTGGTTCAGCAGGAGGTGCTTTTACATCTGATTTAGATGCAATGCAAGTTAACTTCTTGTCTGAAAGATGTTTAGTTACTCAAGCTGCTAATAACTTTGTTATTTTCACTGCAGTGTAATTCAAACAACGGTAATGTTTACCCTCGTTAAAACAACGGGGGTAACTGTTACCCTTATTAACTATTTAATTTTATTATATTATGGCTAAAAAAGCTAAAGCAGAAGGAACCGTTGAGGTTGCACCTCAACCAACTGTAGCAAAAAATGCACCAGTTCAAAAAATACAGAAACCAGAGTGGGAAATTAAAGATAGAATTTACTATTTAACTAAAAATAAAAAACCACTAACATATACAATACCAACTAGACACTCTAGAAAAACACCGTTACTTTGGTTTGATGAAAAAACAGGTACACAAAAAGAAATTAGATATGCTACAAATCAAAACTCTCCATTTGTTGATGAGCAAAAAGGTGAGGTTACTATGGGGCATATTGTTTTTAGAGATGGTGATTTAAGAGTTCCAAAAGAAAAACAAAATCTTCAAAAATTATTATCTTTATATCACCCTTTAAAAGGCAAAGTATATGAAGAATTTAGCGCTGTACAAGTTGCTGTTGAAGAATTAGATATTTTAGATTTACAGCTTGACGCTATGAATTTAGCTAGACAAATCGATATTGATCAATCTGAAGCTATTTTAAGAGTTGAGTTAGGGTCTAAGGTTGATTCAATGAGTTCAAAAGAACTTAAAAGAGATACATTAATATTTGCTAGAAATAACCCAAAATTATTTATTCAGTTGGTTAATGATGAAAATGTTCAATTAAGAAACATAGCTATCAAAGCCGCTGAATCTGGAATAATTAATTTATCTCAAGATCAAAGAACATTTACATGGGGATCAACAGGTAGAAAGCTAATGAATGTTCCTTTTGATGAAAACCCATATTCAGCGTTTGCTGCTTTCTTAAAAACAGATGAAGGCGTTGAAATCTATAAATCTATAGATAAAAAACTATAAAAACAAGTGATACTAATACATAGGCGGTTTCGGCCGCCTTTTTAGTATAAAAATATATAAAATGGCAATAAATGTAAATACTGTATATCAAACCGTTCTTTTAATATTAAATAAAGAGCAGAGAGGTTATATAACGCCTCAAGAATTTAATAATATTGCTAATCAAGTACAGTTAGAAATATTTAACTCGTATTTTCCAGACGGAGATCAAGCTAATAGAAAGAACCAGAATAACACACAAAATGATACTGAGTTTTACAACTCTTTTAATACTCAAGACTCTAGACTAGATCCTTTTAAGTTAACTACTTCAGAGTTTGTTTATGATTCTGGTAGAAACTCTTGGACATACCCGTCAAACTCATTACCTATATCTAAAATAGGTTCAGTGTATTGCAACTACGACAATGCAAGCTATAAAGAGGCCGATAGGCTTTCTTACAAAGAATACAGATTAACTTCAGCATCTAAACTTACAAGTCCAACTAAAAATTATCCAATATATAACATTTCTTATATAGAAACTAACTTTGAGCAAATAATAGGTCTTGATAGTTACCCTGGAGGTAGTTTGTTAAATTTTCCAGCAGATTCAAATATATCAGTAAATAACGGTGTATATAATAAAACACAAGGAGTTGATTATGGTACAATTAGTTCTATACTATCTACAACACCAGTCACGCAAGTTCAAGTAACAGAAAACCTTTCTGCACTTGTAACTCCACCCGCTCCAGCAGATGAAATATTAATAACAAATCCAAACGATGTTAGTTTATATCCTAGTTTGTTTATTGATCCACAACCTGATTCGATAGAAGTATCTGCAATAAAATCACCTAGAACAGTAACTTGGGCTTATCAAGTTCAAGCAAACGGATCTTATTTGTACAACGCTAACAGCTCTGTAGACTTTCAACTAGTTCAAGATGAAAAATCAAGGGTTATATTAGAAATACTTAAGTACTGTGGTGTGTTAATTAGAGAACCTGAAATAGCACAGCAAGCAGCTCAAGCTGAAGCGGCTATAGAAGTTAATGAAAAATCTTAATAAACTATGGCATTGATAACGGAAACTAATCAGCAATATTACCAAGGTACTCAACCTTTTTTAATACCAACGACAGCGGCTGGTCAAATATTTACAACTACGTTTAATACAGATTTGGTTTTTGGTTCTTATGATCCAACAGATACTAACTATGCTTTAAATAACTTTAAACTATATTTTAGCGCAACTGGTTTACCAGGTAGTTTTACGGAATATACTTCAGCTTACACTGTTGCGAATAACGCTATAACAATAGCTGGATCTTTAAATCAAAACGAATACTTAGTAGTTCAATTAAAAACATTAAGTGGTGGTCAGTATGGCAATCAAGATGCTTTTGGCAACACTGTAGAGGAAAACTATGGTGGTTATGAGTATATAAAACTAAATGACGCTATTGATAACTTTATGATTGGCTACGTCGGTGATGGTAAAATTTTACAAAAAGTAAAAAAATCTGATGTATTATTTTTCGCAAAAAGATCGCTACAAGAGTTTAGTTATGATACTTTAAAAAGTATACACTCACAAGAACTCACCGTTCCAGCGTCGCTTAGCGTTGCGCTACCGCAAGATTATGTTAACTATGTTAAAATCTCTAGAATAGACGAGTTAGGCGTTAAAAGACCTCTATACCCCGTAAATAATTTAACAATAAATCCATATAGTCTCCCAGTTCAAGATGCCGCTGGTGTACCAGTTCAAGACAACTTTGGAAATAATATACAAGGAACATCTATAACTGAAGATAGATTTAAAAATGCTAATTTAAGTTTATTAAATTTAGACTTTTTATACAACTCAGATGAGTTTGCATATTGGTGGTATTTATACGGCTACGATGGTTTTTATAACACTGGTGGCGTTTATGGTTTAGACCCTCAGTATGCTAATCCAAATGGTTGGTATAGTATAAACAATAGAGAAGGTAAAATATCTTTTTCAAATCAATTAGTAGATCACATTGTTGTTATAGAATACATTTCTGATGGCTTAGGAACTGACTTAGATACAAAGATACCTAAGTTGGCAGAAGACGCTTTATATGCTTCTATTCTGTACAATATAGTAGCTACAAGATCAGGTCAACAAGAATATATGGTTCAAAGGCTTAAAAAAGATAGAACTGCTAAACTTAGAAATGCTAAAATAAGATTATCTAACATTAAACTTGACGAGATAGTACAAGTTATGAGAGGTAAATCCAAATGGATAAAACACTAAAATTAAATGGCAGAAATTAATAATAATTTTCTCAGATCCAAAATGAACAAGGATCTGGACGATAGACTAGTTCCAAATGGCGAATATAGAAATGCTGTAGGAATAAATATTAGTCAATCAGAAGGACCTAACGTAGGCGCTTTAGAGGTTGTTCCGGGTAATAAAGAAGTTTTTAGCTTAGCCGATGACATGCGTTTTATAGGAAGATTTGACGATGAAATAAATAATACAATTTATTTTTTCGCCACTGATCATTCTGGAGCCTCAGAAGCACCACCATCTTCAACACACCAAATTATAAAATGGGCGCAAGGATCGCCAGGTCCAGAGATATTGGTAGATGGTTATTTTTTAAATTTTAGCCAAGACAATATAATTACTGGTGTAAGTATACTAGAAACTCAATTATTTTTTACAGACAATAGAAATCAGCCTAGGGTTATAGATGTGACAAAACCTTTTGGCTATTATACGAAAGAAGAGCACGTATCTGTAGCTAAGTTTGCTCCTTACGAGTCTATAAGTGTTTTACAGTCAAGAACAGAAACTGTAGTTAGTTTTAGCGCGCCATCTGGTATTTTGTTGAGCAGCGTTGGAGGTCCTTCAGATGATGATAGGGTAAAAGTAGGGGATATAATATATAATGTTACGCAAAATGCAGAGTATGGTCACGTGCAAGCGGTGGACTATGCGACAAACATAATAACAAGTGATAAAGATCTAACAGATGCCAACCAGCAAGCTCCTAGTTATTCTACAGTTAAATTCCCTGTAGCTTCAGATGAAATAAGAATATCCAGATCCACAATGTCTGACGAGTCTGAAACTCCTAATTGGCCAGGTGATCCTGATTTTCTTGAAGATAAATTTGCTAGATTTAGTTATAGATTTAAGTATGATAATAACGAGTATTCTCTTGTAGCGCCTTGGACTCAACCTATATTTATACCAAAACAATTTGGGTTTTTTGCTGAAGAAATATATGGTGGATCAGGCGTAGCTAGTTCTCCAGAAAATGAACAAAACGCTTTTAGAAGTACAATATTAAACTGGTTTGATAATAGAGTTAATCAAGTTGGTTTGTATATACCTTTTCCTTCTAACGAGCCTGTTATAGATTATAAAATAAAAGAAGTAGAGGTTTTATATAAAAAATCTGATTCTGTTCAACAGCAGGTTTTAGAAAGAGTACCTATTGATCAAGTTGTTTTTGACGCGTATAAACCAGAAAAAAATTATTATAAATACATATATCAGTCTAGAAAACCATATAGAACTCTACCAGAAAGTGTTACCACTAGAGTATCTGACAAAGTGCCGGTAAAAGCTTTATCTCAAGAAATAATAAGTAACAGGGTAGTATATGGAAATTTTGACGATAGATGGGATCCGCCAGCTATAGAATATACAACACAATCAGGGCCTAGAAGTTCTGAATTCAGTGATGATGTTGCAGAATATCCTAATCATACGCTTAAACAAAATAGAAATTACACTATTGGAGTTGTTCTTTATGACAAATACGGAAGAGCATCAAGCGTTATAACATCGAATATACCTGACGTACCTGGCGATAAAATATCTACACTTTATCATAAATATAAAACAGAGGCAGATGTTGGTTATGGTATTTTTACTGGTGTGTATAAAGTTTATGATTGGTTAGGTGATTCGCTTAGAATTAACTTTCAAAATCCAATACCAGAGTTTCCTGTAAATAATTATCCAGGAACTTATGCTGAAGGAACAATATTTACCTTAGATACTGGTAATACTACAGCAATAACAACTACAGCTCCATACACGTATATTATAGTTGGTGGTGATTTTACTGCGGAAATGCCTGTTAATAATTATTTAAGAGGTTATCATGTAGATTATACAAAAATAATTAGCTCTACTTTCGCTGGTGGTGCCACTGAAATTATAACAGAGCATCAAATAGCTGATATATACAACTACACTGGTGGTTATCCTGGTCTAGGAACAGAAGAACCTAAAAGAGCATATAAAATAAATCCAGCTGGTTGGTATAGTTTTAGAATAGTGGTACAACAGCAAGAGCAAGATTATTACAACGTTTACTTACCTGGACTCACAAATGGTTTTCCATGGGACGGAAATAAATTAGTTCCAACGTTAACTTCAAGTTATCCTATAAATGAGCTTTTTCCACAGGGTGTTAATAGAATATTAACAACTTCTTTAATATCTGATAATATAAATAAGATACCTAGAGATTTATCAGAAGTTGGACCAGATCAAGAGCAATATAGATCTAGTAGCACAAAGTTGTTTTTAAGGGTTAAAAACACTGACAAGTTGTTTGATATAACAAGATTAGCCACAGGATCTGGCTATTCAGATGGTACAGATATATCGACAACAGGTGGATCAGGAACTGGTTTAACAGTTAATATAACAACAACAGCTGGAGGAGCTGTGGACACTGTAGGAATATATGAATTAGGTTATGGTTATCAAGACGGTGATGTTATTACAATATCAGGTGGAGGTGGTTCTGGAGCTACTGCTGAATTAACATCCGAAGATAAAAGAAATCAATTGTATTTTCCTGGTAGAACAGATCATTATGTAGCTCAAATAGGTAAACAGCAAGAACTTTTAAACGCAAGTGGTGATGGTGGTGTAACAAATGTTTTATCTGACTATATTCCTTTTGATGGTTATTATTCTTCAGAAAGTAATCCATTTATTGCTGTAATAGAGTTAAATAACACAGACGCAACTGACTTAGGTGTGACATATCAACAGTGGTTTTCAACTAGACCTACACTACCTAGATTAGCTATTTACGAAACAGAACCATTCGAATCAGTTCTTGATATATATTGGGAAACTAGTACAAACGGTTTAATATCAGATCTTAATGATTTAGTATTAACTACATTTGATGGTGTTTTTGGTTTAACTGAATTTTCTACTAATTTTATAGAAAGTATAGACTACGCTAGTGCTCCACAAGCCGTTACAGACGTGTTTTACGCAATAGATTCAACTGGTGGTAATGCCTCAGGTTTTGTTATAGATATAATTGAAGTTACAGACGGTGATGGAACTATAATTCAAACGCAGTCAACACCTGCAGCTGATAAAACATTTACTATTCAACAAACCACTTTTCCAAGTGGAGATGAGCTTCAGATATTTTGCCAAAAGAATTTTACATATAGGGACACTAGTGCTGCGGTTGATGTATATACAGTAAAAATGCAATTTACGCTATCTGGAGAGACTACAGTTCAAGAGAGAGTTATACGATTACGAAATGATACTCCGTTTTTTCAATTAACAGGACCAACATCTGGTACAGATATATATGATATACTAGACACTGACAAAGACGTAACACCTGTGGTTGGATTATTAAATGGATCAGAACCATTTGCAGATCCTTTTCCTGAAAACAGAATAGTTCAACTTAATTTTGAAATATTTAATGAGCAAAGAGTCGCGCCTGGAGCAACAGTTGCAACAAATATATTTACTGTAGATCCAATAACTTGGGATCCTGGAACAAATGCTGGTCAATCTTTTTTAAGAGTTAATGAAACTTTAACAACACCAGGCGAGCAATACACAATGACTTTAAGAGCTACTGACGCTTCACAAGGCGTAGGGTTTTTAGTTTATGAAAAAACAATAGCAGTTAATATAGGTAATGGACCTAGATTTGGTCCTGGTGCAGGAACAGCTTTAGAGTCTTCAGCAACAGAAGCTACCAATTGGAGTTGTTCACCTAATCAACCTCTTAGAACTTTTAATGTATTTAAAGGGTTTTTAAGAGATGGTAATCCTGGTTGTACTGCCGGTTGTTATAATCCTCAAACTGGTAATCCTAGACCTGGTTATTATAGCAATCCATTTCCACCATTTTCAAATCAAATTCCATTAGCAGAGTCTAAAATATCTGGTTTTTATACAGCTCAAAATCTAAATATAAATCAAACTGATTTACAAGCTGAAGTAATATCAAGCATAGTGAACCCTGGAACTGGTTACACAGTTGGTAATCAACTTAATGTAAATGGTGGATCTGGTTTAAACATGACAGTAAATATAACAAGTGTAAACGGCAGTGGTGGTATTACTGGGGTTGAAATAGCAAATTCTGGAACATTAGGCCAACCGTTTGGAACTGGTCCAACTGGTTATGTAAATGGTGATATAGTAACTGTTATTCAAGTTGGTTCTGGTAATAACGCAGAACTAGAATTAGATGGTGGTATAGTATCTAACACTTTTGTTGTTTCTTACGAAGTTATTACTCCAAACCCAAATGTTAATGGCAATGATTATCAATTTAGCCCAGTTGGTACAGCCACAAAACAAGACTTTGAAATAATACACAAATATAGACAGAATGCAAGTCCGTGTGATGGTAGTATTCCTTTAAATTCATTTTCACCAGATTACAGCGCCTCTGCTGGCACCGGTGATCCAACTAAAGGCTATCTTACTTTTTCCATACCAAGTGATAATCCTTTATCTACTTATACTAGAAGTATAGAACACGTTATAACAAATATATTTAAAGAGTCGGAGAAAAACGCTTCTACCATGGACACAATAGCTGGAAATGCAGTTGGTGCATGTTTAACAACTCCACCAACAAAAGATTTTCCTCAAATTCAAGGTACTATATATTTTAGAATAAAACTAAAAGCATTTGATCCAACGGGTAAAATATTTGGCTCTACAACAAACGGTGGAACTTTAGTGGACTATACCGGAAATCCAATAGGTTGGAATTATTACGATAACAATAAAGTTTTAGCTGAAGATGTTTTAGGTATGGTGTTTAGTGACATGCAAAGTTCTTGGTCAGGAATTGCTGGATGTCAATTTGGTATTAATGATCCTAGATTTACTGTTAACATTGATTGCGGAGATCCAAACACGTGTTTGTAATTTTAAAGCATAATAAGTGATTATAAAAAAAATATGGCAGCTAGTATAGAAATAACATATTACAACTCTTATTTCGGTAAGAAGGTCGTCAATTCAGCACCTGACTACGTTGCGGTTATACCGCCTTGGACTGGCTTAACTGACGCTGCATCAGCTAAAAACATACCAGATCAAACTTTGCATGAGTCTCAGTGGTATATTGAAGAAGCTAGAATAAAAGGTGGATTTAACAACACTATAACTGATTTAGGTGTTAATGCCCATGCTGTCGAAGAAGAACCAAATTTGCAGCGCAGAGGTAACGCTATGATATACTCTGGAATATATAATTCTAGAACAGGTATAAATCAAACAAACGTGTTTTCAGTAGCTGATAATATTACTAAAGCTGTAGATCCAGCTTATGGTAGTATACAAAAACTTTATGCTGAAGACACTAGATTGCTTATATTTCAAGAAGAAAAAGTAAGTAACGCATTAATAGACAAAGACGCTATATACACTGCAGAAGGTGGTAATTTAACCACTTTAGCTAATGTAGTTATAGGTTCTGTAGTTCCTTATGTTGGCGAATATGGTATTAGTACAAACCCCGAGAGCTTTGCAGTTTACGGCTATAATAAATATTTTGCTGATAGAAATAAAAACGCTATATTAATGCTATCTGGTGGTAACATAACTGAAATATCTCAATTCGGTATGAAAGACTGGTTTAGAGATAATCTAGCTTATGTTGGTGTAACAGGTAGGATACAAGGTGGTTGGGACATACATAATAAACAATACGTTGTTAGTTTACAAAACAATACTTTAAACTATAACAAAACACTAACATACGATGACGCTGTAAAAGGTTGGACGTCTTTCATGCCTTGGGAGTTAGACGCAGACGGCGATACTAATGATTTTGTTTCTAGTATATCTAGTTTAAGAAATAGATTTTTTACTACTAGAAAAAATTCATTTTATAGACATTACTCAAATACTGTACCTTATAATAATTTTTATGGTCAACAAGGAACAGCTAGTATAGATTTTATATTTAACGACAATCCTTCTACGGTTAAAAACTTTAGAACAGTCAACTACGAAGGTAGTGATAACTGGAGAATGGATTTCCTATCAACTGAATATGAATCAACAAATGTAATACCTAGCTACGTAAATGGTGCTTATTTTATACCAGACGTGCAAGAACCTCAATACTTAGGTTTTTGGCAGAAAGAAGGTAAATATTTTTCAAATGTTGTAGCTGATAGTGTTAATAGCTCCTCAGCAAATGCTTATGATGGAAGAGTTATTATAGATGATATCCAAGGACAATCCGCTAAAAGCGGTGTTAAAGGAACCATAGGCAACGTTAGATTTGTTGCTGATAATACAAACGAAGCAGAACTTTTTGCTGTATCAACAATTTACAATGTTTCAAGTTATTAATAATAAAATTATAAAAATATGCCAGCAGGAGCAATAATAGGAGCGGCGGCTAATATAGTGGGTGGCTTATTTGGCGCCAGCAAAGCTAAAAAAGCTGCAAGAAGAGCTGCTCGCGAAAGAGCAAGATTGCAAAAAAGACTTCAAGGGCTTGAAAACTCTAGACAAGCAATAATAAATCCATATGGAGGCGTTAAAGATTTGTCTAGTTTGGCTGTTGACTTATCTAGTCAAATATCAAATCCTTTCTCTAATTTAGGTGTTGCAACGAAAGCAGCTGAAATGGAAATAGAACAAGCCGATATATCATTAGCAAACACACTAGATACATTAATGGCGAGTGGAGCTGGAGCGGGTGGTGCAACCGCATTAGCTCAAGCAGCATTAAAATCTAAACAAGGTGTTTCGGCTAGCATAGAACAACAAGAAGCTCAAAACGAAAAGCTTAGAGCTGAAGGCGAACAACAAATGCAAAAAGCTAAACTAGAAGAACAGGTTAGGATTCAAGGTGTTCAATTAGGTGAAGGCGCTAGAGTTCAAGGGCTTAAAGGTCAAGGCGAGTCTATTAGACTGCAGATGCAGGAAAATAGAGAACAAGATCAAATTGATTACGTTAGAGGTCAATTAGCTGGTGCGGCGCAAGCGCAAGCTAAAGCTAGAGCGGATCAAACGTCTGGTATAATGGGGGCTATAGGTGGTCTTGGTAGTTTAGCAGGAGCTGTATTTCCTGGAAAATAATCATAAAAATGGAAAATAAAAATATAATAAATAACCTTATTATAAAGCAAATAAACGAAAGTGATGCTTTAGCTTTTGATAAAGATTTTATTTCTAAAAGTCACGATGTAAATTTTGACATACTAGGTAATGCTTTTAAAGGTACAGGTAAAATATATGCTAAAATAAAGATGGCTATAGAAAACAATACCTGTATGTCTGAAAACTGCCAATATGAATATGAGCAATTAAAAAGATTACAACAAGCACCTAAAGAAGCTTTAGAGTTTTTAGGGCTTTTATTGTCTCAATTAGAAACAACAGAAGATCCTAATTTTGATCCAAATAATAACTACGAATATACGGCCGCGAATTGTATATTCAAAGAAAAGCCTGGTTTTTCTAAAAGTGACGGATATAATGTGATCATGAACTTGTTGGAAGATGGTTCTCAAGAACTTATATTTATTGGACCATTGTTTGAAAAACCTTTAGTAATAAACAGTGTGGCGTTATATGCGCTTAACGAGGTTGGTTCTACATTAGTTTCTGAAACTCCAGACATAAACGAAGAAATGCTAACTTTGCTTACAAAAGTTGGTTTATTTGATCCAAGCGATATATTAGAAGACGGTACATTGTCTCCAACAGCTACTATAGCAGACGCGTTTATACTAAAAAATCCAGATGGTTCATATGATTATGAAATAGTAGATATAGGAAACGGTAAAGGTAGAAACATTCTTAAATTTGATTTAGATAAAATTAATAAAAAAGCTACGCCTTTTATAAACGCAGAAATTGGTGGATTACTAAGTGACGAGCAATCAACTGTAGCAGCTTGGAATGTTTATTTGTCAGAGGGTAAATACTGGTCATATACAGAAGACTTACCATTGACACAAGATAAAAGAGATTTATTTGAAATAAAATACAAAGATTATTTTTATAACAATTATTTAACTCCATTTTTAACTAATCAACTACCTACGGTTGAAGAAGATTCAGCTGTATTTGATTTAGCAGAAGGTAGAAAAGCAAAAGCACAAAAATTTTTACAGGACAACAATTTAAATTAAATTAAATGACTTTAGAAGAAAAAATCATTGAGCTACAAAGTGTTACTCCTCCACTTACTAGAGAGGAAATAATGGCTGAAGTTGAAAAATTTAAAGCTTCTCAACCAAAGGTTGGTGTAGATAAATTTGCTGAAGAGTCAGCAAAGCAAGAGGGTGTTGTAGAACAAACGGATGCAACTGTAACACCCGAACAAACACCGGATGCGTCCGAGAGCGAAGATACGGTTTCTCAATCGGATCAACCTTCGTTGGAATCAGTATCAAAGCAAGTTAGTGATTTTGGTACAAAAATTAAATCCAAACCTGTAGATAAAACTAAATTAATTAACGATTATTTACAAAAGGAATATAAAGATATACCTAAAATTGGTGAAGTTATAACAGCTAATGATTACCAATATAAATATGAAGCTGACGTAGACGAAGAAGGTAATTTAAATATGCAGGTTTTATATAAAGGACCTGAAGACGAAGAATTTATTAATGCTAGTGAAAAAGCTAGAAGCAACCCAAAGAATATAGCTCTTCAAAATGCTGAAGCATCTATATTGTCTCAGTTAGGTTTTTTACCTGAAGAAATACAAGAGCAGGCCGTTGCAATGATGCAACCTCAGCAAGTTCAACCTCAAGATTTTGATCCAAATAGAGAAGGCGCGCAGTCTTTTGACGATGTATTATTTTACGATTATCTTACTAGAGAAACTAGAAGAGAGGCTGAAATAAGTTCGTTAGGAGTTGAATTAGCTGAAGCTGACGTCGAAAAAGCTCAAGCTAGACTTGACGAAATAAAGAAAAAATATCCTGACGCTGATAAATATATAGAAGAGTTAAGAAAGCAAAAAGGTAACTATGAGTTAGAAAAAGCAAAAATACAAGAAAAAATAGATAATCTTCCGGCTGGAGAAGTAAAAAAATTAAAACAATATCAGCAAGAATTATCTGATTTAGAAGAAAAATATTCTGATGTTTCTTTAATTGAAGGTGCAAGTTTAAGAATAGATATAGATAAAAAATTAGCTGATTTAGAATCTGAAATATCTACTAGAGCTTATGAATCTTCTATAATAAAAGAAGAAGAAGAGCCTAGTAAATTAAACTTACTTGGCGAAAAAATAAGATCAAAAATGCCTTCAGTTGATGTTTTTGGTGGACCAATTTCTAAAGGTATCGGAACATTTATTGCTGATGCTTTAGATCCAACAGATATTGAAGCACAAACTCAATTAGACTTTTATAATCAAGCTAAAGCCGCTTATGCTAAAAAAAATAATATAGATATATCTGAAGTAACCAATGAAATGGTTCAAGATGATGTTATAGACATGTATATTAAAAAATATACAGAAGAAGAAAAAGCTAAGCTTTACGAGGATATAGGTGACAAAGAATTAATTGAAAGTGATTTTGTTCTTTCTACAGTTTTAGGTGTTAAAAGTTTTGAAGATCTATTTGGTGATACAACTCAAGAAAAAAGAGAGGAACTAATAGCGGCTGTTAAAAATTTAGATTTAAAAAAAGAAACTGCCAAAATATACTTAGGAAGAGAAGCTGTTGCTTTTGATACAATGAAAAAAACTGGCTTAGCTTTAACAACATACTTTACAGAAGAAGAAGCCGCAGATGCCAGAGAAAAAATTAGACTTTTAAATTTAGATATTAATGCTAATTATAACATAGTTGAAAAAGCTTTTGATAGTATTAGTGAAAAAACTAAAACAACTGAAGACGCTGAACTATTCAATGATTTATATTCTAGAAATTATGGTTGGTTAACAAACACAGCTGGCTCAATAGCCACGTCAACTGTAGATTTATTTGTTAATGGACTATTAGAGCAAGCCACAAGATTGGGTGTAACTGATTTTGTTTTAGCAGCTAATCCTTTTGCACCTAATCCAATTCTAGCTAAAAAACTTGGTGCGCCAACACAGGGTAGAATTGCTACTGAAGAAATAATCAATAGCACAGATGGCCTTATTCAATCTATAAACCAAGAAATGGCTGTGCCTAAAGAGTTTAGTAAACTTGAAAGTGGTCAAGATTGGGCTAGATGGTTAGGAACAAGCTTCGGTCAGCAAGTGCCTATATACGCAGCTTTAGCATATACAGGAGGAACTGGTCTTGCTTTAATAGGTTTAGCTACATCTGGTAATAAGTTTAGAGAAATGCAAAAAGAAGTAGATCTTGGTACTGCTGATTATAATATTTATCAAATGTATGCCGCGTCTACTTTAACTGGTTTTTCAGCAGCCGCAACAGAGTACGTAACACAAGGTATGCTAGGAAGACTTAATTTTGCTTATAAAAACTTACCTGGATTTAAAGCAGGCTTCAACGAAACAATGAAAGGCTTTTTAAGTAGTGCTGGTCGTTGGGCTAGAGACATGGGTGAAGAAATACCTAGTGAAATGCTTGATAATCTTGTGGGTAATATAGCTGATAGATATATTCTTGGTAAAAAAGATGTCAATGTGTTTGACAATATGGCAGAAACTGCTTTTAGCACTCTTTGGACAGCTGGTGTTGCTATTAGAATGCCATTAATTGGAAAACAATTAGTAGCACCATTTAGAAGCAAACAATCTTATCAAGTTGTAGGCGAAAACACAGCAAGAATAAAAGAGCTAACCAACAAACTTAATACTGATAAAAATCTAGATGTTTCAGCGGTTAATCAGATTAAAGACGAAATAAATCAACTTAACGTTGAAAATATGAAAGCATTAAAAGTCGAGTTCGATCGTCTTGACAAAATGACTAATGCTGAGAAAAAAGTTTTATTAGAAAACAAAGCTAAAGAATATGAAGTAAAAAGAGATATTAAATCTATATTAAACAATAAATCTATAGATGAAAAAACTAAAAAAACTCTTTTAGAATCAAAAAACAAACAACTTTATAATATAGGCACGTCATCTGCTAATGTATTAGCTAAATATGTTCTTGAAGAAAACAAACAAAAGAACATGCCTAAAGTTGAACAAGATATTGAAACTGTTAAAAAGTTTGCTGGTGAAGACAACGTTACGGTAATAGACACAGAAACAGAGTTTGCAGAAAGAACTGGAAAACCAAAAGACGCTGATGCTTTTATAGACCCTGAAACTGGTCAAATATTTATAAACAAATCTTGGGCAGCTAAAGTTGGCGCCGTAACTGCTGGTAATCATGAGTTGCTACATAAAATTATTAGAGCTAAAATGAGTTCTGATCCTGCAGCCGCAGTTCAACTTGTTGAAGATTTTAAAAATATTTTAAGCGATAAAGAATTATCTATAGTACAAAAGCGTATTGATGATAATTATCGTTATGTTAGAGATGAAAACGGCGTAATACAAAAAGACAGCGAAGGTAATCCTATAGAAAATGACATATCTGAATATGCTGAAGAGTATTTAACAGCGTATTCTGATGCTATAGGTAAAGGAGAGATAACTTGGTCTGATAACTTAAGTGAAAGCTTTTTAAGATTAGGTAAAAAACTTATAAATTTTCTTAAAGGTAAAGGTTTTGATCAAATAGAATTTAAAACTGGTAGAGATGTTTATAACTTTATAAGAGATTATCAAGCAAATATACAAAAAGGTAAGTTAACTGAAACTGGTCAAAAAATGCTTACTGAGTCTGAGCAGTTTTTAGCAGACAGAGATAAAAGAGCTCAAGCTGAAGATGATAAACTATCAATAACTCAAACAAACCCAGCAGAACAAGCAGCTGGTTATCAAATAACAAAACAAGCATCGGATTTTATTGAAGCAGTTAAAGATGGCCTTATAACAAATGAGCAGCTAATTGAAACAGCTAAACCTAAGACTAGAGCTACTCCAGAGCAACGTATAGCCGCACAGGACGCGTTACTAGAAGCTAATTGGCCTATTATAAGCAAATCAATAAAATTTGATCCTAGCGGTCAGATTCCACAGCCTTTTATAAAGCTTGCTATTCAAGAGATGTTTAGAGATACATTTCCAGGTAGAGGTGTTGAAGCTAAATTTTTTGATAAATTTGATCCTAAACTAGAAAACAAAGCTACTACATTTATAGATTCTCAGTTAAGAAATAGAATACCTGAAATACTAGAAAGAGCTAAAGTTTTACAATCAGAAAAACAAGATTTAGGAATTGAAAAAGCCGGCGGTGTTATAGACACTGACACAACTAAGACTGTAACAACTAAAGAAACTAAGGTTGCTAAAAAACCAACTGAAACAGTTAAGTATTCTGATGCAATTATAGAAAAAGCAGGTGTAAAAGATAAAGCTGAACTTGAAGCTAAAATAACAGAAGCAACTAAAGAAAGCTTCAAAGATGTAGATGTAGAAAGATTTGGTCAAACAAAAGACGTACCACCAGCTGTAGCTAAAATATACGGCAATATGCTCGGTTTAAACCCCGAAACTATTAGTGATAAAACTAGAACTTATCAAAACTACGATGAGGCAGGTTTGAATGCTGCTCAAAGATTTTTATTAGCCAACGCGACTAATGATTATGCTAGGCTACCTAAAACTAAAGATGAAACTACAACAACAGGTAGAGGCACTTTTATACCTAAAAATATGAAAGATGCTTTATATACCGACGGTAGACTCACAGGAACGCTAAAAGATTATATAGATCTTATTAGAAGCAAACCTACTGGCAAGTTATATAGAGACAGTAAATATGCGCAGTTAATAAGAGGTTTATTAAACACTCATATTAGAAACCGCATGTTTGAAGATTTAGTAACTACTACACCTGAAAGACTACGTGGTGGTGCTAAATTTAGTATAACACAAAAAGTTAAGTTTGACAATAGAGATGGTGTTGTTGTGATGAGAGACATTGCCTCTGATTTTGCTAATAAAAATAAAATAAAAGTAGTTTTTGAAGGTCAAGAAATAGATGCTGATAATTTAAGTCCTAGAAATAAAACTCATAGAAAATATGTTCAAAACGCGTTAGAGACTGAGTTGTGGAAATATATGCCTATAGAAGCTATATCTAAAAGTTCTATTGTTGGTTATGGAAGTAGAGGGCAAAACTTCTTTTTTACATCTCAAGAAGCAGACGCTTCTATTAAAAAAGCAATACAAAATAGAAATAAATGGCTTAAAGAAGGTAATAAACTTCCTTATGACATTAAAAATCTTAAAAATGTTAAGCAAGCTGTTTCAAGAAATAAACCAAAACCTAGCTTAAGAACCTATGATGGCTCTAGTAGAGCTGTAAATACTAAACAAAAAAATAAAGTTCAAAGCAATTATCAAGGTATAAAAGAAATATTAGAAGGTGGTGTTAACGCTATTAAATCTAATCCAGAAAACTATTTACCTTTATTTGGTATATTTGGAACTCAATCTCAATCTACTTCACATCTTGTTAGAAATATGGCAGTAGATAGAGGTGCTACAAAAGATTTTGTTGATGCTAAAAGAAACAAAGAACGGACAGCTGATGAGCATGTAGATCCTTCTAACGAAATGGTTCCAGTTATGTATGCTTCTATGCTTTTTGATCAAGTCGATTTAGCTATGCCATTTATAGAAAATGTTTTCTTTCAAATTGGTATATCTAAATTACAAGATAATAAACTAGCTGATGTAAATGGTGAGTATGGAAAACCTTATAATTTTATTTCAAAGCAAGTACCGTTTTTCCAACAGCAAGCTATAGAGTATTTTAAAACTGGAGATAAATCAAAAATACCAAATGTTTTAGTTAGGTATTTTAACCCTCAAGTAAACAATAATACAAATAATGGTACTCCTGGCTTTAATGCTAATGAAATGTTTATAGATGGTGAAAGCGTAGCTAAAACTTATATAAAAGAATTACCTAGCTCTGATCAAAATCCAAACAATATATTTGTTCAAAACAATTTAATTTACAAAGTATTAACAGGTGAAATAACCAAGCAAAGAGCTATAAAAGAACTTGATTTACAAATAAACACAGGTAATAGTCAAGTTAGACCGGCTTTAATTAACAATAAAATGCAACCTGCAACTTTAGAACTAAAAAGTGAAAATGCAAAGTTTAGCAAGACTGTTGTTAATGAGCTTGGTGTGCTAGATAATGCATTAAATCAAGCTAGAAAACCTGATGCCCCAGTTAAAAAGATTAGAGTATTTGACTTTGACGATACACTAGCTAAATCAAAAAGCAAAGTGTTATATACTGTACCAAACGTAGAAGGTGGATTTAGCGAAGGTGCTACAAAGTTAAAAGCTATATTTATGGTCGGTGGTCCTGGAGCTGGTAAAACAAACGTTGGTAAAGGATTACAACTTGGCAGACGTGGTTATAAAGTAGTTAATCAAGATATAGCGTTAGAAGTAATGAAAGCTGAAGCTGGATTACCAGCTAAAGAATCTGATTACACTGCAGAGCAAAGATCCACAAGATCAAAACTTGGTGCTGCCGCTAGAAAAGCTGCTGTAGCTAAGTTTGATAAATATGCTGCTGCAGGTAATGGTATGGTTATAGACGGTACAGGCGCTTCTTATAATGCTACTACTAAGAAAATAAAAGCCTTAGAAGATCTTGGCTATGAAGTACATATGGTTGTTGCTACTACACCACTTGAAACAGCTATTGAAAGAAATAAAGCTAGAACTGAAAGATCATTGCCTGATTTTGTAGTAGAGAAAACTTACGAAAATGTTCAAGAAAGCTTAAAAAAATATAGAGAAGATTTTGGCGATCGTTTGTACGAGATTAATACAGAGACTATAGAATATGGTAAACCATTACCTAATGAGTTTTTACAGCAAGTTTACAATGGTATAAACAGAAATAAGGTTGGTAAAGTTGACGCAAGTAACTTCGCTACCGAGTATGATGTTTTAGAAAGTCAGGGCGCAGAGTTTGATTTTAGAGAGTTTAGTAGAGTAATTGAAGGTGAAAAAGGACCATTGTTTAGTGTTGCTGAAAAAATAGCTAAAGCAAGAGGCACTGAAGATATATTTATATTAACAGCTAGACCTGCTGACGCCGCTAAACCTATACAAGAGTTTATGAAAGCTAATGGCATTGATATACCTTTAAAAAACATAACAGGTTTAGGTGATGGTACTGCTGCTGCAAAGGGTAGATGGATAGCTGGTAAAGCCGCTGAAGGTTATAATGACTTTTACTTTGCTGACGATGCTGTCAAAAATGTTCAAGCTGTTAAAGATGTGCTTAGTCAAGTTGATGTTAAGTCAAAAGTACAACAAGCTAAGTTTAGTAAAACAGAAGCTTTTGATAGAATATTTAATGACATTATAGAGAAGACAACAGGCATTGAATCTTACAAAGATTATTCTGCCGCAAAAGCTAAAACAGTTGGTGCTAGCAAAGGTAAGTTTGATTTCTTAATACCTCCATCAGCAGAAGACTTTGTTGGATTACTTTACAGAACATTAAGTAAAGGTAAGGTTGGTGATGCTCAAATGGCATTTTATAAAGACAACTTAATTGACCCTTATAATAGAGCCGAAATGGCTATATCACAAGCTAAAGTCGCAGCTGGTAGAGATTATAAAGAGCTAAAAAAGCAATTTAAAAATATACCAAAAACTTTAGAAAAAGAAACTGGTATAGCTAAATACTCTTATCAACACGCTATAAGAACTTACATATGGGATAGCCAAGGGTTAGAAGTTCCAGGACTTTCTAAGCGTGATCAAAAAAGGTTAACAGATTTCATTAAAGCAGACCCAGAATTACAGGCGTTTGCTGATCAGCTTGTTAATCTACAAAAAGGTAAACCATATCCAAAACCAGATAAAAACTGGACAGCTGGTAATATTACTACAGATGTTATATCAGGTATCAACAAAGTCAATAGAGCAGAGTATTTACAAGAGTGGCAAGAAAATGTAGATATTATATTTTCTGAAAAGAACATGAATAAGCTTGAGGCTGCTTTTGGCGCTAAGTATGTTGAAGCATTGAAAGACTCGTTAAGAGCTATGAAAAGCGGTAGTAATAGACCATTAGGTGGTGATAGAGTTTCTAATCAAATATTAGACTGGTTAAACAACTCTGTTGGTGCTATAATGTTCTTAAATACAAGATCTGCAGTATTACAGACTATATCTGCGGTAAACTTTATAAATTGGGGTGATAATAATATATTAAAGGCGGGTAAAGCGTTTGCTAACCAAAAACAATTTTGGAGTGATTTCTTAACTTTAATGAACTCTGATTACTTACTTGAAAGACGAGATGGTCTTAAAATTAATGTAAGTGAATCTGAAATAGCTGATGCTGTTGAAGGCAGTAAAAATAAAGTTCAAGCCGCTATAGCATATTTACTTAATAAAGGTTTTGTGCTTACTAGATATGCGGATAGCTTTGCTATTGCTTCTGGTGGCGCTACATTTTATAGAAATAGAATAGAGTCATTAGTTAAACAAGGCATGGACAGAAAAGCAGCAGAAAAGCAGGCTTTTGAAGACTTTAGATTAATAGCTGAAGAAAATCAGCAGTCTAGTAGTCCAATGCGTATCAGTCAACAGCAAAGATCTTTAATAGGTCGTATTGTACTTCAGTTTGGTAACACACAACTTCAGTATGTGCGTATACAAAAAAGAGCTGTACAAGACTTAATAAACGGTAGAGGTGACTGGAGATCTAATATATCTAAAATAGTTTACTACGGCGCTATTCAAAACTTATTATTTAACGCTTTACAAAGTGGTTTAGTTTGGGCGATGTTTGATGATGATGAAGAAGATGAAGAGTTAACAGAAAAGAATAAAGAGCAGAAACTAGAAAGAGCCTTAAACGGCGCTATTGATTCGCAGTTAAAAGGTCTTGGTATTCAAGGTGCAGTTATTGCTGGTGTTAAAAACGCTTTAATAACTATAGCCAAAGAAGCTGATAAAAAATCACCTAAGTTTGAAGAAGCTCTAGATGATTTACTTTCTATAGCTCCATCACTTGGATCTAAAATTAGAAAAATAAAATCAGCTACTAGAACTGTTTCTTGGAATCGTAAAGAAATAAAAGAAAAAGGATTTAGTTTAGATAACCCAGCTTATTTAGCAGGAGCGCAAACAATATCAGCTATATTTAACATACCATTAGATAGAGCTGCTATGAAGCTTAACAACATGCGTAACATATTAAATCCCGCTACACAAAACTGGCAAAAAGTTGCACTAGCTTTAGGTTGGTCAACTTGGGATGTTGGACTACCTTATTTTGGTTTAGCCGAAGACAAACCAGTTTTAACTGAAACTGAAAAACAAACTCAAAAACTATTTAATCTCAATAAATCAGATCAAGTTAAAATACTACTAGACTTAGGTTTAACCAAGAAAGAAATTAGAGCATTAACTAAAGAAGATGATAGAGTTAAAGAAATTATAAAATTACAAAATAAAAAGAAAGATGGCAAAGATAAACCCTAAAACAGCTAAAGCAATGTATAAAGCTGGTATGAAAGCTAATAAAGAAAAAATAGCTCAAGAGCGCTATGGTGAATTTGGGTTTGATACTTTAACATATGATCAGCAGCAAGAAGTTTACAAAAACTATCCTAAGCTACCTAGAAGTAAAAAAGATATAGCATCTGATTTTGAAACACCTGCTAATATGGAATCACCACTTTATAAAAAAATGTTAACACCTGTTTCGCCATTTAATAAAAGTCGCTGCTGGACTGGGTATGAACCAGTACCAGGTAAAAAACCTTATAGTAAAGGAAGCTGTAAAAAAATTTAAAATGAATATATCAGATATTAAGCTATACGCAATGAACGCTGGGACTCTCGGCGTAACAACATTTACACAAATAGAAGACGGTTTGAAAATATTGTTACTTGTTATTACAATAGGATACACTGTATCTAAGTGGATACACATAAAAAGAAATGAGGGTAATAAATAAAATAATTATACATTGCTCAGCTACTAAAGAAGGCAATAATGTTACCGCATCGACTATTGATCAGTGGCATAAAGATCGTGGCTGGAAAGGTATAGGTTATCATTATGTCGTGGCACTTGACGGTGGTATAGAGTATGGTCGTAGTATATACGAAACAGGCGCTCATGTAAAAAATCAAAATGAAGGTTCAATAGGCATTTGTTATATAGGAGGTTTAGGACAATCTATGAAACCCAAAGATACAAGAACACCAGAACAAAAAGAAAGTTTATTACTACTGCTTAAAACATTAAAGAAAATGCATCCTGAAGCCACAATACACGGCCACAATGAATTTTCAGCCAAAGCTTGTCCTTGTTTTAACGCTAAAGAAGAATATTGTAATATATAAATTATGGCATATAAATCACCAATCAATATAAAAGAAAAAGCTTACGAAAAGCAAAATAGAAAAATGCGTTCAGAATATACATCTGAGACAGGTAAAAAACTAGGTAAAAGATTAACTAAAGGTACTAACAAACGTAGAGTATCTTTTGCTTGTAGATTTGCTGGTATGGCTGGAGCAATGAAAGACGCTAAAGGTGAGCCAACAAAGAAAGCAATGGCTTTAAAAAAATGGGGGTTTGGTAGTGTAGAAGCTGCTAGAAACTTTTGTCAAAAACATAAATCAAAAAAATAAAAAAACAATGAACAAACCATTCACATCAAAACACTGTAGTCAAATTAGCTACGGATCACCATTAGACAATATAGATCCTAAATTAGCTAAAAAAATGGCTGACAAAGTACAACAAGCTGGAAGATATAGAAACTATGTTGAAAAGAAAGAAAAAGGATATATGGACGAAGAAGATGGTTTTATAAAAGGAGATCCTTCTAAAACTGTATCTTTTGATAGATTTGCTATATCAGAAGAAATTGCTAAAGGTGGAAAAGCTGGAAGTAAAGCTGTAAAACATTACTACGCGAATAAAGATGATTATAGCGGTTATATGTCTGAAGACAAAAGACAAGCTGTTAAAAAAGGTTTAAATATAAAATAACTATGGGAAAATTTTTAATAAAAATAGGAAACAAGCTAGTTGCATTTAACGAATATTTAAAAGGTAGATGGAACTCTTTATTATATAAATTAATGTTTAAAAAAGAAAAATAATGACGTTTTCTAAAAGATTCATGAACAGTAGTCCTTTCAGGCAAGAAGAAGACCCTAAAAATCAAGATGACTTGCAATATACAAGTAAAAAAGATTCTGGTATGTCTGACGCTGAATATGCTAAGTATTTTAGTGAAGGATCTATTCATAGACCTAATTTAGAAGAAGTTGATTTAGGAGTTATTAGAGCTAATAAAAAAATTGGTGAAAGTCTTTTGGTTGATACTTCTAAAGGATCTAGTTTTCCAACTGGAGCTAGTGTAGAAACAATTAAAGAATGGTATGCCAATAATCCTCCAAAAGATACTGTTACAAAAGTAGAAGATAAAAAAGGTTTATCAGGAATGGTAGAAGGTGCTAAAGAGTTTGTTCAAGATTTAAAAACAGTAGCTGGAAATCCTTTTGATGCGGCAAGAGCTATTGTAAGAACAGATGATAGTGGTGGTGATTTTCCAACAAGTGTTCAAGATCTTAAAGCTCTTAGAGATTTAGCCGATAGAGATGATGGAAGTGAAAGTAGTGAGCAAGCTAAAAGTATACTTTCAAGATCTTCAGGATTTAATGTAGCTTCTGCTATGGTAGGTCCAGCGTTAACTGCTCAAACTTTTTTAGATTTAGCAACTGGAGATCCAACTGCAGCTGTTTTAGGTAAAGCCAAAAAAATAAAACCTATAGCTAAAACTCTTAAAAAATCTCACATTGGTCAATTAATAAAAGGAAAAGCAAGTAAATACGCTTTGACTGGTGAAGCAGGTATTTTACCAGCAGCATATATAGGATATAAAGGATATAAACAAAGTAAAAAATTAAAATAAACAAAAGGAACAAAAATAAATGGGCGTACCATACCCAAAAGTTCCTGTAACCAAGAAGGGGAAGTCGCAAGACCTCCCCTTTTTTTAATTATCCATCACAAGCCAAACAATCTTCACTCATTGCTTGTTGCGCTATATCTCCACGAAGCACTGACTCTGTCCTCGTATAATATAAAGTTTTAATACCGTTTTTCCATGCTTGCATGTGAACTTGATTAATCCATTTAGGTGTTGCTACACTAGGAAATGCTAGATTTAAACTAACTGCTTGATCAATGTATTGCTGTCGTATACCAGCTTGATTAACTAGTTCTAACTGATTGATCTCTTTAAAAGTTTTAAATACCTCTTTAGCCGGTATGTCATGAGATCCAACCATAACCCCATCAAGCTCAGGTAAACCTTGAACACTACCACCGTCTGCAAGAATTTTGTCCCAAGTTTCATTGTTGTTTATTTTAAGTTTTCTTAATAGTTTTAATAATGTGGGATTTTTTCTTATAAACGTTCCTTTAGCAGATTGCTCAGTAAATACGTTTGCCGCCCACGGTTCAATACCCGGAGATACATTGCCCGAAAGCTTGCTATTAGAAACAGTGGGAGCAATAGCACGAAGGTGAGTGTTGCGCATGCCAGTACCAATACACCACAAAGGCTCGCCATAAATTTCAGCAAGATCACGAGAAGCTCTTTCACTTTCGATTTTAATTTGCGAAAATATTTTCCTAGTCTCAAACTGAGCAAGTAGACCTTCAAAAGGAATACCAAGCTCTTGGAGATACGTGTGCCATCCGAGTACACCCAACCCAAGTGCTCGTCCTTTTGTAGCACTACGAACGGCATTTTCAAAACCTCTAAGTCCTTTGGCTCTTTGAATAAATTCCTCCATAACGCCATCAAGAAACCAAGTGGCGTCGTATATAAGATTTGTACCTTTCCATTCTTCATATTTAGCTAAATTTAATGATGATAAACAGCAAACAAAACTATGGTTTTCATCAGTGTGCAACGTGATCTCAGAACATATATTCGTCATATGAACTTTTAGTCCGTTGTCTTTATATGCTTTTGGATTTCTCTTATTAGTATTTCCTTTAAAAAGTATATACGGTTCTCCAGTGGCTTTTCGTTTTCTAAGAAGTTTACTCCATCTATTTCTAGCTTGCGCATCTCCTTGTTCAAGCTTTCGCATAAACTTATCACCAACAACTGCGCATTGGTGTAAATTAAGCGATTGTCTATTGACGTCTCCTTTGGGTTCTCTAATCTCAAGCCACTCTTCAAAATCGTCGTGCTCAATGTTAATGTTAACTGAAGCAGCTCCTCTTCTGACAGATCCTTGATTAGTCGCAAGAATCGTCGAGTCATAGATTTTGCAGAACGGTACAACTCCGTCTGATGTTCCATTTCCTGTTATTTTAGCGCCGGCGGGTCTAATCATATTAACTCCGATACCAACTCCACCGCCGTGCTTAGCGAGTAGCATCATTTCTAAATTTTTCTGTCCTATATCTTGTATGCTATCAGCTACATCGATCCCAAAGCAGCTAATAGGTAAACCACGATCAGTGCCAGTGTTGCTGAGAACAGGAGACGCAAGACAAAGCCAGCCGTTCCAGATGTAGTCAAAGAAAGCTTCGGCCATCTCTGGCTTATATAATCTACGAGCAACTGTTTTAGCAACTCGCATGTAAGCTTCTCTTGGTGACTCTCCGTCAAGTAAATATCCCCCGGATATCGTCTTCTTGTATACGTCGTTATTACCCCACGTAGGGTAATCTTCACCTTTTTTCCAGTTTTCATTCCACATTATATTAGTAAGTGTGTTATCCAGGCAATAAGCCCATTAATATTAAGTGCTACAAGGTTCCATTGTTTTCTGTAGGACGTTTGAACCACAACGCATATAAAGCCTAATATATATAATTCAGGCTGTATAGTCCATTGAGCAGCGATTAAAAAACCACTGCCCATATAACCTACTCTAATTGCTAGTCGTTCCTCAGGCTTCAGCCTTCGCTTCTGTACTAGCTTTTTCAGCAACTTGCGCTTTAAGCTTTTCGATGGCTTCATCATAATCTGGCATTTGTTTAATTGTTTCTAATGTCCCTACTGCCAAATCTTTTAAATAAGCATTTTCATCTAACAGTTGTTGTACAACACCTATTAAGGCTTGTATTTTTTTTTCTAGTAGATCAATCCTACTACTCTTCTGACTTTTCATATAATTGTTCGTATATTTCTTTTTCTGTTACTATATTACCAAATGTCGTCAAAGTCTTCACCTTCGTTAGCTTTCGAATAATCTGTCGGCCGTATCGCGAAAAAATCAGTATGAGTGACCCCGCCGGTAAGATGATAGAACCAATCAAGATTAGACGCTGCATTCTTGTCATACGCGAAGTACGAGCCAAGGTCAACGTAACCAAGTTCAACCAGTTTTTCATTTGCTCTCTTTTTTATAAAATGTTTAAGATCATTTGCTTTTATACCTTCTATATCACCCATTTCAAACATCTTGTCTATGTATTTAGTCTCAAGTGTTATCATGGTTTCTGCAGCTTTTATTATATCTTTTCGACATAAATGCAATAATTGATCATTTTCACTGCACATATCGCGGAAAAGCTTGCAACCCATTTTACTGTGTAATGATTCGTCTCTTACAGACCATTTCATTTGTTGTCCAATACCCTTGAGTAAATTACGTAACTGGAAGCTGTATAAAACAGCAAAAGCTGAATACAGACTAACGCCTTCTGCGAAAGCAGAAAATACGGCAAGTGACTTACCAATACCAATAGGATTTGTACCGTCATAAGCAACCAAATTATCAAATCTCTGTGCTGTAGCAGGTTCGTGCAAAAACGCTTCATAATCTTCTAAGTTTAATGTTTCATTTAAATAACTATAAGCAACTGCATGTACTGTTTCTTGCGAGCCGAACATCATTGCCATTTGTTGTATTTCATGCTTCGGAAACCAACTAACTACCTTTTGGGTCCAGTAATCAGAAACCGCGCATTCCGTTTGTGCAAAGCCGAGTAATATATTACCGACCAAGTTCTTTTCTTTATCATTTAATTTTTCTTTCCAATCTTTAATATCACTTTGCATTGAGATTTCTGTGTGTAACCAAAATGCTTGTGCTTGTTTTAACCAACCTTCTGTGTAATACTCTGGATATTCAAAAGGTTTATATGCTATACGCTTGTCAAATAACCCCATTACTTATATACTTCTAATGCTAAATCAATAAAAGGCAGATAAAACACGTGTGTTGTTTGCTCTTCTTCATAATATGTTCTCATACCTAATAATATACCTGGGTACGTACCAATAGATAAACTCCAAACTTTATTTCCCTTGCCCTCTGTTTCTTTTGACATAATTTTTACTATTTTTGTTGTTACTAGTTTTACTCTTTGCGTGAACGCCTTTGCGTTTTATTTTTTTCTTTTCTCTATAATTATTAAGTGTCAGTTTTGCCATAGCATTTTATTCCATATTGATCTTGTAATTCAACTAATTCTTTGTATTTAACTTTGCCTCGCATCTCCCAAGTCCATTTAACCCACTTGTTTATTTGACGCTCAGCGTACATCTGCCTAGCTACTGCTTTTGCTTTTCTAGGATCAGTCTTACTGTCTCGTCGCATTCTTTTTGATTTTGTGGTTTATACAATGTGTAGTTAGGGAATTGTCTCATAACTAACTGCTTAAATAATTTCCAACGCATTGGAAAAGATTCATTTGCTCTGCCTTTACATTCAATTATAAAATCTTCGCCAATAAAATCTGGTGTATACTTTATAGGTAATATACGCTTACAACCTCTGTTTTTGTAATCACCTTTACCATTTGCTTGTCTTTCGTAAACTTCATTTTCAAAATGAAAGCCATTCAATAAAACAAATGTTTCACCTTCGTATTTAGCTTTGATTTTAGCTTTACGTAAAGCCATATACATATAACGCTCAAGACCTGAAGCAAAGTTGATACCGTCATACGTTACCTTCTTTGCCTGTACTGGTCCTTTCTTACGTCTTTTTCTTTTATAAGGTATTTTCTTCATTTACTTCGATATCGTGATAGTGTAAACCATCATTACCGTTTTGTCCTACAATATTAATTCTGTTAATCATTGCTTCTTCTATTTCATCTTGTAAACAACGTTTAGCAGCTTCAATGTACAACAAAGCATCCATTAATTCTTCTTGAACATCGATCAAGAAACGATTAAGATCTTTTTCTTGACCTTCAATTTCTTGCATCATTGTTGCTCCGTATTTCTTTTGTCCAACTAAACTACGTTCGTCCATTTTACGTAAGACAGCTTGAACTATTGCGTCTTTTGTTCTTATCTTCATAATGATCCTGTTTTAACAAATGTTCCGTTATGCATAACGCCAGTTCTATCAGCTATTTCATTATAAGCTGAGTCAATACAATTTTCAATTGTCATGCCCTCTAATGCAGCTAGGTTTGTTAAAACTACAACCATATCGCCTATAGCGTCTTTAACCTCGTAAGCATCTTTATTTAACAAAGCAGCTGCTAGTTCTCCAGCTTCTTCCATAAGCTTAACATATTGTGTATGTGAATTGCCTTTATCATATATGCCTCGCTCGGTTGCCCATTTTCTTATAAGCTCAAATCTTTCACTTTGATTCCAAGATACCTCTTTAGGATTATGCTTTGGATTAAAAAAGGCTTCATAAAAAGCCTTATTGTAAATATAACATCTATTCTTGTTAAACATAGATTCTGAAACATTTGCCATTATCCAGTTGATATACTCTTTTTTAATTTCAAAGTTATATCCTTGAGGTGTAGTCCATTTTAAACCTATATTATCCATTAAATGGCCTTTAAGTTTATTTACGGGTACTGGAAATGTACTTGTTTGCTCTGTTGGGTTTATATTCATATTTGATTTAAATAAATTTTTATATAATGTTCTATCTTTCTTGTAGCCATAAGACTGTTGAAGTTCTATTTCCTTGTTTGATATAAAATCTATATCATCGCTAGTAAGTAGAACTTCGTATTCGTCTACAGCATAACCTTGTTGCCGCGTAACCCGACTATTAAGATTACGCGTTACACCGATCTTTTTACCCGGTATGTGGTATAAATAATACATAATTATTTTTTCTGCATTAATACTAAACCGTTATAATCTCCAGAAAACTCACAATACATTTCATTTTCAATAAAATAATATTTTATAAAAACTTCATATCCATTTTCTGCGTTATATAGCTTTGTTTCAAAACTATCATCTTGTTGATTTATTATTTCTTCTTCTATATAAGAGTCTTCTTCAAAACTAAAGTTAAAAACTTTTAATATAGCATACCCACTAGCTATAATAACCGTAGTGTGAGTTGAAGTGTCACTTGTCCAAGATCCTTCAAATTGTTCTTGAGCTTGAATACTTAAAGAAAAAATAAGTAAAAGTGTTATAATTGTTTTTTTCATAATTTATCGTTATATAAGTGCATGTTGTGTGCGTGGTGGTAATACCAACCTATTTCTAAATTTAGTCTGTCTGCAATCATTTTTTGTAATGATGAAAACTGATACTGATCATTGCAGAAACCGTACCAGATGTCATTAGAACGCATATAGACGGACATACAAAGCTGATTGTCTATAATTGTAAACTGAATTGCATAAGTACAAGGCGTATCTGTCTTGTATTTATCATATTCTTTGCCATCGTAAATAGATATAGCAGCGTGACGTGTTTTTTTGTTTGATTTTAATTTAGCACAAACATAGTCTATTTGAGCTTTACGTTTCCACTGGTAACCATAGTTTGAATTAACGTTTCCATGCTCATCAGCCATACGTTTCCATATTAGTGGTATCTTACCATAAAGCTCTCCAAGTTTATTTATATTTGGATCACCAGACAAATACCATTGCCATTCAGCTTCTGCATACTTTAAACTCCAATTACGTTGCTTATTTGATATGTAATTGTCTTGTGGATCTAAAATATAAAAGCCACAATTGAATAAAGCTTTTGTGTTATCAAAGTCTACGCCATGCATTACGACTTCATTTAACAAAGCTTCATATGCTTCATTTGCGTTGTGATAACTGTTTCTCATAATAATATCTATAATATTCGTAAATTTTCTCCCATATTAAACCTTTAATGTAATGATTAGGATCTTCATAGGTTCTACCGTTGTTTTCAATAGTTATAGACCACTTAGCTTCAGTAATAGCTTTTGGTGCAATGTGTATTTTATTACGTATGCACCATCTATATGCTTTTAATTCATGCTCAGTAGCGTTGTATGTACCCATGTTTACTTTTTTACCCCATGCCATTTATTCCCAAGGCATTTTATCATTTCCAATATTTATAGGTTCGTGTGGTAAAAAACAACCAGACTTAGGCTCCCATTTAAAATGTGCTTCAGCTCCGTTTTCACCGAGGTTTTGAAACTTTACTTTAAGCACCTTAGCTTTGACTGTTTTTTCTTCATAATCCCTATGCACCAATATGCCATGATAACTAGCGTCAT
>BCSF01000026.1_pt1 | contig 60069 bp, 66 predicted proteins | sample 1016431 | NCBI WGS metagenome assembly BCSF01 (sample SAMD00045685;SAMD00045686;SAMD00045687;SAMD00045688;SAMD00045689;SAMD00045690;SAMD00045691;SAMD00045692;SAMD00045684;SAMD00045690;SAMD00045691;SAMD00045692;SAMD00045684;SAMD00045685;SAMD00045686;SAMD00045687;SAMD00045688;SAMD00045689, study... | reverse complement strand
ACTATATACAGCCCCTGCTGGCAATGATTTTGATTTTGCTATTGTTGAATCAATTTTAGTAACAGAAGATGGCGGTCAGCAAACAAATTTTACTCTTACCATGACAGATAATGATTCAGTGGTGCATACATTATGGTCGCAATTTAATATAGGCGCACACGCAACAACTGAATTATTAACTAGAAGTTTAATATTAACATCTGGAGAAATTATAAATTGCACAGCTTCTCATGCAAACAAATTAAGTGTAATTATGAGTATCGTAGAATATGCAAGAGGCGACTAATAACGTAATTGATATAAACCAAGCGAAAAAAGATCCTTGGGAAATTGAATGGGAAAGGTGTAAACCTTATATAGCAAAAGCTGTAAAGTATCAAGATTCCTATACAATTGACGATATAGAAGATAAAATAAGACATGGTATATTCCATTTATGGCCAGGCAAAAAGTCTGCATACATAACAGAATTTGTAATATATCCACAAGTTAAAGCAATGAATTTATTATTTTGTGGTGGTGATTACGAAGAATTAGAAGAAATGCTACCATCAATAGAAGCATTTGCAAAAGCCGCAGGTATCAAAAGATTATACGGTGGCGGTAGAAAAGGATGGATTAGAAAGATAAAACATCTAGGATTTGAGACAGAACATTTAATTAGAAAAGACTTATGAGTAAAGGAAAAACCAGAACAGAAACTTCAGTAGAATTACCAGCATGGCAAGAAGCACAATTTAAAGAGCTTTATAGTCAAGCACAAGGCGTTGCAAGACAGCCATTTATACCTTATACAGGCCCAATGGTTGCTGGTTTCTCACCAGACCAATTACGACAGTTTCAAGCTACTAGAGGACTATTTGAATCTGGTATGGGTTATGACCCAACTAAAGCTTTACAGGGTATGGCACAAGAACAGTTTAGACCTACCATTCAACCCGTTACTGGTTTTCAAGCACCAACAATAGAAGCAACACAAGCTCCAGGTGCAGCACAAATAGGTCCAGTATCTACACCACAATTTCAAGGTTTATTAAGTCAAGACATAGGTGCATATCAATCACCTTATCAACAACAAGTTATAGATTTAGCTATGCAGGATATACAGCGACAGGCTGATATAGCGCGTGGCGGTGCGCAAGAAAGAGCAATCAGAGCAGGTGCTTTTGGTGGTTCACGATCTGCAATATTAGAAGCAGAATCACAAAGACCATACGCAGAACAAATGGCTAGAACTGCTGCTGGTTTAAGACAAGCAGGATTTGAACAAGCACAAAGAGCAGCACTAGCTGATTTAGTAAGACAAGAACAATTAGGCATATTTGGTGCTGGTCAAGAAAAACAAAGAGCGTTACAACAAGCGCAGCTTGGTCAACAAGCAGGTATCTTTGGTGCAGAGCTAGGACAGCAAAGACGTATGCAACAAGCACAGCTACAGCAACAAAGACAGTTAGCTGGTTTAGATATTTCTGGTAGAGCTGCATTAACACAACCACAATACGAGATGCAGGCGCGTGCGCAGAGAGCAGGTTTATTAGGTGGCTTACAAGGACAGCAATTAACTGGTTTAGGTTTATTGGGCGGCATAGGACAACACCAACAAGCACTACAGCCGCGAGCTATAGATGCTCAAAGAGGCGAGTTCCAAAGAGCGCTTGGTTATGGACCGCAACAAATTGGACTGTTACAAGCTGGTATGGGTACCCCTCTTATAAGTCAAACCACAACACAAGGACAAAAAACTGGTGCAGGAGATGTTTTAGGAACAGCAGCTCAATTAGCAGGTATGTATTTTATGTCTGATGAAAGACTTAAAGAAAACATCACACCCATTGAATCGGCATTAGAAAAACTTCTTCAAATAAGCGGTGTTGAATTTGACTGGATAGAAAATGCAGAGTTGCATCCAAATAAAGGGCATGATGTAGGTGTTATTGCACAGCAAATTATAAAAGTTTTGCCAGAGGTTGTTACTCAAAGAGATAACGGATACTATGCAGTACGATATGAAAAGGTTATTGCGCTTCTTATTGAAGCAATCAAAGACCTTAACGATAAATTAGAAAGTTGCGATGGCTTTACCAAGTAGTGGTCAAATATCTGTTGACGATATACGAACAGAGTTAGATATTTCGGGTGAGGCAAATGTTAACTTTGCCGGTCTTGTCGAGGGTGGTTTTGGTACTATAAATACCAACAGTTCTTCAATTCCAAATAACGAAGCACCGCACTCTTTGTCGGAATGGTATTCATATGACCACGATGCCGCTGCGCCATACTCTAATACAAGGTTCTATCAAAACGATGGTACGGGTGATTACATTGATTGCACTACCTCTACATCACCATTTGACATCAATAGCACACAAGACTTGTCATTTTCATTTTGGGTAAGGAACACTGGGAGTAAGCAAACCCAACTTATAATGAATTTTGGTAACAGCAATGCGAATGGTAACAATAGGATATTCCTCACATATAGCGCAAACCTTAATAGATTAATATGTCGTATAAGAACAAATAGCACGAACTTTGATAGGCAATTTGCACTACACGATAACTCGGGTGTGACGGGCATATCAAGTAGCGGTAGTGGTTGGGCAAGCACTTCAAGAGGCAATGTTAATGGTCAGAACTTTTGTATGCTAACAATGACCTATGATGCTTCTCAATCAACGGGTGCGGGTGCGTTTAAATTGTATTGGAATGCAACAGAGTGTACCACAACGGCTGCATCAAACAACGGAACAAGAACCGCTATAACATCAACCAAGGGTAGGATTGGAGAGAACCTTCACCTAACAAATTCAGCGGGTAACTGTACATTAGACTACGATGAATTTAAGATATACAACAAGGTGTTGTCCTCAAGTGAGGTAACCACACTATATAACAGTGGCACTATTGCAGACTCATCTCAAACAGTGTCAAGTGGTCTTATTACAGAGTGGACATTTGACAATAACAATGCAAATGACAGTAACAGCAAGTACACTAATACAATTGTTAACGGAACAATATCAACATACTAATGGCTTACGAGATTTCACCATACGATGAAGAGGCAACCGTATATGAGGTTCTTCATGACGGCATCCCGGAGTTTTACGGCACCGTAGAGCAATGCCAAAACTATATAGACTCTCAATAAAAAATTAATAAACCTATGAGTTGTCACAAAAAGAATCTATCTTTATGACAAATAACCATAGATGACCATAGTTTTTTATGTTGGCTATTATGCCACTCCTTGGGGTCCAGAAGATTTGGACTCCACTGGTCTTGGCGGTACGGAAAAGTGTGTTTGTTTTTTAGCAAAAGAACTTTCAGCCGCTGGTCACGATGTTCATGTATTAGGCCAGGTCAGAGCCACTAATTGGAATGGCGTTAGATTTGCCACCGGGATAGACAGCCCTATCGATGTTCTTATTGGCGTTCAGTACATTCATTTTCTAAAAGAGTTTGAGTATCACTCGGTTAAAAAAACCATGTTCTGGCTTCATAATGAAGAGTATTTCCCGTGGTATCGTGGCGAGGAGTTGCCGGACCATCGTAGGTACTTGTCTATGGTCGACCAAATTGTCTGTGTAAGTGACTGGCATTTAGAAGAAACAAAGAAGAGGTATCCCGAGGTGGCTCACAAGTGTATTCGAATATACAATGGCGTGCCTACAAAGTTGTTCAATCGGACAACAGACAAAACTCCTAATTCATATGTGTACACATCTCACCCGGAAAGAGGTCTGGATAAAACTTATCAGCATGTAAAGTCTGTGGGAGGACACTTGTATGTGGCCACACCAGAGTATGGGTTAAAAATGTTGCGGGATAGTTTTCGGCATTTGTTTGACGATGATTCGGTTACCGTATTGGGAACACTGCCGCAAAAAGAACTATACAAACTTCTTGCAAAAATGGAGCGTTGGCACTATCCTACTGAATATAACGAGACATTTTGCATTACAGCATTAGAAATGATGGCGCACGGTGTAGTGCCAGAAACATCATTACGCGCTGGTTTGAAAGAGACTGTCGGCGCAATGAATAAAGAAACGGATGTAGATAAATTAAAAGACTGGGTCAACAAGTTTGACTGGTCCATTATTATGAAAGAGTGGCAAGAACAAGTGTCAAAAGAAGAAACTCCGGTATTTGAAAAAGCATATTGTATATGCATGAATCCAGATGCTGGCAAAGAAAAGGATATCAATGAACGGTTTAGAAAATTAGGGGTGAATGTCCCGATTGAGGTTATCCCGGGTGTTGATGTTTCTGTCTTGTCAGACCAGCAGAAAGATTATGAGGTATACAAATCGTGGGCAATAGAAACCAAAAATACCTGGTGGAACCGCCCCGTTACTCCTGGTGAAGTGGGTTGTGCGTTAGCGCATATGAGTGCATGGCAAAAAATTATCGATGATAATGTTGACTCGGCACTTATACTTGAAGAGGATTTTGAGGTGCTAACCCCACTTAACCAGGATATCATAAGAGACTTTGATAATCCAAGAGAGTGGGGGCTGTGGTATTTAGGGGGTAATCCTATAGAGCCTCCCGTGATGAATTTTGATGATGCTTACATACCGGGATTGATATATAATAATCACGCATATATCGTTACAAACGATGCTGCAAATAAATTAAAATCACAGTCTTATCGGCAAAACATAATACCAGTTGATGAGTTTTTACCCGCAACATTTACATATTCTGAACATCCGAGAAAAGACTTGCATTTTTTTACAAGAAACATAAAAGCCATGGCGTCTAAAAAGGAAGTTATTAAACAAACCAGTACGGCAGAAACATCACAGACTTCTCGATTCGCGAATGACGAACTGTTTAAAACCGGTGATTGGGACGCTTGGGTAGAACGATGGATACATCCAGTTGCCCGAACAAAACAGTGGGACTTGATTTTAGACGAGCCTATTGACGACTTAATTACATTCCCACTTTTTACAGAAGAGTTTTGCGAAGTAGTTATACAAGAGGCAGAAAAGAATGCTCGCTGGGAGCAGAAGCGTCACGACTTTTATCCTACAGTAGATACGCTATTGACAACATTTGGGTTTGATGATATATACAATAGAGTGTTGCGCGAGTTTGTTTACCCAGCCGCAATCTTCTTTTGGCATTTAGATGGTAATCAATGGCCTCAAATGAATGCCGAAAACTTCATGGTAAAGTATACTATGGATGCTCAAGGTCATCTAAACCTACACCATGACTTTTCTGCGATTACCGCATTGCTTACACTCAACAAAGACTTTACCGGTGGAGGCACATATTTTTCAAAACAAAATAAAACACATATAGGTCCAGTAGGAGAGATATCTATACATCCGGGTGCAATAACACACCGTCATGGCGGTAGGCCAATACACTCTGGTAAAAGATATATTATAGTATCTTTCTGTAATAAGCCTTAATACACCTCCTTTTATAAGGCATGCGAAGAGGGGTGTTTATATTTGTAACAACCAAAGGAACTTAATCAAACAATTATGGCAACAAAGAAAACGAAAATCACAAAGGCAGAGTTAAAGAGTTTAAGAGAGGCGGCAACGCAGTTAAAAGAAATCGAGCAACAACTTTTATCGATGGTGGGTGCTGAACAAGACCTCGCCGTAATGAAGGGCGAAGCCTATGGAAAGTTTGTATCGTCTCGTAAATTATACACAGAACTCTCGCAAAGCCTGGAGAAAAGGTATGGAACAGTCACCATTGATATGAACACTGGTGCTATAAGCGAGTCAAATGACAATAAAGGAAATACATGATTTTGTCCTATTACTGCTAAATAAGCATAATACTGGATATAGTACGCCGGCAGAGATTGATTCCGCTCTTGACCGGGCGCAAATGTGGTATTTTAATAGGCTATATGGAAACATAGAAGAGTATCAGCCAGGCCGACCGGTACCCCGTGTGGCATATGGCATGACTCAAGCCGTACACGACCACTTATCTCCATTTAAAGAAAGCGGACAACAGAGTTCAAATAGTTCTGGTGTGATTACTATTAGTAATGCAAACTACTTGCATCTGCTTTCTATAAGCAAATCGAACAAGACGATTCCTATCTTATCTGAAGATGAGGTGGCGTATCGTCTTGATTCGCAAATCTTGGCTCCATCTTCTACAGAGCCTATCGCTAAAATATCTGGAGATGGTGTGATACAATTGTATCCGAAGGAAACTCATAGTAATGTAGACCTTGATTACTTGGTTCGTCCAGCAAAACCAGTGTTTGGTTTCACGCAAAGCGGGCGCACAATTACATATGCTTCCGGTTCATCAACACAGATGGAATGGAATGAGCCGGCTTTGAATGCAATCGTGATGCGTGCCGTAAATTATTTAGGCGTGAATCTTGAAGATACATTGGCTATTCAATATTCAGAAGGTAAAATTCAACAAGGCACATGACGACTCTCGGAAAAATAACTGAACAGATATATCGCTTGTACAACGGAGGCAACCCTTCTGCTGACCAAGAGATTACTCAAAAAGAAATTGAACTGCTCGTTCTACAGTCTGTTAATCGCATTCTGAAGATTGAGTCTATTCAAACAAACTTGCCTATGGGGGACTACTTTCCTCCACATGCTGCTATTGCACAATATGATTCTGTAGCAACTACAGCAATTAGTGATGACTATTGTAAGGCAACCCTACCAGCACAACCTATTTCTATGCCGAGAGGGATGGGAGTATGGAATATCACCAAGAGAGAGGCGTATGATTCGCTGACACTTGATGATTTCGAAAACCCTTTTGTTCCAGTACAAAGTGGGCAGATGGGGCTTTTGGCTGGAGTGGGACACACTGGAGTAAAAGATGTATTGCTTTCTAATGTTATCCCTTACGAGTTGAGGACTAATAATGAGGTTATATTTTACGCTCCGCGTGGGGATGTAGGTACTGCTGTAAATATGCAGTTGCTTGTTGCAGACCCAGCAAAGGTTTCTTCTACCGATACATTACCAGTAGGCGGGGACCAGGAAGCACAAATTATTCAAGAAGTACTTACATTGCTTGGCGTAGCATCTGCTCCGGGTGACGAGGTATCAGACGCTAATAAATCACGATGAGACAGACAACTACAGTAGACGGCATCGTTCGCAGTTCATTGATGACTCTTGGACTACCTATTCACTATTATGTGCAATTTTTGCACTATGCTCTAAAGTGTTTGAACCAAGAGTTAAACATGGATACTTTGCCGTTGATTAAAACAATTGAAGTAACACTTGACTCTAACAATGAATTACAAATACCAAGAGATTTTATTGATGTTATCAAGTTGGGTAGAAAGGTTGACAACGACCATAGAATAAAAGTGTTTGGCGTGAATGACAACTTTAATAGAAACGCTGTCTCTGCTGACAATAAAACTACAAATTCAGACCAGGTTCTTGCGTCTCTTAATTATGGTGGATACTATTTTACCAACTTCTACAACGACAAGGGAGAACACAAGGGCAGAATGTTTGGTTACGGGAATGATGCTACAAGTTCAGAATACAAGGTCATTCGCGACAGACATGTGATAAAAGTATCGCCAGCCCAACCAACCGGCGTAACTATATATATGGAGTATTTAGGGTATCACACAGCCACTACAGCATCTTACATACACCCGTATGCCGCGGAAGTTATTGAGGCTTACATTATCTATAAATTCAAAGAACATAACCGCTCGATAAACAAGGGAGAGATGATGGAGTCAAAACAAGAGTACTACAATCAACTACGCAAGTTGCGCGGTAGACTTTACGGTTTGACGAAAACTGACATCTTACGCCTGGTGCGTGGTGAGTTCCGTCAGAGTGTGAAGGTATGATAGAAAGAAAAACATTTACCGGAGGATTAAGTTCAGATACAGATGCAGCATACATTGCTGGTAATCAGTATCTTAACGCTTTGAATGTACGCGTTTCTGCCGATGAGGAAAGAGCGATGGGTGCTGTGACTAATGTTAAAGGTAACTCAAAAGTTACATTTACTATGCCGTCTGGCACAAACACTTGTATCGGCCATGTCGTGGACCATGAAAATTCTCGTGTCTTTTATTTTGTTCACAACACCAATGATGACCACATGATATTGTGTTACTTCCACAAGGAAGACACAATTAGAAAGGTTATAGAGCAAGATGATTTCGCGGCTTCTGTGGGTGGGGTTACCCAGGAAGGATTGAATTTTTCTTTATCGTATCTGATTACCGGCGTTGGTATGAATGACGACTTGCTGTTCTTTACCGATAATAATACAGAGCCTAAAAGAGTAAATGTTGAGCGAGGCTTGAAAAAACATGACTCCTCGTATACACAAATCAATACATACGATACATATATTTCTTATGGTCAAGACGGCACAGATATTCGAGATAGTCTGATAACGGTCATTCGTCAAGCACCAACCATTCCTTTGTCTACAACTCGCTTTGAGGACACTGCTGTAGATTACAATTTTATTGCAGATGAATCGTTTACTTTTGCATATCGATTTGTATATGCCGATGGAGAAGTGAGTACATTGAGTCCTTACAGTGCCCCGGTTTATCATGCTAACCCAGACGCTGCAACTAACGAAAGGGATTACAATACAATTACGGTAACAATCTCTACCGACCAAACAATCGGCCCGGATGTGGTTGAGGTTGAGTATTTAGTTAAATACAACAATGAATCGGCATTCTCTGTATTTCATACTGAAAAAAGTTATCCCGCAATAGTTAATCATGATGACGATGATGTTGCATTAGAGGTGAATTTTAGAAATGATACCGCCAGGCTGGCTGTTGCAGAGTCAGAGGTTACTCGATACTTTAGTGCTGTACCGGTAAAGGCTAAAAGCCTTGAGTGTGCGCGTGGTCGTGTTTTTATGGGCAACACCACGGAGGGTTTAGACAACCTAAATGAAGAGGGAGTCCGCGATACTGTAGCAATATCTCCTCAAATTGAGAATACCAGTGGTGTAGCATCGGGTGAATATACCATGTTCAGATTAGACTATCTTGACAATAACGGTGATGTTCAAACAGAGTTCCATCGTTTTGTAAAGGTTACTGGTTCTACTGCCGATGGTTATTACACATTCCCTTCAAACGGCCCTCACGCAGAAGACAGCGACACGGTAGACGCTTGGTATCTTGCTTTTGTCAATAACAGCAATGTGTTAGACCCTACCTATTGGCCGACCTCACAAAACTTAACGAGTGAAACGCTGGTGGCTACTTCAGACAACGCTGCTCTTGGTTATGTCAAGAATGATATTGCACCATCGGATGCCACATCGGTACAGTGTCAACAAGTTTACCAGAATACCGGCGCGGATACTTCTGTTACTGTTACCGGTGTAGTTGGCACCGCTTTAGTTTATTCAGAAAACCTTCGTCTTTGGAAAAGCGGGAGTAGTTACAGATTTGGTTTGGTCTTTGCTGATGCGTATGGTCGTTTAGGCCGTGTTATTGAGGTTACAGCACCAAACGGTATCTCTATACCACAACGCGATGACACCTTTTCAACGGCAGTGCGCTATGTAAAGTTTTCAATGCCAACTTCGAGTCCTCAAAATTATATACCAGACTGGGCGCATTCGTATCATTTTGTTCGTAGTAAGTCTCTGAATAAATCTTTCTTTGTCCAATTTGCTGTAAAGGAATTAAAATATGTAGAGGATATAGAGGGAACCGGTGCTACTGATACCTACACGCAGCAAACCACGCAGTACATTGAGGTTGATTTAAGCAGTATGGCTACCGAGAACTTTGGATACAATCTTTCGGAGGGGGACCTTATCAACCTACATAACTTACCAAACTTTACCGGCACAGCGACATTGCGTGTCTTGCATCAAACGGCCACTAATTTATACTGTAGCGTTAAAGATTTAGGCAGTTTGACTTACAGCAGCACCTTCCAGGTGATGGCTGAAATATACACGCCTCGCCTTGAAAATTCATCGGAGCCGTTTCATGAGTTTGGTTATGCATACAAAATTAGCAATCCAGGTACAAGCACTCGCTCGTTCTCAACAACATCTGGAAGTTTTAACGGAGATGTAGTTGTTAAAATATTGCAATATAATACCGGTTCGGATATCGTTCATGAGGTTACTAATCCCGATTACAAAAAGGCTAACACTTGGATTCAAGTCACTGGCCGTGCGTTTGGTTTGACAAGATTCCAGCAAGTGCATAAGCCTACCGGTATATCGTTTAGTGAACGCCGAGTGCAAGGTTCGTTGCTAAACGGTCTCTCTGTGTTTAATTCGCTTGACGAGAATATACTGGCAAGTGAGTTAGGTTCTATTCAGAAACTGGTGTTTACCTCCAAGACAGAATCAGAGGGTAACACCATGTTGGCTATTGGAACCAACGAGACTGCGAGCGTATACATCGGAGAGGCGCAGTTACAAACTTCTGGAGGAGCGGCATTCCTTGCTGTGCAGTCGGGGGTTATTGGTTCAACACAAGTACTTCGTGGTTCATACGGTACATTACACCCAGAGAGTGTTGTTGAATCCAATAATCGTGTTTTCTTTTACGATGCTCTAAATGGTACGGTTATACAGTACGACCGTAATGGGTTATTGCCAATTGGTGATAGAGGAATAAAATCATTCTTCCGTCAGAGAAGTAATCTTATTGTTCAACAAGGTCTTACTGGTTGTTTCGGGGGTTTTGATACGCGCAATAATGAGTACTTACTGCATCTTCCCGAAGTAGACTCTGTCTATGATTTCATGGAAGATTATATTGATGAGATTTCTGATAATGATTTATTGTCCGGTTATCAAGACCAAACCTACAATGGTGTAACGATAACTGAAACGCTAACACAAAAGATTAAAAAGAATCGTAAGTACAGATTAGAATTACATACGGTAAGTTCTGTGGTAGAAAACTTTGATAGTATTACAGCCAAGTATTCAGACGGCACCAGCATAGGTAATTTTTCTGCTGTAGACAATAATGGGTATATAGAATTTACCGCTACAAAAGATTCGGCAACACTCCAGTTTACTCTTGATGATAGTACCGCTAATGCAACTCCAGGTGGCAGCGACACTTTGCATGTAAGAACAAGTGAGTTCCGCTCTTTGTATTACGGCCTGGAAAATGGTGATGCCGTGACGATATCTTATGACGCGTCTATTAACGCCTGGTCATCTCGTTACTCTTATCACCCAGAACAAATGGCCCTGGTGGGTACTGAACTTATATCATTTAAGAGCGGAGAGTTGTGGATGCACGATGTAAACAGCACACGAAATAATTTTTACGGTGTACAATACAAGAGTCAGATTGCTGGTATTGCACAACAGTCTCCGCAACTTGTAAAGTCTTACAACAGCATTACTATACGCGGTAACTATCCACCTTCTTTTGCTCACTTTAGAACAGAGGCTAAATACATGGATAGAAACTCGTCTGGGGACTACCCTACGACCCGTACATATTCTGATTACAATCAATCATCAGACTTGAGCGATTCAGAGTTCAGACAATACGAGGGAATATACTACGCACCAATACATAGAAACAGATTAGAGCCAGCTCCGTCATCATATGTTTCTACAACATACGATACTAACGGAATGACCGGTGAAAAATTGGTAAACCCGTTTCTTTTGTTTATGTTAGAATTTGATGAAACAAGCAAGGTAAAGGTTAGATTTGCAGATATTGCTTTCTCTGCACAAAAAGGACATAAAACAGCATAACTATGTTAGACCCAATAACAATGATGATGGTAGCCCAAGGCGGCCAAGCCCTTCTTCAAGGTGTTGCCGGTGGGGTATCTTTATATAAAGGATTAAAGACAGACCCCGGTGAAAGGCCAACATATACTGGTAACGAGCGTTTACAAGGAATGGCTCTTGGCTCTCAATTAAGTGCCTCTGGCCGTATGGCAAATATTGGTGCTATGGAGCGTTCTGCTCAATCCGGAACAGCGGCTTCTGCCGCACAGTATAATCGTGCTGCCACCGATGCACAGCAAGCCTTTTTGGGTACTGCCTCTACGGGCGCACAATCCTCGCAAAATGCCCTACAGTTGGCACAATTAGAAGCACAAGACAAGATTCGTAGAGAGGGCGTTGCCCGTCAAGACCAATCGGCTTTGGTTGCCGATGAGCGCATGGCGTTCCAAGACAGACAGCAAAAATACTACGAGGATGTGCAGACCAGACAACAGTTGATAGGTGGCGGATTGCAAAACTTATCGGGCGGACTTGGCACTGTTGCACAAATGGGAATGCAACAATACCAGATGGATAATCAATTAGGTCCTTTTAATCCAAGTCCATACGGATACCCCGGCTTGGGCGGCGGTGGCGGCATACAAACTCCGACAGCCGGTGATATAAAAATCGTAGATGGAGTTACTTATAAATATAACGCCGCTACCAACACATACGAAAGACAATAAGATTATGGCAGCATTAGAAGGGGCCGGAGCATTAGGGTTTTCAACACCGATTGAATCAGACGCTGAATCTATCTCAAAACAAGTTAGTCGTTTGGCAAATCAACAAGCCAGACAAGTCATCTCGCAGCAGAATATTATTCAAAAGGCTGAAGAGAAGATGGAAAAAACCTTGGCGGGTTATAGAGAGCAAGTCTATCGGGTAAGTAATTATATACCTTCTGGGTATTCTGAATATATAGGCACCTCCATGCACGATGTGGTTGACAACAAACTTGAGGGCATGCTTTCTTATATAGAGCAAACTCAATCGCCACCACAAGAGTTAGTGCGAGACTTGAAACAAACTGTTAACGGCGAGCGTGAGTTTGTAAATATGGTTAAGGGTCAAGAAAGCCAAATCAAACGAAACAAAAATATAGACGCGTCAAGAGTTGTTGATATGTACTTTAATGGATATATCACGCCTTTAGACATTCCTTTTTATGAGCCTGGGGCTGCTATAGGTCCGGCTGATTGGCTTACATCAGAGGCTACTTACGAGCAAATTAGATATGCCATTCCTAATCCTACCGCTTATTGGAAAGACTTTTTTATAGGCAAAAGTCAAATTGAAACACAGCGTCAAACGCAGAGTACTGTTCAAGGCGGAGCAAGACAAACTGAAACCTCTACTATTGAGGTACCATTGTCTTTTACTAAATATGTAAACGAGACCGCAGTGCCTTTGACGGCAGCAGAACTGATGTCGCAAGGCGAGAGCGGAATGTCAATGCTCCAGGTAGCAACAAACAACGGGCAAGACAAATTTGCTTTAGCAATGATTGATGAGCAAGTGGATATATGGGCTTCTACTCATCAAAGTGAACTTGTCGAGTTCCAATACCAAGATGCCAACGGACAAACACAAACTTACTCTAATACAGTAGGAAACATTTTAGCGGACCCGGATAATTTAGGAAACCAGTGGATACAAGCAAAAGGTTTAGAGGAGGCTATTCGTGCATACGGCATTAATAGAACTGCAAGCGGAGTTACAGTAAGTGAGTTGCCTCCGAAGATTGTTATTAACCCGTCTATTCAGCGTAATAACGCTGATACATATGCTCGTGAAGACGACCTTATTTCAACCATTAACACTATTGCTATGGGCGGTGGTAATCTTGGTGATAAAATATTGAAAGATGGAAAGGTAATATACCCAGTTAATGATGCTATCTTCGAAACCGCAAAAGGCCCTTCTGGAAACAGAGTGAATATCTTCTTTAATCCAGCAGATAATAATTTTATTGTTGTAGATGAAAAGAAAGATATACTCAATATTAATCCAACGGAAGAAAATACTTTCCGCGGTGATGAGTTAGCCACAGAATTAAGATACCAAGGCATTGAGTCTGGTGCTGTTGCCATGAGAATGAATGACAGCAAAGTAACCGCGGGTAACTCATACACCCCAGAGGCATTGAGTCGTATTAGCGAAAGAGTTGAGTTAAATACAGACCCTACTTCTATTTACGATGAAATATTTGATAATGTTCAAGATATAATCGGGTCCAAAACAACGCTTGAAAGAAGCGATTTCAACGCAATCAATGCTGAATTAAAGCGTGGCGGAATTAAAACAGCAACCGGCACGGTTAAAAGTGTAAGAGAAAATCGTGGAGAAGTTAACGTTTCTTTTGAAGGAGCCGCTGCCCAAACCATGAGCATGGAAGAATTTATAAGTTTAATTAACTCACGCCAAGTGTCGGCAGTAGACCGCTTCGGGCAGAATAAGTCTGTTAACGCGAGTGTTCTTGATGTCTTACGCGGTCGGCAAAACAACATAGCATGATATGGCTCGTTATAATATCAATGATATTCACTCAACATTAAGCAATGCATTTGGTAACGAGTTTAATGTAGATGTAAATCAATTCACAAGAAATTTTCAGACTGATTCTAACTTTAGGTCAGCCTCCTATGAGGCTATGGCGTCTATTGAGGATGACTTTGACCAGGAAACTGTAAATCTTCTTGAGTTAGATTATGACAACCCTATCGACCCACCTCAAAGATACAATGCCAAGGGTGAGGTTGTAACCGAGGGCGGCATGACTGCTGGAGAGTACTTCCGCACTGATAGAGAACGCCGTACCAACAAGAGATACAACAAACTCAACTACGATTTTTGGGATAGTGCATTGCAAAATCCAGAGTTTCTTGATTTAGATGTTTATGATTTAGGCCGCGAACATGATAGAGGTTTGAATCGTTTCTTTCGTCTTAATAAAGAAAGATACTACGACCAGGAGAACCCAAAATACAATCAAACACTTGATGTAAAAAGAACAAACGATGGATTGGTTGGTCTTCTTAATTATGGGAAAGAGCGATTCGGTACAACCAGTCTTGAGTACTATCAAAATGTCAACATCTTTGGTGATGCAATAGAAAAAGCCGCAGAAAGATATAATTCTCTTGCGGATATATTTGAAAAGCCGATGTTCCCAACGGACCAGGACAGTCAGTTGTATTCTTGGTACACCGAGAACAGTGATATAACAAGCAAGTACCCAACCTTTGGCGAGTTTAAGGAAAACATCCCGCAAATAGCCGAGGAACTGAACTCTGTGTCTTTTAACACCTTGCCGGAAGTTACTATTACTGATGGCTCCAGTGAAGTGACCATGAGTAAGTCGCAGCAAATCCAATTCAATGGCAGCATTCAAGAGGCTATTGATGCATATAACAACATTGCTGAAGACACTGGTTATAAGGAGCATAGTACATGGTCCCAGTATGTTGTTAAGTACGCCGAGGCACTTGAAGATGTAGAAGAGCGTAACCCATTATACTTTGAAGCCATTGCGCGTTCAGCAGAAAAGCAACAGCGCATTGACGAGTTTAACAGAATGGGAGGAATGTTCCCTGGTTTGATAGAGGGTGGTTATGTAGCGGGAAAAGCATTAGAATTAATTCAAGGTGGGGCCTCTATCGTTGACGCTTTACTAAATCAATTTGACAATGGCGGCTACGGTAGGTTCGATGCTATTGCCGAAAATGTAATTGATGTACTTGACAATGATAACTATGCTTATACTGGTACTGCCAGTAAATTTAAGGGGCAGATGTTTGAAAATGTTGTTGAGGTAAATGTAGGTGGCAGCACATACACTGTTGTTTATGAAGACTCATCAGCCAAAGAAGTTCTTTACTATAGAGACTCTGATGGGTTTATGCTTAATGCGCCAAGTGCAGAGTTAGTAAAACAAATAACTTCTGCTGCAAAAGGTATTGAACCTCAACTCAAGAAAAACAGCAAGACTACAATGTACATGTTTGCTGACACCCTCTTTGATGTTACTACAATGATTGCTGGGGGATATGCAAACTCTGCAACAAAATTGGGTGGTGGTGTAGCAAGGTTTACCGCTAAAGGAACAAATAGAATACGCAGAGTTCTTGGTGTTGGTGAGAGACAGATAGACGATTTGTTAATTAAGCAAATCAGCCGCCGCCAGGGTGCGGAAATGACAATGGCAATGCAGATGCACAACGACATGTATCAGAACGCATTGTCTCAAGACTTGACCCCACAGCAAGCGGCCTTCCATTCTCTTGGTGGTACCATAGCAGTGGTAACTGTAAACCGTCTGAACCCGGAATACGATATGTTCTACAAGGCTGCTGATAAAGTTAGCGGTACAGAGATACAATCTCTACTGGCCGGTCTACGAAACAGAGATATTGTCAAGCAAGGCTTCTCAAGATATATGCCTCGTATGGTTAAAGGTGGTTTTACCGAGGCTTTTGAAGAAGGCTTCTTTGAGCCATTAGGTCAAGATTTTGTTTCTACTGGTTTAGCACAACTCGGTGGTGGGCAGATTGAGATGCAGTCCTTCACAAAAGAATCTATGGAAGGGCTTATGTTGGGTGGTGCCGTGGGTGTCATCTTCCCGATGGCAAACATTGTTTCAACTAACTTTAAGGTAGGACATTTGCAGAAAGACATTCTCTATAGAATGTATCAGAATAAAGAGCAGTCTCGTTCAATAATTAATGGTTATGTAGGAAACCTTTTCCTCGGTGAAGATGGCAAGCCTCGCGAGTTTACCAAAGCGGATGCTGATAAGTTTATACGCATACTGGAGCGCGCTGAAGCAATGACTGATGATTATGTCAATGCCAGTGGCATACGAGCAAACATTGATAAAGGGTCTAAAAAGTTGACTGACGCTCAAGCACTTGAGTTGCATAGTCTAAACATAGGTATATCGGCACTTCAAGAGGTTGAGAGTACTCCTCAAATCCAGGAAACTGTAGATGAGGTTACTGCAAACCTTACTGAAATGGTGAATAAGGCAAAGCAAGACCCATCAACTTTAGATGCGCTAAACAACGACCCTACCGTTGAGACGCCCGGTCAAATAGAACAGCAAAGAAGAGCAGAAGATGAGTTGGATGAGGGTCTCAAAGAGTTAGGATTGCCTACCTCTCCAAAGACAAAGCCTCATGTTCGTGCGATGGCAAAAAGACTGGAGCAAAACTTTCCTGGCACTACTGCTGTAACTGCCCAGTCTGAATTTGATAAAATATTTACCGAGAAGGTTATGGTTCAGTTTCCTACACTGAATCAAGAAAATAAAATTAAAGTAAAAGGCTTCTATGATGATGCCACAAACACCATATATCTGAACCCAGAGTCAGCAACACTTGGTACCGCTGTGCATGAGTTTACACATGTGTGGCTGAACTATGTAAAGGCTAACAATACAGACTTGTATAACAAGATGCTCGACCTGGCAAAGAATGACGCCGGGATTATGAGCCTTGTTGCGGGGATTGCAGAGTACAACACCGAGGATATCCAGGCAATGGAAGCAATTGTTCATGCCATAGAGAATCGTGCGGAGTTAGCATTGACAGCAGAAAACGCACCGTCACTGAACAAACTTCTCAAGTTCATCCAGGAGATGTTTGATTACTTGAGAAAAACATTGAACCTAACCGACAAGCCTTTTGAGCAGTACACCCTACAAGAGTTTGTAGATAGAGGCGCATATGAGGTATTGACGGGTGATATGTCATCCGGTATTGCAGTGCCTACAGTAAACGAGATGGTTAATGAACGCGTAATTATGCGTGATGCTCGTGGGCAGTATGCTGTCGGAGACCTTGAGGTTTCTAACGGCAATGTAGGTTTGCGTCAGAATGATGGCAGTTTCTTAAACATCGGTAGCGAAAACATTTTGTATGACCGCGCGCACAATTTTGGTCTTGAGTTCATGGACGGCACAAGCCGAAGAGTAAAACCGGTTGGTGATAATGTTGTTGAGATTGATGGTGTAGAGTCTGTTGTTTCTTTATCGGTAGAGGAGCGTGCAGTTCCTTCCGTTGAGTCAAACATAAAACTTGCCATCGCTGCTGATATGAGCATGTTGTCTCAAGCCCGTGATGCTGGACTACTTTTCCATGGAACTATGGAAGAGAGCCTGGACACTTTCTTCCCAAGATATAGGGCTGGCACATATGGGTCCGGATTGTACTTTACCAATGCTGCGTACAAGGCTAAAGATTATGGAAACTACTTTGTCTTCTCTAATCCAGAGAACATGAATCTCTTGCCGTATTACGACACAAAGTTTGGTGATTTACTTCCTTTGATGTCTGGTGGTAAATTTAAAAGTGCGTTCGCTTTCTTGTCAAACCTCACAAAAGAACAAGCAGAAAGCATTAAGGCTGCTAAAGAAAAACATTTTGGCAATACAAGATTTGGAACACCCGAACATAGTGACCTTTGGGAAAAAGCAAATAGGTCTGAAAGGGGTCTTGGCGGCACGCCAGCACCTTGGGTTACTGATGCTGCTATATACTTTTTAGAAAAGGGAAACTTTGATTATCGAAACAAAAACTTGTCCGGGTTGTCACTGCACGACTTGACAATGTTTACCTATAACGGAACAAGTTTTGGTGGCATGGAAACGGTTCGTCAAGGATTGAGTGACGCTGGTATTGACGGGTGGTATGTTAGTTCAGATATATCTAAATACCATGAAGCGGTAGTCATCAACAATGAAAAAATAAATCAATCGTTGGTTGACAATCCTTTCGAAGGAGTTGGCGAAGGTGTACGCACTGAAACACGCATCAGCAGATTAAACAGCGCGACACAAGAAGCCCAGCCTTCATTGAGAATTGACAACCCGCTGGCCCCAGTGGTAATGAAGAACACAAGCATACACCTTTCCGTGGCACCTTCAGTCGCTGCAAAGATTGGTGTTGCTCCGTTCCGCTCGATAGAAACACTAACACTTGGGCAAGTAAACGAGGTACACGAAACGCCTCAATTCAAATACTTACAAACCTTAACCGGTAATCTTGCTAACGCACTCGGTATCACAGTAGGAGACTTGTCCCCATCACATGGTGGATATACATTCATGGGTAATGATGCCGGAAGATTTTTGCAAGAAGCATCGCAGTTCATAGAAGTTCAAGGAGACCCCGAAGCAATAAAGGTTTTTGCCGCGGTGCTTGGTGCTATTGCACCGGACCAGCAAGAAAGTGTAGTGCGCTTTACTGAAGTTGATGATTCGGTATCAAGTGAAGACGCGCCAAACTTCTACATGCAGATTCCACTACCAGCCAATCATCTTGGCTCGGAATGTAATAAGAAAACACGACAAAACTTCAAAACAAAAATGTATGAAGCCGGTATTCAAGGTTTTTCTATTACATATGGTAACAATTTATTACATTTGTTTCCAGAAAACGACCAAGAGGTTTAGGTTGCCACCGACTTTTTGGTAAATCTATCGGAAGAAACCGGTACTGATTTGACCAGTGGCATGATTATTACAAAAGGAAACAGAAATTTTGATGAAGAAGAAAGTGACCAGGGCGGATATCTTGAAACGATTCGAGGATTTAGGAGTTCAAATCCAGAACTCCAGCGGACAAACCCGGACCTTCATAACATACTCGCGTTCGCCGAAACCTCGTACCTCCGGGAGCAAGGCTTCAGAACAAAAAACGCAGAGTTAATATCGACACCTTTAAATCTAACATGGGATGATGAGATTTCAGACTTCCGTGTGGGTGGCTTGTCGCTGAATCAATACGGCAAGAAATATGGTGTAGAAAATTTAGGTGTGGTATCTGAAACTGTATCGGTTCAGATGGCACCAGGACTAACATGGAATATTCCTGGCGGCATTGAGGAAGGTACATTTACATTTGCCGAATTATTTTGGATGAAGCAGCAAGGGTGGAATCCCGCGCTCGTAACAAACGAAAAAAACCGAGTTAAGTTATACAACAAGTTAGCGCGCACTATGACCCCGGAGAAAGGGGATAGTGTATCAGCGTTCAACGGATTTATCTTCGGTCTTTTATCACCAAACCAACCCTTAACTCCAAATGAGTTCCAGGTTGCGGTTGGTCGTGTACAAGCATCTGAAGACGCTGAATCTGATGAGTTGATTCGTCAGTATTTTGCCGGTGAGATAGAGTCTTTAACTGCCGAGCAAGTTCCGGTTCTAACTATACAAGGATATGCTAACATGTTGGCTGGCGTTGCTGACCCGCTCAACATGTCTCAAGAAGAAAGACTTGCACTTGAAGATAAAATCACGCTGTTCTTCCAGGCTCAAGCCGCAGACAAAGGTGGTCTTGGAATCAAGAGCAGCGGAGAGTATACCAATGTAGCAGAGTTAGCATATAAATTTAGAATGGCCTCTCCGATTGAAGGGCAAGTATCCGGAGCAGAGTTCTTCCAAAAATCTCCTAACGAAACCTGGGTTTCTTTCATGACGCGAATGATGACGGAGGTCCGCGGACTTGCCGCGAAGACAGCATCGTTCTCAAGTGTTTGGCAAGACCCATTGACTGCTGCTATTAGCGCAATGGACCGTCACATGCTTCGTGTTTTTGAACCAGAGTTGTTGGCGAACAGCGCAGACCGCGCCAAGTTTGAGGGTTCTCTAATAAACAAATGGAACAACGCGGTAAGAAATCGAGACCAGTTCCAGGGCAAGAAGAGAAGCCTTGCAGACAAGAAAAAATATATTGAAAACCACGATTTCGTTACGGCAGAATCCACAGAGGTTACAAACCTTGACGAGATGATGAGCCAGCGTGGTGCTAACCAAGCATTCATGATGACGATGTTCGCATTGGTTGGTGAGAAAAAAGCACAGTACGAACTGAAGAAAACTGGAGCAATCAATCCAAGATACGAGCAGTTCGTAGGAAAATATAATCAGTTACTTACCCCTCCGAAAGAAGGTAAGGTTAGTTTACCTGGTGACTTCTACTTGAAGGCGTTGACAATCAATGATGCTCGCGCTCAAGAAAATGGACTATCAGTCTTCATGTCTCAATGGGCATTGTGGGATAAGAAACGAAATCGATTTGAGCCTCACGAGATAATGTTCCCTGGACTGGCGAAGTTGCCTCGCTTGCCATTCTTTACTATTCAAGAGTCTATCCAGTCTCATAAGAATGCTGGATACATGAACTCTACAATGGACGAGAACATGAACATGAATGCTGCTCGTCCGATGTCTGCTTCCGGTTTATACTTTAGTATTGAAGGTGATAGTAGAGCCAAGCGTGTTGTTCAGAATGCACTTGACAAAGGCATGGAGCCACAAAAGGTCAAGCAAAAACTTATTGAGGCGGGATACAGCCCGGAAACAGCCAACAACTTGGTGTTCCTTGGTGTTCGTGACGCAGTAGATATGCCAAAAGAAAGGATGACGGCATCTACATGGGCTAAAATTATTCCCGATGATAGAACTACGGAAGAGATTACAGACAATGTAAAGACTTATTTCCCTCGCTCTAATGCTATGACATCTGCGGAGGCAAAAATCTTGTTAGACGAGGTTGGATTGCCTTCTGCCATACGAATGTTGATTGAGCCGGACCGAGTAAACCTACTCTTCCAGGATAAAAAGACTGATGCACCATCATCTGCGGACCCAATACCTTCTCGTAAGAAACAAGGCCGCAAAAACACTTCTGCAAATGCTCAAACATTTAAGTTCAGCGCAGTAAGAGTAGCCTTGTTCAATGAAGTCAAGGACCGAATCAGCGGAATGATTGAAGAACTTGATGCGAATGGTGATAATGAGTTGGCAGAAAACTATCGTTCAGCATTACGCGACATGGTTTCGGGCCTCGCTCAAGACGCTACTAACGCCGGTCAATTTATACAAGCATTCTCCTTGTTGTCTCGTTCCGGAGGTGAAACCCTGGTTGCTTATGTTACCAGGAAACTTGGAGACAAGGGCATCACTCTTACGGATGATGACATTGAAACTCTCACGGAACTTGGTGACCGAATGAAAGCATTCCAGGACAACACACAAGAGTTTGTTCGTGCCGAGTTTGAAATGCTAAAATATATAGCAAGGCTTGAAGGCGTTACATTATTTGACATAGCGGAGGCGCAGTTATACGCGAATATGCTCTCTGGATTTGGCACTCAAATCAAAAACTTTGCGGCAAATATCGCCAGTATATTGACCGAGGGAATCGTGCTGCCAATGTCAACATTGTCTGGTTCTTCGTTTATTAAATACTGGCGCGGTGTATTTAAGGGTATGCGTCCGGCTATGGATGAGGCTTTCTTTACTATAAAGACCGGTATCCGATACGAGAGAGGAGTAAGCGATAAGTACGCAATAGAAACATCTCGTGTTCCTCTCTATGAAATGTATGGCTTCAATCAACTTTGGGGGGATGATGCATATGTAAGCAATTCCAGCAACAAACTATGGCAAGCCACCGAAACAATATTGGGTCGAGCAATGCTTCAGATATTCAACCCGGTCTTCTTGAAGTGGCCTGGAAGAATGTTGTCCGCTGTAGATATTGGCATGAGACAAATGTCGAAAGGTGGTGAGGTCGCTGTGATTATGCACCGCCTTGCTCAAGGTAAGGACACCGATGCAATGAGCCAGGAAGAATTGGCTACGCTCGAACAGCAAGCGTTGAACATAGTTTTAGGAGAAGAGACTGCTGAAGAGCGCGCCGAGCGCAGAGAAAAGTATGGTGTCCAGGCTGTTGAAGAAGGCTACACTCCTGGTACAAATGCATTCCGCTTGCGTACAGCAGAACTTGAACAACAAGAGATTGCTGTAAAAGATATAGAGTCGGAAGCAAGTCGTATTGCTACTGAAAACATATTCATGAATGAACCAGCCGGTCAGTTAGGGAGGGTGTACCGTGGTGTACTTGCTGGTTTGGAAACTGATAAGGGCGGGCAGTTTGGCCAGTCCGCTGCTCGTAGTTTGAAAGCATTGTTCGTTCCGTTCTTGAAAGTGCTTGCCAATGTTGGTAACAGACTTTACTCTTATACACCTATGCAACTTGGGAACATTGCTATCGATAGAGCGATGGTTGCCATGGGTAAAGCGGGTGAAGAGGTCTATAGAAATCAAGACTCTCGCCGCCGGGCTTACGCTCGTGCAACATTCGGTACCGCGGTGATGGCATTTATGTATGCCGGTATGAAGCAAGATGACGAAGATGAAGAGTACGCATGGGTGGTGACCGGTGGCGGAACTGGTGATAGAAACAAGGACTACCAATTGCAAATGGATGGCAATTGGAAGCCATACACAGTTACCTTCTACCGACCCTTCCGTGGTGGTCCATTGTATGACACGCCAAAAACTTTTGAATACAGAGAATCTGTATTGTCTCTTGTTTTCATGGGGCTGGGCGCAATGAACGATTACGAAAGATTTGTACAAGAGGGACTGGTTGATGATAGCACAGCGTGGGATGATGTTATGAGTAAAACTACGATTGCTGTTCAAGCATTCCTTACTGGATTAACGGAATACACATTTGTTCAAGGGTTGCAAGAAGCCTTTAAAGGGATACCGGAATCTGGAAGTAGAATAAATAAAAAGGGAGACATTCCTTTCCAAGATTACCTTGAGAAAAAAGCAGAGCAAACAGCGAAGTCTATCACTGTTCCAAACTTTATCCAGCAAATCAATAGAAGCGCATTGGATATAATGGACAAGCCTTTGAATCAAAGACTTGAATTCCTCGATAACTGGAAGAGAGAGATGCTAATGTTTGATAACGAAACCAATCACCCATTGGTAGATGTTCTTGGTGACCCAGTTCAGCCCGATGCTTCTCGTTACTTCTCTTTCATTTCAGAACAACCGGGTGAAGAGGTTACTGATTACGCGCGCGAATACTTCTATGAAACCTTTGTTTCAAACAACTGCTTCATAGGTACGCCGTCATACCCAGGAGTCGTTGATTACAACACTGACTCTCCGTTGTTCGGTAGAAATATTCCATATACCGCGGAGCAAGAGTACAAATTCTATGTGTTGAGAGGTGCCAAAATCAAAGACCTTTTGTACAACTTATCTGAATCCGGCGTAATAGAACTTACTGAAGATGCTATTGAAGAGTTCGTTGAGGTTTCTGATAACGGCATGATAAATGTAGATGTCCTTGCCGAGCAGACCCAAACGGATGTATTACAGAAAGTTCTTAATTATATAGTCAGAGAAGCATCGAAGTATGCTACATCATATATTCAAGCAGAGCATATCGTTACCTCACTCAATGAGAAGGATTTTTCTGCTGGGCTTACCGATGAAGAACGCGAGTATCTAAATGCTGCTTTATCATCGCTTGAGGATATCGGCAAGTCATCTTCTTTATGGCCTCCTACTTTAGCCTCTCGTTCTGATGGAAAACCAACGGTTGGTGATATCTTTGAGTATTAAGAATCAATAAGGTATGGTTATGAAAAAATTCGCGAGCATCTTCAAAGATGATAACGATTGGAATGAAAAGAGCATCATCGGTTTCCTATCATTCGCTGTAATGGTGGGTGTGATGTTGGCTGATGTTGTCACCGGGGCGTGTGGAAAAGACCTCGCCATCAACGAGTTTACTTATAACAGTTTTGTTATAGTAACACTTGGTTCATTTGGAATCGCTGGTCTTGAGAAATTTGCAACCAAAAAGTAATGGACACTACCAAAACCTATATCATTGCCTGGCAAACTATTGCGGTTCTGCTTGGCGTGCTATGGGTTTTGTCTATTCTTTCAGAAAGAAACAAGCACAGCGAAGAGATATTAAAATTAGAGCAACAAATCCAGGACTATCAAGACATGATTGTCACATTGGATGTTGCTTATGATTCTTTGCTGGTAGCAGAACAAGAAATACAAGAAGAATATCATGAAACGATTGTTCATATTGACACTGTTTCTATTGACTCCATTCGTAATGCTTTCGCAGAGCGTTACGGATTCTTTGACTTGCTTCACACCGACACAACTTCGGATGATAGCCAAGGACATTGAGAAAGGAGATTATTTAGAGCAAAAAATAGGCTTGAAGGATGAGCAGATACTCAACCTACAAGCCCAAGTGAGTGTAAGGGATAGTGTAATATCAGCAGAACAGCAGATTAGACAAAGTGAACATCTTGCTCATCGGAAAGTCCTTCGCGCCAGGTCTCTGCAATCTTTTGCGGTAGGTGGAACAAGTTCTGCCGTGCTTCTTCTTCTTCTTTTTCTTTAATTAAGGCATAGCCCAGGAACAAATAGTTCAGTAAATCACTGAACCTTGAATCCATACTTTCGCTTACCTCACCTTCATCTTTAATGTATGTGTTGACTGAATCAACATGCTTATTAAAGTAGACTGACCATACATGTAATGGTGTTATGTCCAGTCGGGTCGCAATACGCTTGAAGTTTTTTAAAACATCTTGGTCATTCCCGGTGTACTCTTTGCGTTTGTTTAAAGAAACCTCATCAGCCAAAGCCAATAAGGTTTCTCTTCTTTTTTGGTAGTCCTCGTCTCTCATTTAGAAGGGAAGGTCATTCTCTCCCGCAAAAGCCGTGGCTGGTTGGGTTGCTGCTGGTTGCGCTGATGGTGTTGCTCCTTCAAGTTTCCAAACTCGTGGTGCTGACATACGCGTTTCACCATTGTACTCATAAGAGCGTAGGTTGAAATACACAGTAACATTTTGTCCAGCCTTCAAGCCATCAAACAAAGATGCCTTGTCGTTTACAGCCTCAAAGGGAATGTCTTGAGGGTACTTGTCATCGGTGGTGATTACCGCCGTCTTGATGGTCATGGTCTCTCCATTTTTTAGAGAGATGTTTTTGGGTTGGCCAAGGCTCTTGACCTTCCCGGAGATTGAGAGTGTGTCACTCATAATACATGTATTTAATTAATCGTTTGCTATTGACTTGAAGTAATCCGGTGCAAACTCCCGGATTTCATTGTTTAACTTGTCCACTTCTGCCTCAAAGGAATCCCCAGCATCAAAATTGCTGTTGGTGCCATGGTTAGCATGAAGGGTGTGTATCTTTTTGAGCCGAGCATCTATGTAGTCCCTTGAGGCTTTGCACATATCGCTCCGGTTTAACTTGCTACATTTTTTCATGGCTTAATTATGTTTTCTTTGGTGAGCATAGTCAACAATTCAAAGAAGTCATCAAGGTTCATCATGACATATTGGTCATTGTCCCTTGGCACCTTCCATGTAATTATATTGTAGTTACTTGTATCCGGCATATCGTTTAGTATCTGCCGAATGTTTGGCGCACGCTTGGTGCACTTACATTGTATGTAAAATGGTTCCGTGTTTACCAGGTCCACCTTCATGTCATCCATCATCTTGGATGCATATCGGGAGGTCACTGCGTTTTCCCATCCCATCTCTTTAAACTTCGCTACGATTTCTCTTTCGTATGCATGTCCTTTTCTTCTGCTTGCTTTACCGCTCATGCTCCTTGCGTCTTTGCGTAAATGTTTGATGCATCTTTGTGCCAGGTGTACCCTTGACTGGATAAAAACTCACACATCATTACATCATCCAAGTACTTGTGTTCTACAATAATCTCTATAGGTTTCGGCATGCCCTGGTGAAATGCTTGCTCAAGGATTAGAAAGTCCATTCCTTCAGCATCAATTTTCAGAAGGTCTATGCGGTGAAATCCGCACAATCTTATTAAGGTTTGGTATGAGATACAACGAACGGCTAACTCGTACTGACGCTTGATGTCACGAAGTTGGTATGTTGTCATACCTCTATAGTCTTTGTCTTTTTCACACTGCTCATCGGTGTATGGGTACAACAGCATCCATCCATCGTGATTGTGTATAGCCATGTTTAGATAGATAACATTGCTGTGCTGTTCCAGGTTGTTGAGGTACTTCTTTACCGGCTCTACAATCACACCTCTCCACCCATCCTGGGCAAGGGGATTGCAAGTATCAAAGTCGCAACTACCAATCTCTACAAATGTCTTCATTGGCTTTTCTTTTTATATAACATTCCGTGTTTTACAAACGAAACAATGCTCTCGTATGATGCGTGTTCTGATAGGTGTACTGGTCGGTAATCCCTTCCTTGACCATTCGGTCTCATCAGATACCAATTGTTCGGTGTAATGTCTTTTAATTCTAACCTCTCTACCAGGTCATTGCCCCACTCCTCTTCGTATTGCTCAAGTTTATAGCCACCCGATTTGTTTGGTATCTTTCGGTTGGCCCATACCACTTGATTTGCATGGTTAATCCCTTTCCGTTTCATAGTAGTTTCTGAATTGAGGTTTACTTGAAACGGCTTCCATCCCTTGTCTACTCACCTCATCTTGTGCCTCGATATAAGTTCCGGTAGGTATCTCGTAATGGAAGTGAGCAACGCCTTGCTTACCAGTGTATATCCATCTAACCTTTTTGGTATAGATGTCTACCAGTCCGGTCTGAAAGTTTCGGTGTACGATAAGTATGTTGTCCGCTTTATTTGCGAAGTGAGCAGACTCTGCAATGTCGTACATGCCAGCCACCTCCAGGTTACCCTGGCTGTCCTTGGATAGTTTCCTGGTGTGTGCTACAATCATGACCGCGCACTTGAACTTCTCCTTGAATATCTTAAACTTGGTAAGGCTGTCTCCGATATGGTTTGTTCTGCTGTCTCCGTACTTGGGCATCTTTAGTTCAACGAATGACCAGTTGTCAACCACAAAGCAATCAATGCCATAGCGACCAACCATCTCCTCTGCTTTTTTGATGAGGTGGTCAACACTTAACTCATTCTTATCTACCTCCAGGAACTTGAAATGCTCGTGGAAGAAATCGCGGTATGCGTATATCTCTTCTTCAGTTATCTCATCCCAAAAGTTTTTGTGTATGGTACGCTGTATTAGTTCGGCAACATGAAGTTCCACATTTGGTTTCTCCATAGATATGATTCCAAACTTCCAGCCTTGCTGTGCAAGTATCACCATGCACTGGTCCAGCCATGCAGACTTACCTCCATTGGGTGCGCCGGTAATGATGGTCATCTCATCTTTCTTCCATGAGAATATCTCATCAAAGTTTCGGTAACCAAGTAAATCCCCGCGAGGGATACCGCCCTTCTTTAATTGTATCAGTTCCTTCATGACATCGTTGATTGATACGATGCCTTCTGCTGGTATTTGTTTTGCTTCTTTGATTATTTTGGACAAGGTTTCTCCGCCGTGCTTTAACAGCACATCATTCGCATCCTTGCAGTCTTCCGGCCACTCGGCGATGAAGACATTGGGATTACTGGTAAACCGGCGTATAAGTTCCTGGCGTAAACTCATTCCTGGTTCGTCATTGTCCAGTGCCAGTACAATCTTCTTGTCTTTAATATGTTCCCAGCATAGGTCTATATACTGCAAGTTATTAGAGCCTTTGTTCGCTCCATTCGGAACGCTTACTGCACCCATCAATCCGGCTGTGTAGATGGCCAGGCAATCCATCTCGCCTTCAGTTATGATGATGGTCTTAATATCTTTCGTTCGGTTCAGCCCATAAAGTATTGGCTTACCACCGCTAAACATCTTAAAACTTTTGGATGCACTGCGGTATTTTATGTTGACTGGTTGGCCGTCTATATCAAAGTAATTGAAGTTAATAACCTTCATCTCTTTACTTTCTTGCGGCATGTATTCCATGGACTCGGTGACTCCATAGTATGTAAGAGCCTCCTTACTTATGCCTCGACTTGACTCAAACCATTGAACGACTTTGCTGTCGGGGCGGTTGGCATTTAAAGTTGGTTTGTTGTAGTTTTTCATTGAGGATACTTTTCCTTTTACACCACAATGGTGGCAGTTGTAAGTGCCTTCTTGTGGCCATACGCTCATGCTTCGGTCGTTCTTTTTCTTGCGCTCATCCGCGCAGAAGGGACACTTGACTTTGAGCGTATCGTACTTCTCATATCCCGCCGGCAATCTTATTCCTATTTCATCGTAGGGGTTCATTCATTATCTCTTAAAAGGTTTCGCCACTGATGAAGTTCCTTTCCCTTTGCTTGTGATGCTCGGTTGCTGACGAATTTATAGCACATTTTGTACTTCACATGCGCCCGATAGGTATAGTCCTTCTTGTTCTCCAGGGTTCCTTTCTCAATACGGTCGGATATCTTGTCCATCACGCTGTAGAACCTTGTGATTTTTGACTGATACTCTATGGGTTCAAGACCTAAATAATCACAAATATCTTCCTCTTCAATGCCATGTTGTTTACACAGCCCAACGAATATCACAACGGATAATAGTGAAGAGTCTTCGTAGTTGTCATCACTCATTAACTTATCCTTGCGTAGCGGGTCCAGGATAAAGTGATTGCGTATACTATCTGCAATCAAATCTATCATCTCTCCATGCTTTTAAAGAAGCGTTCGATTTCCTCTCTGCGATATCTATTGGGACGGCCTTTGATGTATCGCAATCCCATCTTATGATATCGATTAAGTGTTGACTTGGACTTGATTTGAAACTCGTCCATCACAGTTTCGGTTGTCAGTAATGTTTCTCCAGTAATCATGATGTTAGTGTATCGTAGATTATATATTCATGAACTTCTTCCGTTGCTTCCGGGCCGAAGAAATCCATATAAGTTTGGCATGCCCGGTTAAGTAGGTGTTCCCCCAGGTTTATAAATGATTCATCAACGGAGTATATTCCTATATCGCATGATGATTTATCTATCACAATGAACTTGCTGTTCTCCCATGGTAGCCCGAAGATGGTTGTGTATATGTACATCTGCATTGGGTACATGTACTTCTTTGCGCTGTATGGGAATGCTCGTAGGTCGGTGGTTGTTTTGATGTCAAACAATCCGTACCCAGGCACAAGGATATCTGCCTTGCAACGGAAGGGAAGTCCATTGAGCATACCAATCTTTGGCACTTCGAACTTCGCTCCCATCAGATGGGATACCACATGTTTGTTCTTTAGCAATGCTTCGGCTAACCTTTCGGCATCGTTCCATTCCGTTCTTGTTACAACGGACTTGCCAGGGTTTTCCTCCACTGCTTCTTTAAATGCTTTCGTAGCCCTTGACTTTACCTCCACTACCATGTATATATCGTCACACCTTTCCGGTTCCAGGACCATATGATGTAGCATTCTTCCCTTCAGCATTGCTGGGGTTTCAGTGCTTCCGTATTTGATGTAGTTGTGGTAGGTTCTCGGACTATCTACCAGGTCTTTCGCGGCTGAACTCGACAGCGTTGCAGTCCCGCAGTATCCGTAGTAGAAGCCATCGTCAATCATCTTTGTTTCAAGTTCTGCGATGTCCCATTCTACTCCGTCAAGTAATGTGATTTTACTCATAGTTAAAAAGGGAGGGGGTTGTGCATCGGCTTAACATGAGTGTGTGTTTAACCAATATCCCGATGCCCGTTGGTAAAAAGGTATGGTGGTTACCACCCCCTCCCATAGTGTTTAGTAGTTAGATAAAATTTTCTCCATCTCTTTCCGTTGGTTCTCGGTCATCTTCTCTTTGTTCTCTTCGAACCAAGACATGACTTGGATAGGGTTGGCCAGTCCTTGAGATAGTTTTTGCTTGGCCCCCTTGATGATTCCATCTATGTGTTGCTCTTGTGGAGGAGCCTTCTTCTCCTGGGCCTGGACCTTGACCTCACTGGAACCTTTTCGGTCCCGGAAATCGTCTGCCTCGTCCTCTCCGTAGACTCCTTCTGCATACAGCCCAGCCGCTTTCAGAGTGACTCTTGATAAAGCCCTCTTCTCTGCCATGGCTACCGGGTATCCCATCTTGTTATTGTCGGGAGACGCTTCGCCGTAGGTTTGTATTACACTATTGTTCAGAACACCGGTTGCCTTGACGACTACATACTTGTGGTCATCGCTCATGCTCTCGATAGCGAACTCCACTTCAAGTCCTAAAGACATTTGAATTTTTTCAATCCCAGTTCGGGTGATGATGACAAAGCCCAGTCGGTGCTTGAAGATGTCATCTTTGCCGAGATTATACTTCTTGTATAGTCCGGCTAACGCTTGTTTGTTTTCAGCCATTGTACGACATTTAAAATTTTGGTTTCCTCTGCATGTTTGAATACGGACATCCAATCAACAATCCACTTCCCATGAAAGCCAATGATGTGCTGGCTACATAGGTCTGCGTAGTGCTGAATGATGAAGGCTTTGGTCTCATCAAACGAAAGGGTTACTCCTTTTATCTTGATTAGTTCCTTGCCCGCATCTATCCTCATCGTTCATCAGTTTGTCAAATATAACTAATATATCCCGATAAATAACTATTACTTATCAGAAACTTTTATTACGGATGTTCTCCTCATGTTCTCGGAAATCCTCCGAGTAATATCCTCATAGGGTAAAGGTGTGTAATGGTTCAGTCCCATTATACTTACCACCTCTTTGAACCTCCACGAGTATGTAGGGTCGTGCTTCATGTCCGTCTTATGTGCCTTCAAGGCATGGATAATTGAAGCGTGATTTCGATTGAGCATCTGACCGGCTTCCACGAATGTCATCTTGAACATGTCGCGAAGTAAGATGGCGCAGTATGTCCTGGCCACCACACACTTCCTCTTTCTTGATGAGGAAAGTATCTCCTTCTTTGTGGTCCCGGTGATGGCTTCAATCGTGCTGAACATCAGTTCAATATTCAGCGGTGATGCTGGTCTTGATTCAGTTATCTTTATCTCCATATGCGTAGCGTATTCTATTTTTTAATGACGGCAAACTTATATTTATTTGGTGTTCTGACAATAGAAAACTTTGGATTGCTTCAGCATCCAGTTGTCCTTGCTCGTAGAAGGTCTCTATCGCGCCTTTAATAACTGCGTTGCAAACATGCATGTCATCGCTTACGATATGGGTGTTGAATGCAGATTCCAGTTCCTCCAGGATTATCTGCAAAGACTTGACTTCTGATACAGCCAGGCTGTTACGCACATAAGGTAGCCCCGCAATGCGGGTGCGTAGGTCCTTAAATATTTCCTTGATATTCTTTTCTCTTTTTGTCATGGCGTTTCTTCGTTAAGTTCATGGCTAACTTTAGCCTCCTGGTTTTGTTTCAGCACCTCGTAGCGTAGTTGCTTGTAGTATCTCTCCTTTACCTTGTCAACCATCATTACCAAATCACTGAAGGCATCTGCTCCCAGGTCTCGGATATTCATGGCGATGATGTTGGCTATTTCGGCAGACGATTTATCCACTGCGTTGTGTACTATCACACTTACAACGGACTGGAATGTACCAATGTTTACTTCAAACTTTCCCAGTTCCTCCACCTCGTATTCGTTCGGTGCGGTAAGGTCAGTAAATAGATAGGGGTAAAGTTGACCAAAGTCTTTGCTCGACTTGTGGAAGGAGACATCTTGCTTGAGTACCTCCTTCAAGGTTTTTGTATCTAACATACTCTCGTTGGGTTTACCGGAACATGCCCTCCGGTTTAGGCTTTGGGGGTGGGCGAGGATTCGAACCTCTTGTTACTAATCTAACGTATGTGTTAACATTTCAAACCACTCCGGACGCCATGTCAGCACCCACCCTATGGTCACACGCTCTTAAACTTGAGTCGTGCAATATACAAATTTGCGGCTTCTTTGCAATTAAACGAACGCAATACTAACATATTGGGCTTTTTAATAACATCCCACCGCAGTGTATCAGCATTGAATGCCGAGTACACACACCAGTACCGCCTCATGATAGCGAGGTCTTTAATGCTTCCGCTGTCAGCCCGCAGTGTTCTCCTACGGCCTCCCAAAAAGCATCGACATCACGCTCACGAACACACACATCAATCGCTGTGCTGAATACATTCGATGTCGGTGCAGAAACAACGACAATTGGGAAGTGCGTGTACAAGTTTCCCTCCTCCAACTCATCAATGAAATCGTTGAAGGCATGCTTCCACTTGACATCATCATGTCGGCCAGTAGCCCATCCACTTTCCAAGGTTACCCATGACGGCTTCAAATCAAAGCCCATGTATCCGCGCCATGCGTTACTGCTTACCCATTGCGCGCTTTCTACTGGTGAATTGTGAGGAGACTCTTCGCTCATTTCAAAGTACTCGTCTACGAATGCTCCAAGGGTATTATTGTACATTACCCGCTCGACCTCACCTTCAAGGTATGTCGTTGAGGTTAGCATAGGGTAGTTGTAGGAGTTGTCCACACATCCCTCGCAAACCGGCTCACCAGTCTTGAGGTTGTTGTAGTGGTACTCATGCTCTTCGATATGCTCTTCACATACCGAACAAATTGTTTTGTTTTCCATGATACATAAAATTGGTTAAGACGCGGATGTTTAGTCCGCGTTTCGGCTACTCAAGCCTCATCAGTCAACCTTCTCAACATTAGGCATTCCAAGGTCCAGCCACAGCATGAGGCTGTCCAAACCGGACAACCTTTCGGTGTAGTGTGGTGCCTTCTGCTGATTTAGTATATCCCACTGACCCCATTTGCCAGCGAGTTCCAGTGCCTTACCCCACGAGTTGTCGTAGGCTTCGTCTCCGTCTACCCCAAAGACCATGGCTGGCTCAAGTTGGGATAGTATGAAGGCGTAGTATGGGTCACCCCAAAAGTCCGGGGTGATTGCCTTCGTTAGTGCTTGGTACTGCATCTTTGATGCGATGTACTCCGGGTCCAGTTGGAACCCGTCTTCAAAAATTGGTTCACTCATACTTCGTAATTTTCTAAAACATATTTTCTTACCTCGTACTGCTGGTCTTCAGTACACTTGGTCCACTTCTTACCAAGAAGAAGAGACGCGCAGAACTGCAACCTTGGTAACCAAATCCAAGTGTCCATGACCTCTTCACGGGTCATGTTTATTTCAATTGGCTTTCTTCGCTTACTCATCTTCGTCAAGGTAATAGTTCAACATATCCTCATCGATGTTACCTTCTCGGTCCACGATGCCGGCTTCGATAATCGCCATGGCGTTACGGCCATAGTGTCCCTGGAGTAGCCATGCTTCCCCGGTCTTGATTAACTTGGCGAAGAATAGAACCATCTCCTTGAGGCTCATCTCACCGCTTTCGTACTTAATGATGTTGTCTACATTCATGCTTTATCTTTTTTTTGGTTGAGTAAAAAACAATCTTCCATCCGTAGGCCAAGTAGTAACCCTCGATAGGTATTCTTTAGCATCTTCTTCGTAAGGAAAGTACAGCAAGTCATCGCTATGCTCATCGTGGATTTCCTCGCTGACATCATCCCAGCAAGACTCTACTACCTCCCAATTGCTTCCGCGGTCAGCCCGCTCTATGGTGTAGTAGGTATCGCCGTTCTTAAAGGGGTAACACTTGGCTTCCATCCACTCGTCTATGTAATCTTGTGGTACGGACCAGTTAACCCACACCTTTCCTTGCTTGACTATGTCTTCGCAATCATCGTAGAACGAGTATTCGTTGACATACAATTCTTCCGGGTCTATAGCGGTGGTTGAATACTTGGTCCCGTTTATAATTCTATATTCGTTCGGGCCTCTTGAGTATAGCCAGTAGATATCGTGTCCGTCTGCGGTGTGCAGTACATCGAAGTAGTACACACGGCCATCATCGTTTTGCAAATCTTTTACTTTCATACGGCATTAAAATTGGGTTGATAAAACAGCCACCAGTTTGATTTGGTTGGCCACATTGTTCTTGTCTTTGTCTTCCTCCAAGACCTGGCGCACGAACTTATTCTCCAGGGCAATCTCCGGCATAACACTTACTTCGTTACACAAGAATAAAAAATCTGATTTAGTCATAGTTAAGACTTTTAGTTAAACACTGACCCGGCGGGGTAACCGGGTTTCGGCCATGCTTGGCCATCATCAGAGTGTTAGCGTTAGGCTTGTACCTCTTCTTGCTTGAACAATTCCGGGCGTTCCTTGATGATTGTGTCCTCAAGGATTTGCGATGCCAGGTTTCTCAAAGAGTAGCGTACCTCATCCATCTTGACCAAGCCAAGTTTGATTTGCTCGGTGGTATCCTTGGCCACTGCACGAGTGATGACGAACTCACCGCTCTTGCCGGACTTGGTCACACGCACACAGCGTACCGAACGCACAGCATCGTCACCAGTCCAGTACTTGAGGTATGGTGCTGTACGAATGGCTGAATTGTAGTAGGTGCGCTTCTTAACAACCATCTTGTATTTACTCTCGCCGTACTGGTACTCTTCCTTGATTTGATTGAGTCCAGCCCATCCTTGGTCAATGGTCAGTCCCTCTTCGCTGTTGAGGTCTTCAACAATATCAGATAAGATAGCATCTTGGTCAAGTTCGAACTGCTTTTCGATGGCGCGGTTGCGCTCTTTGATTTTTGCTTCCAATCCGTTAGCCTTCTCGTTGGTCTCTGCACACGATAGGTCGTGAGCCTGGATGTCCTCCGCGAGTTGCATCACGAACAAATCAAGGTCGGTCAATACATCTTCCTGGAAGTTAACCAAGGCGATGAGGTCGGTTCTGCCTACACCCTTCACGCGGTTACTCTTGCGTTCTCCGTATACATCACCACTTGAACGCTTCACAAGGTTCAGCATGGTGTTGTTTTGGAATATCTCGAAGTCGTAGTATGGCGTAGGTGCTGACAACTTGATGGCCTCCTCGCGAGTGATGTACTGCGGTAGGTAGATGTCCTTACCCTCACTCTCTCCAATGCGAGAAGAGTACTTGCGGTAGATGGGTAGGTTCTGACCTTTTACCTGGACATACTTGTCACCCTCGTAACGACCGGCGCGGTAGAAATCTCTGCGCTCGTCACCCTGGACGATAGTACCATCGAAGGCGTGCTTGCCATCAGTGGCCTCAAGCAGTTCCGGTGAGTACAAGCACAGCACCATCAACTGGTTAGTGTCTTCGCATCTACGAACTGGGCTGTTGTCCCTTGTGCCGATAGTGATGCTTCCGATTGGCTCACCCTTGCTGTCCTTGATGGTGATGTGGTTTTTCCATAAGCCCAACTTGGTGTCCGGCTCAACCAATGTCAAGCCATGCTTATCGGCCTTGACTTGTAGGTCTGATACGAGTTGCTTTACGCCCTCAATCACGGAGGTATTGATGCGCTCATCGTTACCGGAGATTACCTCTTTGACTGCTTCCAGTTCTACCTGGTAAGACTTGACGATGCGGTCATTCTCTTTGACGATTTGTTTGATATCTGATAGTGACATATCAAATGAAATTTGTGGTGCTGTTGCACCGGTTAAACACTGACACCCCGAAGGGTGTTTCGACCATGCCTGGTCATCATCAGAGTGCTGGCATTATTTTACACGGCCTAACTTCTCGTGTAGGATAGAGGTTAGGAATGATGCTACAACTACTACGGCTGGGCCGATAGTCATACATAGTACTGCATCGTGTGTTGAGATTGCTAAATCAGTCATGATAATTGTAATTGAAATTGTTAAACACTGACACCCTCCGGAGAGGATGTTTCGGACTGCCGTGTCCATCGTCAGAGTGTTGGCTATGCACACACATACACAAGGCGTGTGTTGCTGAACTGGGCATCTACCTTCTCCTTGATTTCAAGGGTGGCCTTGCGGACCTTGGTAGTGATGCCTCGTTCTTTGGCTTGAAAGTTTGCACCGGCAGTGGTACGGCTACCACCTCTACGGCTTACACATGATAGTGAAAACAATTGGTCTTCAGTTGCGGGAATAAAACGCATGATACTTTGATTTGTGGTCGGCATTGCGACCTGGTTAAACACATACCGGATGTGTAGTCCGGTTTCGGCCTCCCATGGCCTCATCAGTGTGCTGGGAACTACTCCTCGAACTTGAGGAAGAACTTGCTGTCCACATAGCGTGGTACATAGTCCAAATCACTGCTACCATCCAAGCCTAACTTGATAGCCTCGGCTGGTGTCATGATGTTGTGGATTTTTCCGGTCATGTCTATGGTGTCGAAGAAGTCTGAACGGAAGGCAACTTTGTCATCGGGGAATGCAACCCATACCGGGGCATCCTCACCAAGTGTTGGGTCTTCGAAGAATGTGATGCGCTGACCGAGGTCGTTGCGGAAGTCATCACTTGCGTTGAGGATAGTTGCATCGTTGCGGTGAAGGTTGAAGTAATCTTCAGTTGGATTGATTGATTTCATGATAATTGAAATTGGTTAGAGCCACACGAGAGTCACGAACTCTCCGCGATGTCGTACATGGTACACATCAAGTGTGGCGGTATCACCTATCTGCTGTGTTGGTTAACTTCGGCTAATTCGTTAATGTAGGGAGTCTTCATACTTACCCCTTAACCACCACTTCGCCCCCCTTCAAGCCATCGTTCGTTAACCTTGGGGGAGTGGCTCTGCCGTTCGTCATTCCTTGAATGGCCTCACCAACTCGTGGCGAGGAGCAGAATTTTATTGTTCGGTTAACTTCGGGGACGGCACATCGCCTTGTGCAATGTGACTGACTTCATCCGGGTTCATGGGCTTACACCATCAGCACCGGGGGACTGGTTCTCGTGGGAGGGTTAACCGAAATGTGAAAGAGCGTTGTCGTGTTCCGACATCACAATAGTACGATAAGTTTTCGTAATGTCAATACTTATCAACAAAAAAGTTTTAGAGAAAATTGTAAACCCCAGTGTTCATGCGGGTTGTAGAGGCAAAAAAAAATTCAATTAGAACTGGTGAGTTATCAACAACGCTGTGCGCCAGGCGCGCGCGCGTACATATAAAGGGCAAGGGAAGGGGGCGCGTACCAGGGAACAAGGGCAAGGCTGTCAGTGGGTGGAATGGTGAGCCGATTAGCATACCTCTTCCGGCTCATGCACCGGCCTCATCGCGCGTACAATATTATTTATTCTGATGCACCTACCTCGTCATGGTTTCCCCCTGGTGTGGAGGGGTGGGGGTAAGTGGTGTTCGGTGTGAGTGATTGCTACCTTCATACGGGCAGACAAAAAGGTTTCCCGTTTACCATTCGTGGGTAGGGGGGAGGGGGGTGTGTGTAGGATGTGCGATTGTGGACTGCAAAACGGACCCCCACCCGGTTGTAGTTTCTGACTTCCATCCCAAGAACACGACACCTATGTATATATATAAGCCCTTCACCGTATCTACATGTCCTTCAGAAAATTAGGGCCATAGAGGCTCTTCCCCAGAACGGGGTAACGGAGTGGTAAGAGGGATGTGATGGTAAGGGCCTATAGATGCCAATTGGGTATAAAAAAATCCACCCGGATGGAGTGGATACAGTTCGCCCATATTGTAAATCCCGTCACCTAACTTTCGTCCGGCATAACCTAAACGGCTAATTGTTTATACTTACTAACAATTTGACGGGTAGTTATGTTTTTTAAAAAACCTAATGGTATGTTGTTTGGGCTTGCCCGAAGAACTACATTACCTTAATAGGCTATAGCGAAGTTAGTAAAAATTTCTGAAAGAATCAAGGATTTTCGGCCTTCGTTAATAAATATATTATATATTAGGGGACCAACAAAACAGACCTCATGAAGACTACCAGGGATATCGTCCTTATCAGCGCACCACAAAAATACAACGACCGTATTGAAATTGAAGGGGGTATCATCATTTATTTAGATACCTCATTCAAGCCGGAACATCATATATCCATAAAGGGTATTGTTGAAGCCGTGCCAGGGTTATTGACACCCAGCCATTATGCGAACGGTACTTTGGAGATGGAACTTGAGGTTGGAGACGAAGTGTATTTTCACTATCTGACCATTGCTCCGGATAACCTGGTGTGGCATGAAGAAAAGGAATACTACCAGGTAGAGTACTATAATATATTTGCGTATAAGCGCGATGGTGTGCTACACATGAATGGTGGATGGGTGTTTGTGGAGCCGGTAAAAAGGGAGTCCCGATTTGGAAACTTCATTGTGCCGGATGCCTATAAGCAGAATACTTCCTGGGATGTTGGCAAACTTCGTCATATCGGCATACCGGAAAAGGACCAGCCAACCTTGGATGTGTCGGTGGGCGACTATGTGTTGTTCACGAAGAACTCGAAGTTTGAGAATGAAGTTGAGGGCGAAGTGTTGTACACTATGCAGCAACGAGACCTAACTGCCGTATTGGATGAAAGTGCATTATCAGAATTTGAATAGCAGAGCGCATTGTAGTAAATGTAAGAAAAGTAAGGCTCTGTCAGATTTCCACAAAGACAAGAGCAGAACCAGCGGGGTCCAGAGATATTGTAAGGACTGCAAGAAAAAGGTAGATGTCCACGGCTCTACAGAGCATGCCGGTAAGTTCTTAATCTACTATCTTCCAAAAGAAAGATATATCGGCATGACCAAGAACTTCAAGAAGAGGGTGCAGAAGCATTCCGAAAATGGTAAGGATGTAAAGTATGCCTTTATCATACTCAAGACAAAAAGAATGAAGTTAGCCCACCTCGCCGAGACCCTTTTTCATATGATGGGTTTCAAGGGATTCCGTTATTAAACTACAAACCACTGTGTACCAAAATGGTACGCATCTTCTTAAAAAATACTCCTCTAATCATTGCCCATTCACGGATTCATTGTTATATTTTTGAAGAGGTTATGACGATGACAAGAGAAGATATTGAAGATATTGTTTATGAGATGTATGGGGATGATTACCCCATACTGCTTGCCGATGGTTTTGACGAGGCTTTCCTGGGCGTAGTTCACCGCATGAACGAAGTGCCATACCTCGCTTACGACTATTGGAAGTGCGTAAACATTCTCTATGAAGTTATGGGCGGCAACACCGATGAAGACATTACAATCAATGATGCCATTGAGCATATGGAGCATAATGTAGTCTGTGCATATGTTGGCCCGCACACTCCGGCGTTCGTGCGTCATTAGAATAACCACTGGTAGTATTATTTTGGCATGCCACGGCATGCTTTTTTTGTCTAATTTTTTTAAGTCTCATGGTATGGCTGATGATTTTAACTCTTGGGTCGAGGACCTCGAATCTGCTGAACAACCCGCTTGCAACATTTTAAACCCCGAAGATTGTGAAGCGTGTGGTAGTTAACTCAAAAAGAGTTATTGAACAAGTGGCTAAACACCACAACGCCAGATATTTTGATTACTTTAGTAAACACCCGTCTGCTGCAAAAACGAAATGCGTTTGCGAAGGAAGAGATTGTATGTGCAATACTGCGCGGTAGAACCTAAAAAGTGTGATGGAAAATGCGGAGAATGTAATGGTAAGAGAGTATCTAATGTTTCACAAAGCCATAAAAGAGGCCGCCGATAGTTTTGCGTTTGACGATTTGCGTATGCGTAGAGAATTAGTGACCGTGGTTTTGTGCGCGCATGAGATTATCTTACAGAGAGAGATTGAAGAACATCCGCTTCCCCACTTCATGGCTGCCGAACTTTCACATTTGCTTCGACACATCCGGGTTGACTACAGTAAACAAATTATCTACCAGTACATGCACAAGTTGGAAAAGCAAGGTGTCATTGAGAAGATAATCCCTAAAACTAAAATCGGGAAGGCCAGTAAGTATGTGCTGACCCCACTGGGAGATTATGTAGTGATGCATGTAGAAAAACAATTCAAACGAGCAATGTTCGAAGAATATGATTATTCTGTTGCTAAAACTTGGGTATAGTATTATCTTTATCAAATCATGCTTACGGCATTAGCATGATATTTTGGTTTGGTTGAGACCCCACTTCGGTGGGGTTTCTTTTTATATAAACCTCCCAGTTTGTATTGTTACATATAATTACTATATTGAACATACTTAAAAAACGACAATGAAGGGGCTAACATTTAACATCCAGATACAGTATTTGTACGGTGCTATCTGCTTTTTACCAGCCGTGTTCGTTTTGTACGACAAGTCTCTTGATAGAAAGTCTATAGAGTTTGTCTGGATAAAATGGACTTTAAGCCTGGGAGTAAGTGAATAGCACAAGAATACCTACCGATTTAAAATCAAAGGCGTGGGAGTTTGTTTCTAATAATAATATGGGACAGCGTCACGACTTCAACGGTACAAAAGAACAACAGTACGCCGGCCTTGTTGGTGAAAACATGATACGCAAGGCACTCGGTTTTGAATATTCTTTTGAGCCTGGCTATGATGGTGGCTATGATATCATGTATGAAGGCACGCGTATAGATGTAAAGACAATGACGCGTAGTGTAGACCCAAAGCCCCACTATGTAAACAACTTCGTTGGCTATCAAAAAAACCTACCATGCGACATGCTGGTCTTCTGCTCCATCAACAAAAAGACGGGTATCCTATGGGTATGTGGTTTTACAACTAAATCCAGGCTATTGAAGGAGGCGGAGTTTTTCGAAGCCGGTAGTATTCGAACAAGAGATGACGGCACCACTATGAAAGTGGAGGCACCACTGTACGAAATAAGCAACGAAAAGTTATTTCCGTTAGTATTATTTCCATAGATTATTATAAATTACTATATTGTCCATGTGAAAGACGATTTGAATTTATATCGCTGGAGAATACTTCTGATAAAGGTGGCGTTAAAAAGATACCCAACCAAGATAGAAGCAGCCAAGGCACTCGGCATATCAACAAGAACACTTGAAATATACACCAAGAAAAAATTGATTTAACACCAAAGAGAAATGATACAAGTAAGGGTATAACCTCACGGAAATTGAACTTGAGTCAAGTTATAGCCTTACAAAACCTTTAACACCAAAGAGAAATGATAGAGTTTAAATGGATAGTAATAATACTGACTTATTTATTGGCGGTATTTTTTATTTACTTAACGGGAAAAGGAGAAGAGAAAAAATGAAAACCAACTACGAAGCCAGAAGAAGAGAGGAAGCCAGAAAGATTATAGATATCATCGCTTCCTACGCAGACAAAAATGCCAAACGCACCAAAAAGAAAAAGAAGGTGTACCTCAACATATTAGAGGCTTGTCAACGAGACCTTAAAAAATATGGGATAGAGCGCGACTAATCTGCACTGTCGTCATCAAATGCTTGTAGGCCAATATTAAATCTTGACAAGTATTCTTCTTGAGTAAGGTTTGTACCCGGCATTGGTGGGGGTGTCTTCCCGTCACGAATAGAACCCAGGTATTTACGCGTCCCTTGTCTTCCAGCAAAGTGGACCAGGGCCATCACATCTTCTTCCGTAAATACAAACTTATCTTTTAGTTGAGGCTTGTATTCGTTGTATAGTTCATAGGCATCGTCCTCGTAATTCTTTATTCGAATGTCCATAATTGCTTCCTGGGCATCTTTAGATAATGCAAACTCATCTCTTGTATTAATGCCGTATTCAGAACGCAGTTCGTCCTCATGTTGCTTGTAGAGTATTTGATATGCCCCCGTAGCACTCGATAGCGGGTTCTTCGCTCCATAATTAAATCTTCCGCTATTCTCTGGCTGAACGATACCTCTTTTAAACCGCTCATAGTTTATGTCGTGCAGCCACGGTTTAGGCTCATCTTTTTTTCTTGGGGGCGGTTGCTTCAATGCCGGCTCTTTAACATTTTTTGTCAAAGCCTTTGCAATAAATGGATAGAGCGAAATCGGAATCATAGTTGGATACTTTGTGCTAATTTACATATTCCCTATATTGTATCTCGTGATATCACGATGAGAAATGAAGATAATGGAATTAGCAACAAAAATATTGACAAGGTCTAAATCTTTGGACCATGCTATACGCTACGCCGACACTATGGCGGCTTGTTGTCATACCTCATGGGATAGAAACAGATATGAAAAAGTGGCAAGCATTTTGAAAGAAATGAAAAAATAATTTTGATTATTACAAATAATCACTATATTTGACTATATCAACCAAAATTATTTATGCCATATGAAAAAGTTATTATTGATTTTATCGGTTTTGTTTTCACCGATTCTATCCGCACAATCTGAAGAACTTGTTGAGTTTGTTCAGTCCCTCGAATTAGGTGATGTTTACATTGAGTATGTTGACACCTATGAAGAATCAAATGCTCAAGCGGTTATTGCGAATGTAGACCTACCGGTCGTACTTGAAGGAGCCAAACCCTTCAGAAAGAAAAGAAGTAGATTAGTAAATTTCTATCACTATAAATACCAAGAGTACATTATCGTGTACGCAAAGTGGAGAGATGGAAGCACTACATTAGGCGTCTTTAAAGCATAAGAGGGCTTGCGCCCTCTTTTTTACATTGCTCTTTTTATAATCTGTGGTTGTGGTAAATTCTTTTCGTTTACCAAACTTGGTGCTTCTTTTGAAGGAATACGCATGCGTGTTTTAAGTATGCGCTCCGCTTCTGGCTTTTTGTATCCAGTTGGGTCGTCACTTAATCTGTCCCCACTTGCTAACATATCGTAGTACTCCATTACGATTCCATCCTTGTTTTTTCGGTCGTAAAAGGTTACATGTTGACTCATGCCTACACCCGCGTCATCCAAGATACTGTTGTGCTTGTTAGCCAACATATTGCCCTTGACTATCAATGATTGAATTTTAGCATTATTGACTTTAAGACCTCTTTCTTTTCTGTCCATTAGACGGGCCACTTCTTTACCAGTGCTTTCCATGTCGTAAGCAACCTTACGAAGGTCAGCGCGATTAAAGTCGAACCTTGTTGCATTGCTGCCTTCTCTGGTGTAGTAACGCTTTGGGGCACCCGCCATGTTTCTTGGATTGAATGCACCCCCTCTTCTTTTCTTGATTCTTCTCGGCGTCATGATTTCTTTTTATTTTTTAGGTTTAGGTCGAGCGTATTGCTTGATAAACTGCTCTCTTTCTTTTCCCTTTAGTTTTTCCGTGTTAACTCCCATAGGCGTTGTAAACGGTTTTACTGGTTTCTTTTTCTTTTTGATTCTTTTAGGTGTCATTATATTTTATTTTTAAGTGAGCCATGCCATCCTCATCCATCCATTGATTACATATTCTAATGTTTTCAATAAAATATGTTTTCATATCGATATCTGCCTTTTGAGCCTGGACATCTACTCTACAAATATCTGGTCTGGTCTCGTAAATAGCACAAGAATTATCACCCAATAAGTTAATGCACGAGCCATCTTCTTTTGTGGAAAGACCCCACTCGCCAAGTTCTTCTTCTGAAAAAGCAGATACTCTACGACAGCAAGCCCCACATCCGCTACAAGGAAACTTCACTATTTTTTCTTTTTAGATAGTTTGATAATCTTTTCTATCCTTTCTGATTGAGCCTTGTGCATGCGTGACGCTTTCTTTAGTTCACCAGAAATCTTTTTAAGTTTCTTGTAGTCCATTACTTCTTCTTTGTCTTGGGCTTGATTCTTTTAATCTTCTTTGTTGTTTTCTTTGTGCCGTAGCCTCCATAAGACATTTTACCATAAGCCATGATTCTTATTTTTTAAATGATTGATAAATCTTATTGCCTACAAATAGAGATGCCCCGGTAAATATTGCAAAGAATAAACCGGTAAGTAGGTTGTCTTGCTCTGCAACTAATGTTGCTACAACAAACGATACACTTACTCCTTGACCGAAGTCACTCCAAAATTGTTTTACCTTTTCCATGTTTTTATTTTTTAGGTCTTATTCTACCTCTGATTTTTGTTGATTCGGTGTATTTAGCAAACTGCTTACCAGCCCTGGTAGCAGCCCTTTTAATCTTGTTTGCAACTCCTAAAAGCCCCTTTTTGCGTAATCGCTTTATTTCTTTTCTGGGGCGATATGCTTCGCCGGTCTCCAAAGAAGGTTTGCCACTACCGGTGGTCCAGTCTTCTTTGCTCCAGTTTTTTAAGGACTTCTGTGTTTTCTTGAGTGCCATTACGATGTGTAGCCTCCTCCGGCTTTTTTATATTGTAATGCCAACATTTGAGCCTTTCGCGCAGACCACTGTCCAGCACGACCGCCACTGGTACCGGCTAATATTCTTTTAAACATTTTTTTACGCATGCCAGGCTTTGTGTAGTTGCCGGCTTCGTTAACCTTTGACTTCTTCTTTTTTATCCTTTTAGGCGTCATAGTTCGTCATAATTTTCGTAGGTGATAAACACATCTTCGCCATCTTCTATCGCTTGTGCTATGCGTGGGTATATCGCCTTGTATGCATCTCCACTACGACCAACAAATCCTTTGCTTGAATCAGATGTTAAACCGGTAAGCAGACAACCACTTGTATGCTCATCCGTGTTACCGGTATGAATAAGAATCCATTTAAAATTAGGCACATCGCGAACCCATAACATTCCTTTGTGCATGTCTGGATATTTTTTAATGTATCTGGCATGATGACCTCCTTCGGTTCTTAATGTTATGCGGTATCGACCGGCTGGTATACGAGTTTCATGCATAACCTTCTCTTCTCTATGCTCATCCTCAAGGGTGTAACACAAGAATGTACGGTCCTCCATTAACATTCCAAGCGTCCAGTCTTCGCGACTACAATATCTAATAACTCTTAATTCCATATCTATCTGCCTTGACCTTTATATTTCTTTTTATAGTTTTTAGAGCGTTTGTTATTACTCTCTGATTTAGAGTGCTTGCCACGCTTTTTGCTGTTACTTGCATGAGGTATTACACTTCTTATTTTAGCCATTATCTAAATTGATAGTTAACACCAGCGTTTACAAGATAAACATTTCTGTCCCAATACTTCATGTATTCCCCTTCTACAAATACACCCCAGTGTATTCCCAGTTTGTATCCAAGAACAGCACCCACCGTATAGTCAATCCATTGCCCAGGGATAAAGTGATTTGTGCTTTCTAATTCATCAGCAAAGTTTTCATACGAGAACTCGTGGTCACCAATAATGTGCATGTGCCATGGAAGTATGTTTGCCCACCCATGTATCCAAAAGTCTTCGGTATAATGATAGTAATCGATACCGGCAATAGCAGAAACACTTCCAAGGCCCCCAATGCTATCGAGACTGGTCTTGTTGAAATCGTTCACAATGTCGCCATATATATATCTACGGAAATCTTCGTCTGTATCAGCCACCTTTTCACTGTTAGGGTCTGTCCAATACCAGTCGAAGTTGTCTACCTCACCATCGTTATCGTAGTCAATGCCGTAGTAGTAGTCTTCATAACCATATCTAAATGCCAGTTCCCACCATGGGTTTCGGCTTAAATAATCATCGATTGGGTTAAATCCATATGCTTTGTGCTGTCTTCCGGCAACCCCAATAGAAAAGTCTACCTCTCCAACATGCAACCTCAACCTTGTGTCTACTTGTGTGTAGTTTAGATTTACTAACCCTTGATTGTAAAACTCTCCCTTCATCATCCAATACTTTCCAAGATATCTTAAAAAGTAACGCTGATTGATGTATTCGTTTCCTTGCTGTCTACCTCTGTCGTATTGAGCCAGGTACTCCCATCCATTTACTGCGCCAACCGTTGCAGATAACGCCGTTGTTGATTGGTTATGACCATCGTAAAAACGGTTTTGTCTGGGTTCGTAATCGTATCGAGCCACGCGTCTTATACCAAGAGTGGTTCTGTAGTCGTATGGATTTTGTATTGTGATGTCGTTAAGTTGGCCACCCTGGGTTACATAATACTCTGTTTGAGCCTCCATTGGAGATGCCGCCATTGCAGAGGTATATACCGTGCTATACTTAAAAAAGTTCTTAACTATGTTTTGCGCCTCTGAAGAGATGCTTGATAGTAAGAAGGCTATGATTAAAATTTTTCTCATGTTAAAATTTATTTGCTCCGGTTAGGTCGTCAACTTCTTGTTGAATCTCTTTTAGGGGTACGGTAAGTTTTAAATTAAGTCCGGCTTCCCATCTCTTAATTTCTTTTCCCGAGTCGTATAATATGATTGTTGGTACGGAGCGGATGCGCTCGGAGTCCTTTACCTCTGGATTTTCATCAATCCAAGATTTGAATATTTTGGCGTCTTTGACTTTCGCTATTTCGACATAATTGTTTGCCGAATTAAAGTTAGCGTTGTAGTGAATAAGTACTACGCCCTTTACTTTTATTGTGCTGTCAGAACTGGTTGAGGAGGTAAGCCCACAAAATAGTATTAGCCAAATTATTTTTTTCATGATTAACGAGTTGATTCAAATAAGCGGTCCTCAATTTTATCTAATTGAGTCTTTATGTCTTCCACATCTTCTTGTGTGTTCATTATTGTTTCTCGTATCAACTCGTCCTTGAGGTCATATTCTGTACGACTAATCACTGGCTCTGGCAATAGTTTTGCTTCTGCAATCCCGGCTTCCAGTTTAAAATAACCAAGCGCAAGTACAACCGTTGCGCCGATGATTATATAAATAGTTTTTAACGATAGACCTACTACTGTGTCTTCTGATATTTCTTTAGGTGTAGCCATTTACCAATTGTAATTACAAGCCCAATAACGAGCGGTGAGTTTATTTTTTGCTGTTGAACAGTTGTGTCTTGCTTTAAAGTTTGCGCGGCGTTTAGGGTCCTTGTGTTGTTTGAAGTCCGAGTACCCTCTTGCACCAAACATAACAATGCGAATTTTGTCACCTTGTTTAGCAAGTACTCTATATTTCTTTTTACTACCTTTTGGGGCGCGTTTTGGTTTGTTATATCCCGGAAATAATTCACCGCGATATTTTAACTTGCCACTTGGTAAACGCTCTACTTTTGCCATACAACCACCAACTATGAAACTTTTTACAGATTCAGATTTTAATGTTTTAACTTTTCCTATTCACAATGTCAAGGGGGACCTCGTTAAAAAAGTTCCGAGGTTGTCACTCATTGAGTCTTTTGCAAAGTACAAAGACCCGGACAAAGAGAAGGTAATCAAATATATATGTTACCTCTACGACCCAAACTCTCCGCTAAAAGAGTTTTTCCCAGACATGCAAAGAAGGAAAGAACAGTCGGCCATCCTCGCTGGATTTTCCATGGAAGATGAACAGTCCAAAAATAAAGCGGCGTCTTTGATAGGTCTAAAGAATAAAGGGGTGATAGTGCTAATAGATGATTTCCTACGATTCGTTAATAACCGGATATGGTCCATGATAGTATCAAATGAGGAAACATTTTACGAGTACCAGCGTAAACTGCTCCGAAATGTTGAAGCAGACCGCGACAAAGATTTATTGCAAGCATTACAAATCAAGGGCAAAATCATGGAAGATTTGGACAACATCAATGCAAGACTTGAGAAGTACTACTTGAAGATGTATGCTGGTGATGAAGACTTGGTAAAAACAATTACAGCCAGAGGCTCGATAAGCCCCGAAACATTAGCCAATGCATAAGAAGTTAAAGGGATATAAAAAAGAAACCATTCAAGGGCTGGACTGTTGGATACCTCCAGTCGGGTATGTCTTCAATCACTTTTCAAATGAGATAGAAGAGGTTGAGATTATACAGCGTTCGGCACGAAAAAAAGACCAGTATTGGGAACCTATAGAACTTCCAATAGATTGGCAAAAGAAACGCCGTTCGGAGACGCAGCGTCAACAAGACGACCCAGAGTATTTTAATCCAGAGTTGGAGGCAATACGCCGAAGAGAGTGGGGTCGTAGAATGAATGGCGTTTGGTTCATGAATAACGGTGAGCCTACATATATAACTGGGCTACATTATTATTTTTTAAACTACTACCAGATAGATATTGGTTTGCCAAACTATCGTGAGCCGGACCGCAAGGAGTTTTACTTTTTACAATACTGCATGGAGGACCCTAACTGCTACGGCATGTTAAATGTAACTCGCCGCCGTGCGGGTAAAACATTTAAGGCCGGTGCATTCTTACTTGAAGGTATTAGTCGTATGCGCCGTTCAAACGGTGGTATTCAAAGTAAAACAAATACCGATGCGAAGAAGGTGTTTCGAGAAGCGGTTGTCAGTCCGTTTAGAAAACTTCCAGACTTTTTCCGCCCAGTATTTGATATGGCAAAGGGGGTGAATCCAACCAGCGAATTACGGTTTTTTAAGACTGTTAAGAAGGGTCGGCAAGCAATGGAAGAGTTTAGCAGTCAAGAACTTGAATCAACAATCGATTTCAAATCATCAGATGTTTATGCATATGACGGTTATAAATTAAAAAGATTCGTACAAGACGAGGTATTTAAAACTGTTGAAGTTGATATTATGCAGCGTTGGGATGCCCATAAATTTTGTCTTGATGTTGACGGCAAGATTATAGGAAAAGCACTTTTAACCTCAACGGTTGAGGAGATTGAAGGGCAAATGGATGTGTATAGAATGCTGTGGGAGTACAGCGACCAAGGAAAAAAGAATCAAAATGGAAGAACTAAAAGTGGGCTATACAGATACTTTACTCCAGCACAAGAATCCCTGGAATACAACGAATACGGGAAGTGTAATGTGGAGTCAGCGACCATGTATCTGCTCAACGAGCGAGAGGCTCTACGGAGTGACCAGCGTCAACTATCAAGTTTTATAAGGAAGTTCCCAATGACACCGGAAGAGGCATTTAGAATAGATGCTGACCGCTGTCTTTATGATGCTGTAAAATTAAATGATAGGCTTGATTATGTATCATGGCAAGACAACTTGGTGACTGCTGGTAATTTTGAATGGGTAGGTGGCGAGCGAGATACCAAGGTAAAATTTGTACCCAGGGCAAACGGCAAGTTTCTGGTAAACTATGTGTTTGATAATGAAGAACATAGCAACAAGATTGAGACCAGGGCAACAAAGAAGTACCCCTTAAATATGCTAAATTTTGTTGCTGGATGTGACCCCTTTGACCATAACATTACCGTAGACTATCGCCGTTCTGACGGCGCAGCGTATGTTTTTGCAAAGTATGATGCTACGGCACCCCACCAGAACAACTCTTTTATTTGCCAGTACATACATCGCCCACCTACGGCAAAGATATTTTATGAAGACATGTTAAAAATGTGTGTGTACTATGGTTGTCAAATGCTATTTGAGGACAACAAGATTGGTATACAACACTATTTTGAAGAGCGTGGCTATGGTGCTTTTCTTATGTATTTGCCCGGAAGCCCAAAACCAGGCATCTCTGGAAGCCAAAAAACACACCAACAAATTGCAGAGGTTACAGAAGATTACATTGTAAATCATATTGATAGGGTTAATTTTAAGGAGTTGCTGGAGGATTGGCTTAATTTTGACATTAACAATACAACAAAGTTTGATGCAGCCATGGCGGCTGGTTATACTTTAATAGCCGATAAAGGGTTATTAAAAGACGCGGTCATGAGAAAATCAAGAATAATAGATGTTGGGTCAATGTTTAGGAAACACAAGATAGGATGAGTTATAAAAATCACGGTCCAAATAACTTCCCGTCTCACCTTGTCTCAAACGAAGAGAAGGGCAGAGAGTGGATTTTACAGTACTGCAAAGCCGCATGGCACGAATACAACGGTATCAACGCTCAAAGTTTTTACCAGGCTCGATGGAAGCATCACCGAACAAAAGAATACGCAATGGGCAATCAGCCCATCAATAAATATAAACCGGTACTTGGTGTAACCAGTGACGATAATGAAAGTTGGTTGAATATTGACTGGTCGGTACTTCCTATTATACCGAAGTTTCGCCGCATCGCACTAAACAAACTTTCAAAATCCGAGTATAACATTATGGCCACCCCTATCGATTCTATGGCTCGTAATGATAAGGATGACTACTTTAAAACATTAAAGGAAAGATTGTATCTGCGTAATGGTCTTTTAAAAGAAGACCCTTCTCTACCAGATATGTTTGGTTTAGGCAAGCGTCCAGAAGAGCCTTCTGATTTAGAAGAGTTGGAAATGCAAGCCCGCTATACCTACAAGCATAACGCTGCTATTGAAATGGAACAAGCAATCGACCTTGTTCTTTATCAAAATGACTGGGACGAAACTCGCCGTAGATTATTAGAGGATTTGTTTGATGATGGCGTTGCTATTGTAAAAGAATATATTGACAGTAATAATGCTGTTCGTATTCGCCGTGTGAATCCATCACAAGTGATTATTAACACATGTGCTAAAAACGATTTTTCAGACAAACAACATCTTGGAGAAGTTCTTGAACTTACTATTTCAGACATCAAAGCGATGGCTGGAAATCAGTTAGGTGAGGAGGCATATAAAGAGATTGCAAGCAAGTCTCGTGGTGTTACCGGGCAAGGCACATCAGCAATGCCTATTAATACTCCTTACAGTCGTGCTTACGATGATACGAAAATCCAGGTGATGGACATTGAGTTTTACTCAACCAACACTATGAAGCATGAGCAGCGTACTGACCGTAGAGGCAATATGGTGTACAAAAAGGTTAGCGACAACTATCGTGAGCGTCAAAGAAACAAGTATCAAAAAACAGAATATAAGGTTGTTTACTGCGCCAAGTGGGTCATAGGCACTAACCACATGTTTGATTTTGGTTTGGCAACCGATATGAAGCGTGAGGCTGGGCGACTAATGGAAACTGAAATGTCCTACCACTTGTACGCACCAGACTTCCACAACATGCGTTGTCTTGGTATCATGGAGCAGTTGATTCCAATTGCTGATAATATTCAGATTGCATACTACAGACTACAACAAGCAATTGCAGAGGCCCGCCCAAAGGGTATCATGATTGAAATGGGCGCGTTAGAGGACATACCTTTGGGCGCAAACGGTAACCAGTTGACACCCATGGAGGTTATTGACTTGTTTAATAAGAAGGGTGTTTTGGTTTATCGCAAGGTAGATATCCAAGGAAGGCCAACAAACTATCGTCCTATCGAAGAACTGCAAAACGGAATAGGTACAGATGTGCAGTCTTACTTTGGGATTATTCAGCAAAACATTCAAATGATTCGCGATATAACCGGTCTGAATGAATTTACAGACGGAAGTACTCCGGATGCCCGTGCGTTGACAACCACAGCAAAACTTGCAGCGGAAAGCACGAACAACTCTTTAGGCAACATACACGAAGCAGAGCGTAATCTACTTGAGAAGTTGTGCCGTTCAATAGTCTTGAGGGTACAAGATGTTGTTCAAAAGGGAGGTAACATAGAGGGATATATAAATGCGCTGGGTTCTGGGAGCATGGAGTTTTTCAAAGTCAGCGGCGATTTATCAAACTATGAGTTTGGCATGCGTCTTGAAGACAAACCAGACGATGAGTCACGCGCCCGTCTACTGGCTTTTATGCAAGCAAACTTACAGCAAGGCATGATTGAAATGGAGGATGCTATACTTATTGAAAGCACAGATAATCTTAAAGTAGCGCAACAAGTACTTGCTTATAAGATTCGCCGCCGCAAAGAAGAGTTGGAGCAAAAGGCTATCCGTCAGCAAGAGATGAATGCACAAGTTCAACAACAATCAGCGATGGCAGCAGAGCAAGCAAAACAGCAAACAGCCAAGGTTGAGATGGAAGCCAAAATTCAACTTGAACAAGCCAAGGGTCAGATTGACAGCCAGTTGGCACAGCAAAAGTTTGAGTTTGAAAAACAACTTAAAGAGATGGAACTCTCCAATAAGTATTCTGCTCAAGGCGTAACTATGGGAGTTGACCTTGCTAAAGAAGGTTTACCGGAAGAACAACCTCAACAAACTACCCCCGAAAATTCAAATAGTGCCAATATGGTATAATAATTTAGCCAACACAACAACCACAAACAATTATGGAAGAAATGAATTTATCCGACATCACCGTAGGGGGTCAGCCCTTGGAGAACAATAGCCCTACTCCAATGGACGAGTCCCCTACAGTGAATCAAGATGAGTCGCAAGTTGCGGCAGAGACGGTTGAAGAGCAACCTACTCAACAAGAAACATTTAATGATGAGTCAGACATTTCTGATTCAGAGGTTGCTCAAGAGGTTGAGGGACAAGAATATAAAGAGATGCCAGGCGCGGATGCTCAAGTTGAGTATTCTCAAGAGGAGGTAGAGTCGGCATCTCAATTTATTGGGCAGTACACTAATAATGTTTACAGCAGTGCTGATGAACTTATTGACGCACACGACACACTATACGACCAGGTAGAGGAACTGAAAGCGCAACTTGAACAGCGTGAATCAGAGCAGCCACAAGCCAAACAACACGATGAGTTCCTACAAGGACTCATTGATTATTATGAATCTACGGGAGATGTCACCCCGTATCTAGAAGCGAAACGTAATGACTACTCTTCGATGAGCGACATTGATATCGTGAGACACGATTTAAGAAAGCAATATTCGGATATGTCAGCCAAGAACTTTGAGCGTTTATTTGACCGTGAGGTTATCCAAAAATACCAGTTGGATGATAACCGTTTTGGTGAAGAAGAGGTTGAACTTGGGAAAGAACTTTTGAAGTCAGAAGCAAATACCAAGCGTCAATCAATGATTGAGAACCAGAAGAAGTTTACCATTCCACAGCGAGAGGACAACTCTGCACAAGCGCAAGCCGAGGCCCAACAAGCCCGAGAGCAATGGACAGAGGCTGTTCAAAGCCACCCTACAACAAGGGAGTTAGTTGATAATCAGAGAGTGATTATTGATTACAACGGTGAACCTTTCGCATATGAGGTTGACAACACGGACGCCGTTGTTGAAATGACAATCGACAACAACAAATTTTTCCAACTCTTTCAAGATGGTCAAGGCCAGATTGACTACGACAAATGGTATCGAGTTTTGAACTATGCTTCAGACCCGCAAATGTTTGAGCGTAGTCTTATTAATCACGGCAAGACCCTCGGCGGGAAAGAGGTGGTAAGTGAAATTAAAAACCCTTCTCGGTCTCAAAAGGCTTCATCTTCTACCGGTGGCGACACCAGAGAAGACTTCTTGAAAGCCGCTTTGAATGCTCTGGGAAGATAATTTATTAACGCCGCAAGGCAAAAAAACTTAATTAAAATGGCTGCATTTGGAGGTCTAAACGCGGTAAATAAGAGTTATGTTTCGTCTGTGTCTTTCTTGGACCAGCGAGAAATCTTAAACCGTTTATTGAATGTTACAAACGAGGAATACTCTTTCTTGGATGTAATGGAATTGATGGGTCGTAGTATTGAAACTGCTGTACCCGAATATCACACTTTTGTGAATAGCGAAATCTATGAAGGCGCATTAACTTGTGCTTCTTCTTCTGCTGTAACTGTTGAATCAAGCATTGGTGCTGGTTCTGGTGGTACTGCTACAACAATCTTTACTTTGGCACTTGCTTCTGCTCCTTCTACAGAAGAGGTTCGTGCTGGTGATTTGTTGATGTTCCCTAACGGAAATGTTGGGTATGTGAAGTCTATCTCAAGTGCTAACTTGGAAATCAAGAGCGTTGGTTCTGCTTTGTATGCTTCTGCTTCCGACCTTAATGGCGCGAAAGTAGTTGCGTTCTCTAACGCTGCTGGTGAAGGTTCTAAATCACCTTCTGCTCGCAGATTGAACCCAACAAAGCAATCTAACCAAGTTCAAATCTTTAAAGAAAAGTATGTCATCACTGACATTCAGAACGCTTCAAAGATTGAGTTTGAGTTTAAGGGTCAGCCTTACTACTTCTTAAAAGGTCAGCACGAAGCATTGACTCGCTTCCGTTCAGATATCGCTTTTGCATTGATGTACGGTCAGAAGTCTGATGACAAGTTTACTGATGCTTCTTACGGAGATGTACAAGACGCTGAAGGTAACCCAGTACAAACTACTCAAGGTTTGCACCACAGCATCGTAAGCACAAGTGGTCGTAAGATTACTAACTCTGCTGCGTTGGGTGTAACTGACTGGGCTTCATTGACGAAGACTTTGAACCAAACTCGCGCTCCGCAAGAATACTTGCTATTCACCGGAACTGAAGGAGAGGTTCAAATCGACAACATGCTAAACAACCTAACGACTGCTGGTTTCACCGGCGCGCGTTTCACTGTTAGCGGTAAAGATTTGGATTTGGGAATTGACAAGTTCAAACTTTACGGTCGTACTTACATGAGGAAGTACTTGCCAATGATTGACCACAAGCAAGTGATTAACTTCACTGGTTCTGCTGGTCTTGAGAACTTCGCGTACTTTGTACCAAATGACAGCATCAAAGCCGCTGGCTCTGGTGAGTCTTTGGACCGCATGCGCGTTCGTTACATGGCTGGTAATGGTACTGACCTCAAGTATCGTGAAATCATGTTGGGTGGTCTTGCACCAACTCCAACTGACGAGCGTTCAGTACTTGAGTGCCACTACGAGTCTGTACAAGGACTTGAAGTGTTAGGCGTTGAGCAGTTCATTGCTATGGACATGTATGTTGCCTAAACATAGGATTTAATCCGATAGGGACGGAGGGGGCTTGCCTCCTCCAACCCTTTTTAATAACCACCACCACAAACATTAATTAATTAGTTATGAAAGTTTATAACGAAGTAAATGCGATTGATAAGAAGTCAAAACCAATCGCACTCAAAAAAGGGGAATCGGCTACTTACCGATTGTTAGGAGTTAAGATTAATTCCAAAGACCCATCAAAAACAAAGGTCCCTTGTTCTCAAAATGTTCCTAACAGAGATAGGATATGGGATGAAAACAAATCAGAGTTTGTAGACATTGCAATGATTGCGAGCATCGGTTCGGAAGGGCCAGCGTATCGCACACTTTGGTTTGAGCAGCAAAACTTGGGTACAATCGTACTTCAAGGAGGTGCCGTCCGTGATGCCGAGGCTTATGAATACATGGAGTTATGTAACTACAACGCTTCAAATGAAAAGAGAGATGAAAGTATAGCACCGTTGTTTTATCGTGTTGACTTGAAGAAAGAATCTGATTCTCGCCGTAAAGGTCGTAGCACGAAGCGTCAAGCACTAAACCTTGCAGCAGAAATGAGTGCTGCCGATGTCCGCAATTACGTTGCTATGATGGGCTGGCCAGAAGACCAAGAATTAGTTGTTCTTCGAGACAAGGTAGAGGAATATGCCGAATCTCATCCGGACGAGTTTGTTCGCCGTAGTAAGAATAAGCAGAATGCAATCTATGCCCTCATTAGTAGAGCGAAGACTGCACGAGTTATTACCTTTGATGGAGCAAGCAACACCTGGAAATGGTCGGATAGCCAAGAACAAATATGTACCGTTGCGCGCGGAACCAAGAAAGAGGATTCTCTTGTAGCGCATCTGGTAGAAAGTGAACATGGTGCGGAGGTGCTGAAGGCACTGAAAACATCATTAAAGTAAACACTATGTATTAGTGTTTGTTTGGTGGTTCCGTTGGTTGGTTGGGGTTGGCGCAAGTTGACCCCAACTTTTTTATATGTATTAAGGGAATAAGTTAGTTTTGTACTATGGCATCAGTAAATTTAGATTTAGCATCAAGGCTCGATATTACTTGTAGAAAGAACGATACTTTCAAATTAGAACTCACCGTTACAGATGAGGATGGAGCCGTTATTGATTTATCAAGCAACTACGCTTTTGAGATAGATGTTCGTAAAAGAGCGAACAGCAGCACCACTGTGTTGTCTTTTACCGAGGGGGATAGCAACTTTACAAAAACCTCTTTGGGTGTTTTGACCATCACAAAAGCGGCTTCATCTATGAATGTTGCCCCTGGTGTTTATGTGTACGATTTGCAAGCCACTAATTCTTCGGAATCGCCAAGCAATATTAGTACTTGGTTTGCTGGAGATTTTATAATCATTGACGATGTAACAGAGTAATGGCTTCTATAAATGTATCTGTAAAAAGTGGTGATGGCAACAAAATTACCGTAACACAAAAAACCTCAAGTAACAAGATTACTGTAAAAAGAGGGACTGAAAAGAACAGTATTACCGCTCGTAAGGCGGCTATGGGTAGTGACAAGCACCAGACGGTAGAGCAAGTGCAGCCATCGGATACATGGGTTGTAACCCATTCACTCAACAAAAAACCTTCTGTAAGTGTCGTAAATTCTTCTGGAACAATTATATATCCAAGCATCACTTACGATTCTAATAGTCAGATAACCTTGACATTTTCGGGTTCAACAAGTGGGAAAGTACATTTAAACTAACTTATTTTAGCATAATTAATAAATAAAAAAAAGGTATGGCAATCGCGTTTCTTAACAATGTTACAATAGATGGCTACCTCGACCTCGGGAAAAACGAGTTGAGAAACGCCAGAATTGATAACCTTACGACAGCAGAAATCAATGCAATCAGCAGCCCGGTAGCCGGCCAGATTGCGTATGATTCTACTATAAATAAATTAAAATTTTATAATGGCTCTGCATGGGGTTCTATCGATTCCGGCTCGGGTACTGTAACAAGTGTAGGTATTACTGCTGGCGCGGGTACTACTGTAAGTGGTAGCCCAGTTACAACAAGTGGCTCAATTACAGTGGGTGTTGATGGTGTTCTCGAAGACCTTGACACTCTTGGTGCAGCAGCATCTGACGGCCAGTTTATTGTGGCTACGGGTGCGGGTACTTTTGCATATGAGAGCGGCGCAACAGTTCGCACATCACTTGGTTTGGGTACCGCTGCTACGGCTGCCAGCAATAGTTTTCTTGCGGTTGCTAATGACTTGTCTGACTTGAACGAGGTTGATGCCGCAAGAACTAACCTTGGTCTTGGTACTTTAGCAACTCTTTCAGCGGTTGGGGCAGCACAAATTACGGATGACTCCGTGGGTGCAGCAGAACTTAATGTATCCGGAAACGGTACAAGTGGGCAAGTATTAACATCTGATGGTGACGGTACCTTCTCTTTTACCAATAAAACAACAAATACAGATACCGATGTAAGTGTAGGTAACCTTACATCAAGACTTTCTGAAATTACAGAGAATGTAACCATTGGTGACGCTACAGATGTTACTGTGACTACTGCTGGCAACCTTACGGTTACTGGTGACTTGACTGTAAGTGGCACTACTACAACAGTAAACTCAACCACCGTAACTGTTGACGACCCAATATTTACTTTAGGCGGTGATACCGCTCCGGGGTCTGATGACAACAAGGACAGAGGTATCGAGTTCCGCTGGCATAATGGCTCTGCTGCTAAAGTAGGTTTCTTTGGATTTGACGATAGTACTGGTTTCTTTACCTTTATTCCGGATGCAACAAATAGTAGCGAGGTATTTAGCGGAACCCAAGGAACTATTGAAGTAAGAGGGTTAAGACTTGACGATGGTGGTCTTGTTTTAAACGGAACTGCTGTTGACGCAACCGCAGCAGAACTTAATTATGTTGATGGAGTTACCTCTAATATCCAAACACAATTAAACGCGAAGCAAGCGACTATCACCGGTGCTGCTACCACCATTGATGACACAGACTTAACTGCGTCTCGTGCGTTGGTGTCCAACAGTTCTGGTAAAGTTGCTGTATCAGCGGTTACCTCAACAGAGTTGGGTTATTTGGATGGTGTTACTTCTGCAATCCAAACGCAGTTTTCCACCAAAACCAAAAGATATAATGCGGATGTTACTACCAGTAGCGGTACCGCAACAATTACTGCATCAACGCACGGTCTGGTTACGGATGAACTTCCGATTGTGCAAGTGTATAATGAAACCAAGGTTCAAGTATTTCCAGAAATTAGTTTTAATACAGATGGTGATTTGACAATAACAGTCAATACCGATGCCACGCTTACTGTTATGATGGTAGGACTTGGTTAATAACATAAATCAATTAAACAATCAAGGGGGTTGAGTGTAGTGCAATACTCTCGCCCCCTTTTTTTATATTAGCCCTATGGCAGTAGAAATCCTTAATGATATAGATGTAGACGGCAGCGTATCGATTGGCGGTACCGCTGTAATAAACTCTTCCGGGACATGGGTTGGAAGTTCTTCTGGTATAAAAGGTCAGAAGGGTGAAAAAGGTCAAAAAGGCGCAGCCGGTACTGACGGAAGTAATGGTACTAATGGTACGGATGGTTCTAATGGAGACAAGGGTCAAAAGGGTGAGAAGGGTCAGAAAGGAGCCGCAGGTTCTAATGGCTCGAACGGAAGTGCCGGCTCTGATGGAGACAAGGGTCAGAAAGGGGAGAAGGGCCAAAAGGGGGCTGCTGGTAGCAATGGTACAAACGGCTCTGATGGTGGTGATGGCGATAAAGGTCAGAAAGGTCAAAAGGGTGAGGCCGGTTCAAATGGTACAAATGGTAGCAATGGTTCTGATGGCTCTAACGGAGATAAAGGACAAAAAGGACAAAAAGGACAAGCCGGTAATTTTGGTGGTCAAACATTCTTGTATATCTATCAGACAGATACATCAGCAGCGGATGGAGAAAATGGCGCATTAAGGTTCAATGATAGCACCCACTCGAATGCTACAAGATTATATCTTGACGACCAAGATTCTAATGGTACAGACATTCAATCTTATTTAAGAACGATTGATGATTCTGATTCTACAGTAAAAGGTCATGTTCGTATATCTAAAGAGTTAGATAGTTCTGCTTTTAGACTTTATCAAATAACAGCAGTATCGGAACAGACGGGTTACTTCGATGTGACCATATCGCATTTAAGTTCTTCAAGCGGCGAATTTGAACAAGATGACGCCGTTATTGCTACTTTCGCTCGCACTGGTGACCAAGGAGACAAGGGCCAAAAAGGGCAAACTGGCTCAAATGGTACGAATGGTAGCGATGGTTCCAATGGCTCGAATGGCGACAAAGGTCAAAAGGGTGAGCCTGGAACTGATGGTAGTAACGGAAGTAACGGCAGTAAGGGGCAGAAGGGTGAGCCGGGAAGTAATGGCTCTAACGGAAGTAACGGTACCAATGGAGACAAAGGTCAGAAGGGGGAGCCGGGTACTAACGGAAGTAACGGCTCGAACGGAACTAACGGAGATAAGGGCCAGAAAGGCGAACCGGGGACTAACGGCTCAAACGGTTCCAACGGGACTAACGGTGACAAGGGACAGAAGGGAGAACCTGGAACGAACGGGAGTGCCGGCAGTAATGGTACCAACGGTTCCAAAGGGCAAAAGGGTGAGCCTGGAACGAATGGTAGTAATGGTAGTAATGGCACTGCGGCCACTATTGAAGTAGGCACTGTAGAAACAGTAGGTTCAAGTGAATCCGCTACTGTGAATAACTCGGGAAATTCGAGTAGTGCTGTATTTGATTTCCAAATCCCTCAAGGTAGTGCCGGAAGTAAAGGACAGAAGGGCGAGCCAGGTTCTAATGGGTCTGCCGGGAGTAATGGTACGAACGGAGATAAGGGTCAGAAGGGTGAGCCTGGTAGTGACGGTAGTAATGGTAGTAACGGTAGCGATGGAACTAATGGCGACAAGGGCCAGAAAGGTGAGCCTGGAACCAATGGTAGTGACGGCTCGAACGGAAGTAACGGTACCGATGGAGACAAAGGTCAAAAAGGTGAGCCCGGTGCTAATGGGTCTGGCGGGAGTAATGGTTCACATGGTACGGACGGAGGTAAGGGACAGAAGGGGGAGCCGGGTTCTAATAGGTCAGTCGCGAATAACGGACACAAAGGGTAGATAGGGAACAAAGGAAAAGCGAGCAGGACGGACGAACAACAACCAAACA
>BCSF01000025.1_pt1 | contig 62085 bp, 73 predicted proteins | sample 1016431 | NCBI WGS metagenome assembly BCSF01 (sample SAMD00045685;SAMD00045686;SAMD00045687;SAMD00045688;SAMD00045689;SAMD00045690;SAMD00045691;SAMD00045692;SAMD00045684;SAMD00045690;SAMD00045691;SAMD00045692;SAMD00045684;SAMD00045685;SAMD00045686;SAMD00045687;SAMD00045688;SAMD00045689, study... | reverse complement strand
TGGACACAGAAGGTTGTGTCTTGGTTTCCAAAACACGAAATACAACAAATGGCTATGATGTTTGGGTCACAGGAAACCATCCACGCTGTAGCCTACTCATACTTAAACGAAACATTAGGATTAAATGACTTTAAAGGATTTTTGCACGAAAGTGCTACTGCCAACCGTTTTAACAACCTCATGGATGTGGATAGCTCTAGTCATACTGACATGGCTAAATCACTCGCAATATTTAGTGCCTTTGCCGAAGGTGTTAGCTTATACTCTGCTTTTGCCGTTCTGTATAGTTTTCAGTTACGAAATCTACTTAAAGGTATCGGGCAACAAATGAAGTGGAGTGTTCGAGACGAATCGCTTCATAGTAAGATGGGTTGTAGGTTATTCAACCAAATGTGTAAGGAGGATGAAAACCTAAGACCTTTGGTTAAGGACGATGTTATTAATGCAGCGACCATGATGATGGAACTCGAACATAAATACATCGACAAGATGTTTGAGATGGGTGACTTAGAAAACCTAAAGGCATACGATTTAAAGCAGTTTATAATAAAGAGAACAAATGAAAAAATCAAAGAGCTTGGGTACGAAAAGTCTTTTGAATACGATAAGGAGTCTGCATCTAATCTTGATTGGTTTTATCATCTTACAGGTGGTCATACCCACACTGATTTCTTTTCGGTACGCCCGACAGACTATAGTAAGGCGAATGAAGGAGAAGACTTTGCGGATATTTGGTAAATAATTAAATTAAATACAATGAAAGAAAGTACACTAATAGAAATGCAAAAGAAGGTTGAGTCACTTACTCGTGTGGTTCAACACATAATAAACGAAAACCAAAGGCTCACTGAGATGTCTGTTGGTACACTTGAGTTAATCAAGATGATGCCAGACTACGATAAGGCATTAGAGGACCTAAAAGAAAAGAATCTAGAACAAATCAAAAAAGAAAAAGAAGATGTCAAGTCACAGGTGGGTGAAGGGTAGGGACTACCCGAATTGGGCTGAGTCAGACGTATATAAGAAAACAATAGCTGGTGGATACCTCATCAACGATGAGACACCAAAGGATGCTTACTGGAGGGTGGCCAATACTGTTGCTGCACATTTAGAGCGTCCTGAGATGGCTGAAAGATTCTTTGAGTACATATGGAAAGGTTGGCTTTGTTTAGCGTCCCCTGTACTCTCTAACACAGGTACAAACAGGGGTCTACCAATCAGTTGTTTTGGTATTGATGTCGCTGACTCTATAGCCGACATTGGTGGTAAGAACTTAGAGATGATGCTACTCGCCAAACACGGTGGTGGTGTGGGTGTTGGTATAAACCAGATACGACCTGCTGGTGCTGCTATAAAAGGTAATGGAACCTCTGATGGGGTTGTGCCGTTCTGTAAGATATACGACTCTAGTATATTGGCCACCAATCAAGGGGCTGTTAGAAGGGGTGCCGCAAGTGTTAACCTAAACATCGAACACGAAGACTTTGAGGACTGGTTAGAGATAAGGGAGCCAAGAGGTGACGTTAATCGGCAGTCACTTAACCTTCATCAGTGTGCTGTTGTTGGGGATAAGTTTATGCGTAAACTCCTTGACGGTGACACTGAGGCTAGAAGCAAGTGGGGTAAGCTGTTACAGAAGCGTAAGGCCACAGGTGAGCCGTACATAATGTTCAAGGGTAATGTAAACAAGCAGAACCCAGAGCAGTACAAGAGGCTTGGTTTGAAGGTACACATGACAAACATTTGCTCTGAGATTACTTTACACACTGATGAGAGCCACAGCTTTGTGTGTTGCCTATCAAGTTTAAACCTAGCTAAGTATGATGAATGGAAAGACACTAACCTTATATATGATGCGACATGGTTCCTTGATGGGGTACTTGAGGAGTTTATACAGAAGGCGAAAGGAAAGATTGGCTTTGAAAACTCCGTGCGTTCTGCTGAGAAGGGACGTGCCTTGGGACTGGGAGTACTCGGATGGCATACTTACCTTCAGGAGAAGGGACTACCTTTCGAGGGTTTACTATCGCAGTACGAGACTCGTAGAATATTTAGCCAAATCAAGATTGAAACAGAGAGAGCTTCTATGGCTCTTGCAGAAGCTTTCGGTGAGCCGCTTTGGTGCGTTGGTACAGGAATGCGGAACACCCACCTTCGTGCTGTTGCTCCCACTGTATCTAACTCGAAACTTAGTGGTAATGTTAGTCCTGGTATCGAGCCTTGGGCGGCCAATGTCTTTACAGAACAGTCACTCAAGGGTACGTTTATTAGAAAGAATCCTAGTCTAGAAAAGGTGTTGAAGCAAAACGACTTAAACAACGATAAGGTGTGGGGTAAGATTCTTGAGGACGGTGGTTCTGTTCAGGGGGTGAATGAGTTGGACGATGTCTTACTTGGTAAGCACAAGATTCCAGCCAAGGAGGTGTTCAAGACGTTCAAGGAGATTAATCAACTAGAGGTTGTGAACCAAGCTGGTATACGTCAGCAGTACATAGACCAGAGCGTTAGTCTTAACCTAGCGTTCCCATCAACGGTTGACCCTAAGTTTATTAACAAGGTTCACCTTGACGCATGGAAGAAGGGTATAAAGACCCTTTACTATGTGAGAACTGAGTCTGTACTTAGGGGTGATATTGCAGCGAGTGCTACAGATGAAAACTGTATAAGCTGCGATGGATAAATAATTATGCTATACGCATATGTATGTATGACATATGTGTATATATTTGTGATTGATTTGTGATTTGGTTTAGGAGGGGGTGTTGTGTCCATATCGTAACACACCCCCTTTTTTTTAGTTAAAAATCCACATTTGTTTCAAAATCAGTGTCAATATCCACGTTTGTATCTATATCATCAAAATCACCATCTTGCACCATATCATCAAGTGTTCGTTCAAGTGGCGCGGCACTGCCGCTTGATTCAGCTGGTCTGTAGGATGGAGATATTCCTATAAGTTCCATTACTGTTTTAGCATCAAAACCTTCATCGGTTACAAACCCATTATATACAGCTACTATAGGGTCTACGTTTGCTTTAATCATAACACTTGTTATGACTTTTGATGCCTCTAATGTAACTTCTTCGCTGTTTAATGCTTTTCTGAATTTATTTACAAAATCTGCATACGGGTTTACCCCACCACCTGCATATACTTTCTGACCCCTTGCTGCATCATATGCCCCTTCAGCAGCAACCCCAATAAGTGGCACACCAAACAAAAGGTTTAGTCCAGTAAGAGCCTTAATCATTTCATGCATTACCTCCTCACGGTCATCCTCGTCACCCTTTATTATTTTAGCTATGTTAGACGCAGCAACAAATAGACCGTTAGCTATAGACATGTTTAAAGCTAGTTTTCTAATATCCTTAGCTTTTACCTTTTCACCTTTTTTCATGCCTCTCATTATGTTAGTAAAGGCCTGAGAAACATTATTGATTTGAAGAAATAATGTGCTGCCAAACGTGGTAAAAAACCTAATTAATACGTTGTTGTTTTGACTAATCTGAGATACCTCAGTGTTTCTTCTAGTCTGCTGTGTTGCGTTGTAGTTATTTAGTTTTTCAACCGCCTCAGCCTTTGGCATTCCGTTTCTTATGTTTCTGTTATAATTAATCATATACCCTAAAACACCTAAAACATCACCAATAACGGTTGCGGCAACTGTCAACGCCCTCCATCCTCTTTTTATAGATTTTAATTTTTGGTTGTTTTGACTAACTAATCTGTATTGGTTTCTTCCACTTTCTAACCCATAAACATCACCGTCTAATCCCCTTCTAAGTCTATCTCGAAATGTTGCAGACACACCCCATGCCTTTTTAATTTGAAGTGGAAACGTAGCGTATGTATACGCGCCATCTAACATAAACATCATTAGGTCTAGACCAGGTATCTTTTTCTTTCCCTGCCCTCTAAAACTATAGTCTTCAAACGCTTGCACAAACGATGTGGCTTGTTTGAGTATTTGTATAGCTTTAAGACCTAGGGCTACACCTACAAAACTGTTCCAAAAAAAACCAGCTTTCTCTGCTACTTGATAAGGGGTGGTACCATTAATAGCGTAGTTTATTTGGCTTCGCATTAAGTCTTTTAATCCCGTTTCTTTAAGCAAAGCTGCAACAGCTTTATTTTTAAATATTGCGTTTATCTTTTTTACTGTTACAGCGTGAGCCTTATAGTTTTCCATTGAGTCAAAGTATGCATTCAATGCAACGTCAAAAGATTGAGAAACAAGAATCGGTGACGACATGTCAACTCTCTTATTAAGTGCGGATTCATTTTCCGCTGTGAATTGCTTTGAAAAATCTAAACCTTTCTCCGAAACCTCTGTAGTCCCATCCATGACAGACCTTGTTGGAAAATAGTTCTCTACATAATTCAAATTAACATCGTTAGTCTGAGAGTAAACGGAATTAATCGACTCAAAATAATCATTACTAAGGTAGTCCACTGTAGCGTCAACCATAGTAACAGCATCCTTACCTATGTGCGCTATAATTTGATTCATCGTTTCTTTTCCTATACCCATAGCTTCAAGCTTCGCTCTTTGAACAGGGTTTTTAGACAAAGCATATAACCTCATCGCTTGTTGCGTTGTTAGCATTGTTTCGTTTTCCTCTAAAAAACCTTCCTTATCTCTGATTTTACCTATGTTTAATTCTTTTTTATTTAATTTGTTTTTAAATTGACGATACGCTGGGTTTAGTGGAGTTCCTTTAATGCCATCAAAAGTTTCCGCTATAGAATTTAAAAAATTCATTTGGTTGTCAAAACCTTGAAGCTTTACTTCGTTAGCGTTGTTAAGAGCATCATAAATATTTTTAGTGAGAAAATTACCACCTCTATCAAGTATATTTGTTAATGTACCTAAGTGATAGATGTTACCTTTTAATGCAAAATCTATAGGGTTTGTTCTAAACTCCATAATTCTTTTTGTGACCTTAGCTATAGAGCTAAAAACCTTACCTTTCTTAAATTCATTAACAATAGCCTTTTTGTCTGAGTTACGCTCGTTATCGTCCTTTAATACTTTTTTAGTTGTGCCGTCTTTATTTTCTATTGTTTTAAATAACGATGGAAACCCTTTTTCAATTTGCCTAGTTCCTTCAGAGTTTAGTTCTGCGTTTTCTAATGTTCGTGCCTGTCTTCTTGACCTTAACTGCAAAGCACTAAACTTTCTAACATCGTTTACACTTTCAAGCATTGTCTCAAGAGCCTCAATCTCCATGTTCATTATATTCCCAAAGGTGTCTAGAGCATACGCCCTATTTAACAGTGTTTTCTCTTTTTGAGTTAGGCTTTCCCCGTTGTTTTCTTTTACTATAGCGTTTTCTATTATTTCTAATATCTCTGGCTCGTTAAGGTTCTTTCTAACTTCATCCACAGTACCGTTTTTAACCGCCTCTAATATCTTTTGTGCCTGAGCAAAAAATACTTGTCCTTCTTGTTCAGTTACGCCTGCCTTTACTTTACCAGCAGCACTACCAGAACCCCTTTTCTTTTGCGCTCCCTTCTTTACTCTAGATATTATTTTAGATATAGTTTTATTCTTCTTTATATCTCTCTGCTTTTCTACGACCTCTAGTGCCTTTTGAGCTGAAATCTGAAAGTCAGCTATGGCTTTTTCGTTGAAAGTTATTGAGTCGATGTCAACAACCGTTCTTATCAGTTTGTTGATATCTGCTTGACTGTAATTATCAGACTTTATTAGACTTTTTCTTATAAAGTTTTTAAACCTAGTTTGCAGTTCTTTTACCTCTCTCTTCCCTTGTTTTTTTGTATCTAGTTTAGACAGTGATGCTTTTATTGCTCCAATTTCAGACGAAACAGGGTTGCTGTTATCAACATTTAAAGACGCATCCATAGCCACGATTAAGGCTTTTTGAGTTACCTCTGGTTGATTTTTAAACACAGCGTCTTGCTTTAAAAGCTCTATTGCTTTTCTTTGTGTTTCTGAAAACGAAACATCCCTTCTTTTGCCTTCAGAGTCCTTTATACCTCTTTTTACAAAGCTCCCTAGTTTTTTACGAACAGACCTGTAGAGTTTTTCTCCAGCTTCAACACCACCCTCTATATCTCCAAACTCAGGTGGCAATGGAGTTAGTAAGTCAATAGATACCTCTAAAGCTTTGTTTATATCACTTACTTTAAACTTTCTTCTTCTTAATATTTCTTTGATTGCTTTTTCACTGAACCCTAGTCTTCGCCCTTCGTTTATGATGGATGACATCGACACATCTGAACCCTTGGAAAACCTGACACTAGAGGACTCTAAAGATTCAGTTTTAATGTTTTGTGTTTCTTGATTAAATGAAGAGTCAACATAATTATTGTACTTAGAAAGTACATCTGATAATTTTAGGTCTGTTGCCTTATTTAAAAAACTTGATACAGCCTTTTTTATTTTCTGAAATAAGTTTAGATTATTCCCTTCGATATAATCCCTAAATTTTGAATTACTTAAAAACTCTGCGACCATTTCGTGTGAGTTATTGAATCCGTACTCAGAATTTAGAAACGTCTTGTTTGAGTTAAATATAGAGTTTATGTCGTTTTTGTACTCTATCTCTGTGGGGGTTAGTTTTGTGTTATCTAACTCTAATAAAACCCCTACTGTATATGTGTGGGCTGCTTCGTGTTGAATTACATTAGTCCCATTCCACGATTTACCTAGCCATTTTGGGTCTACTGCTATCACATTATCATACAGCATTTTACCCTCAACATCTAAAAGAACATTACTTTTCCTCATTTCATCGGTCAACTCAACAACCCTGACTCCCATTTTCTTAACTCTCTCAAATATTCCCTTATCATCAAAGTATTGTTCGTAATCATTAATAGGTTTGTATTGGTCGTCTTTTATGCCCATGAGCATAGACTTGCCTATCCCTAATGGATATACTCTACCAACATCATCTAGGTTAGACCTCTTTCCGTTACTCTTGATGCCTTCTGCGGCTTGTTTTTTAGACATCTTAGCCCTTGACTCTTGTGGAGTTGGGGACTTCTTTGGTTGAACTGCCGCTATTTCTCCTGAGAGTAAATCAGCTATGGCCATGTTTAAAAAACCATCAAGAGATAGTTCTTCAACCATCTTGTCATCAATAATGGACTTTATTTTCTTTTTTGTTCCTGTGCCGACAGCCTCAAAAGTTCCCTTAAAGTTTTTCTTAACATACTCCATCACACCTTTAAGCCAATTTTTAAAGTTTGACTTTTGAGCTGCGTCTACAATACCTTCTCCTTTAGCGGCAATCATAGAAACCAACGCTTCTTCCCTCACTAACTCTTCATTAGTAATGTTGCCGTCCGCATCGTATTCAGCATACTTTCTCTTAGCCGCTTCGTATGCTTTAGGGTCAGAGTCTACCATCGACAAACCTTTTGCTAAAAGCTCACGGCCTTTTTCGCTAGACCTAAGCATGTCAGTCCAAATATGGCCAAACTCGTGAATAGGTGTGTTAATGGAGGGTTGAGATGGATTTATGTATATCTTACCGTCTTTAGTTAAGCCAAGGATAGGTACACCATCTACAAGGTGTTCTCTTACACCTTCTTCCTTTAGTACGTTATCAAACTCAGCTTGACTTGTGTACGCTTGCACTGACGGGAATGTTAATCGCATTAACCCAATAAGTTGTTGAGTGGTGTCAGGTTTTATTCTAACCTTTTGGCCTTGAGCTGGGAGCATGTTGAAGTAATTACTCAGGGCTTGGCCAAGAATTGTCTTGTCAGATGTCATAGTTACTTCACCTGTCTTTTCACTTTTCTTTAACTTAGCTTGACCAGCAGCTCTTGCTGTCTGCTCAGGAAATATATCTGCCTGGTGTCTTGGGTTTGTTATTAAACCTATTAAACGCCCTTTAGGCCCAAACCCATAGTTTGTGTGAGACGCTTCAGTAACCCCACCGTTTAACACGTCTATACCCACAACCGCAACCACATATCCTTTAGGCGTGTCCTTTACACTTTTTTCAGCTATTGCATCATATACGTCCTGAGTGTTTAGCAAGAATGGGTCGTTTTCCATACCTTCAAACAAAGCAGTTGAGTGCTGTTGAGTGTTTCCGCTTTTGTCAGCGTTTGAAAAAATAACATTAAATATTGCCGCTCTGTTATCAAGGGATAGTATTGCTTGGGTCTCGTTTTTAGTTCGTAGGTTAGCATCCTTTATTATTGCCTCAAGAAACTCATCCATTGTAGTAACTTTATACTTCTCAATAAGAGCTTCTACTTTTGGCTTGTGTTTTTTTCCTATAAATGATACCATAGCCCCGTCCCTTTTAACCATTTCAAACATCTTGTCTGTCAAGGCCTCAAACGACTTTTTTCTATTCTCTAATGGTACAGACTTTATTTTTGGAAGAACATACCTGAACACAGCTTCGTTGGAATTAACTCCAGAGTCTGCCATCTTTGTAATGGTCATTGGGATATGACCGTTTGGTAGTCTCCCTTCCTTCCAAAGCCTTTCAAAAAGAGCCTTGTTGTTGTTGTATAGACTTACAGCGTCCTTGTATTGTGTGTTTGCTCCTTTTTTATCAATGCCAGCCCAAGCCAGTCCCTTGTTGGCAATGTTTCTTAGACTGAACATAATACCTCCACCTATCTCCATGTCATTACCCATAGAGTCTTTTACCTTCCCACCACCTAGCATATCAGTCATGCCTCCTCTCACCATAGGAATACCTTCAAAATCTTCAATAGACTTTTCAAACTCAGTAGCGTCTTTCACTCCGTAGAAATCAAGAATCTCTTGCGGGATAGGGCTTGTGTCTGTGGCTTCAGATATAGGACTCACCTCGATGTCTTCAGAAAGTTTTGGTGTTGTGTAGTTGACAAGTCTAGGGTCAAGTTCGTTCATCTCCTTAATTACCGACACTAAATCTACATAGTCCTCAGCAGCTACTTCATCTTCACCCTTTCGCATACGAGGTTTTCCGTCAACAGCATTATTAACCTGCTCAAATGTTTCGTTTATAGATGCCTCTAAATCAGACACTTCTGATTTAAAAGCAATCATCTCCTCCACCTTTTCTTTGTTTTTCTCTTGAAACCTTTTTAGAAATGGGGTTAGTTTTCTACCAGATATAATTCTGTCAGCTATGTCAGATATAATTCCACCAGTTCTTTCTTCATTCATTGTGCCTGCATCAAAAGCGTCTCTATCTTCTTTGGTAGCTTTTTTAATCGGTTCAGGTATAGCTTCTGCTGTAGTTTTTTCTGAAACATCTTCTATCGCCTCTGTGCTTGGCTTTTGAATAGCATCTCTTTGTCCTTTTAGTAAAACAATTTCTCCTGTTGACCCGTCATCATATTTTGTAATTATGGCATCATATCCGTCTTGTCGTATTGCTTCAGAAAGTTCCTCCCCAACCTTCCCATCATACTTTTGAGAAAGTTCGTTTTTGTATGATATTTGAGTATCGTCTGTAATGTCAATTACAAGAGGATTTTCCGATTCCACTACACCAGTTTCAAAACCTTCTGGCGTAAAGTCTGAAACCTTTTGAGTTACATAATCTCCACTTGCCTCTACGTCTTGACCAAATTCAGAAGACATAGCTGGAGCTTTCTTTGGGTTTTTATTATACTGTATTTTTAGAGGTTTACCCGTCTGTACTTCATCTTTCTTTTTGACTGTAACTTCCTCAACCACAGCTTCCTCAACAGGAGCAAACTTCTCCATCTCAGCGTTGTACTCCTCTTCTGTAAGGACCACCTCACCCTTACCGTCTTGTCTGTTTACTGTACCATACTTTTCAGGTGTAGTGGTTGTGAACATTGTTGGCTTTTCGTACTTCGGCTTACTCTTAGTGGTAACTTGCTCTATTACAGCTTCCTTTACAAACGCAGACACATCAACTGGCTTGTCAGATAGTTTTTTAGTGGTGGCAATAACCTCAAGTTCGTTACTTATTTCTTTTATTAGCTTAGAGAAAGTTGACTTCCTTACTGGGTCAGAAGAAAGTATTTCTTTTGTGTTTAGTAGTATCATTGTCCTAGACAACACCTTAGAATTTTTTCTTGACTTCTTTTCTCCAACATCCAAAAGCTGACGAGCCTCTCTTCTTGTGGCTACATTTTTTTGTATTTTTTGATTGTCCTCCTTAGACATCTTACCAGCTTTCTCTCTCCTGTTTGCCCAGTTAGCAATAGTTTCGTCAGAGGCAGACTCTTTTGCCACAAAATCTGCCATCATTAAGTTTTTCCCAAGAGCCTTGTTTTTATTAAGAGCAGCCTCAAGGCCTAAATTAACCGCCATGTTTGTGGTGTTATTACCCACGCTTCCAAGGGATTCTGAAAGTATTTCTTTATACTCCAAGTTATCACCAACAACCATCTGTGCCAAAGTTTCACCAGCGGCTTCAGCCAAGGGGTCAAACACAGCTCTTTCTACTATTTGCGCACCAACCCTAGCACCAACTCCTGAAAATTTTCCAGCTGTAAATATTTTACCCGCAAGTTGTCCTGATATAAGGTCCATAACCGCAATAGGTATACCTCTTTCTAAACCCCTTTCTTTACCCGTTGCCCAAACCTCTGGGTCAGCTAATGCTTTTGCCATTTCCTCACCAGTTGGGTCGTTCATTATATCGTACTTTTCTCTAGCTGCGTCTAACACCTCATTAGTGTATTCCATTGCCAAACTAGTAGCAGACATACCTGTTTGGAAGCCTTTAGCGGTACCCGTAATAAAACCAGGTAAGGCACCCACACCAGCAAAAGCTGCACCCGCACCAGTACCAATACCAGCACCTAACAATGTTGTTGAACCGACTATTTTATAACCGTATGGTAGCATCATGGATAATGAGCTTGCTGCCAAGGTAGTCATTAGCTCAAACGGGTCGTTAAAAAGTATATCTGCGGTCTCTTTAGCCCCTACTGCTTTGTTGTACTGAGACAACACTTTAGATGAAGCACCAGGGTTTTTAGATAGATGAGTATATATTTTTTTAGCAGCCTCCATCCTTGAGTCTTGGTCATCCATGTCATAGCCAATACCTAGTGCAGACATGAGTATAACCTCAGCCGCCAGACCCTGCTGCAAGCCTTTATCAAATTCGTTTAAAAAACCACTTAAATTTTCTGAATACTCTTGCTCAATCTGTTTGTCTACTTGTGTATCAAAGTAAGATATAGCCAGGTCGTATTTGTCTTGAGCCAGTCTTTTTTCAGCGTTTGCTTTATTGTAGTCGTTAAATATATCGTTGATAACATCAACCTCTTCTTGGCTTTTAGCTTTGTATGTTTGCAGGCCGTCTAATCCAACCCCAAATGTTTCCTTAGAGTACACATCTAAGTCAGCTTGTTTGTTTTCCGCACTTATGTATACATCGTTAGCCTTATCCATACTGAGTTTTATTAACCCACTAATGTATTGGTCGTAACCCTCTCTAGTTTCTTTTGCTTCGTCCCTCATTACTACATCAAACAAAGCAGACTCTTTTTCTTTTAAGTCAGATAGGTCAGTGTAGTAAGCGGCTTCATCAGCCTGCGTCCCTAAATCAAAACCTAAGCTTTTTATTCCTTCTATTCTGTCTATTTCATCCCTTACTTTTATATACTCATCGTAGGAGTTTTTTTCTGCCTGATAGTTTAGGTTACGGTTTTTATAAAAAGATTCTGCTTTACTAGTTCCTTCTATAACCTTTTCTTCTTTTCTCTCAAAAGATACGTTTGATGATAAAAAATCCTTTAACCTTTTTGTTTCTTTTTCAGCACCGCTTTCGGTAAACGGGTCTAGGTCTATGACGATGCTGCTTTTACCGTCATTTGTTGTAACAGTTAGTGCGTCACCAATACCCGTCTCTTCAAAAACAAAACCGTAGTCAATAAAGTCTTCTTTAAGTTGTGGAACAACTACCTCTTCATCTTGCTTTATTAAACTTTTATCTATACCGTCTAGCACAGATTTAAACTTTTCTGACTCCCTTATTTCCGTTGATTTTTTTTGTTGAGCCTCTTCTTCTTCCAACAACTCAGCTCTCTTTTGTTTTTCAATCTCACCTAACCTTTCAGATAACTCAGCCTCCTCTTTAAATATCGTTTTTTTACGCTTTTCAAGCTCTTGTAAAAACACATCGCTAGAGGTTTTTGTAGCATCACCTAGTTGGTCAGTAGTAATAACTGGTGGCGTATAGCCAAGATACGAACCGTAGTCTGGAATTGGGGCTTCAGCCTTTTCCACAACAGGCTCTTCTACAGCAGGTTCTTCTACAGCAGGTTCTTCAACAACCTCTTCTTCTTCAGTCACATCACCCTCATCACTAACTAATGTGAGTTTATTATTAGAAACCAAAGAATCAAACTGGTCTGGATATTTTTTTCTTAACTCAGACTCTGTGTATATATTACCAGCGGGTGTTTTATATTTTTTTTCAGCCATTAATTTGTGTATAAACCTTGTTCTTCTAATATCTCTAAAATTCTATTTTGAATTACCTTAATGTTCTCTTTATTCTCCTTTATTTCCGCAGCTGTTTTAGTGCTTTTATCAAGAGGTGATAAATCAATTGTTGCATCACCTATTTTTATTTCATTACTACCAAACCAACCACTAGGGTTAAACTCTATATTTAACCCTTTAGCTTCAGCTAAACTTCTTATAGTTTCATTGTCACTCACCTTAATGTCTAAAATGTTGTCAACAAATGACTCAGCAACGGTGTCTTTACTTCCCTGCTTGAGAACGTCTTTACTTTTTAAAGCTCTAGAAACCTTAGTTTCTTTTAACTTAACAGGGTCGGTAGGTTTAGCGGTAGCAACGCCCTGTACTAACTTAGGTATCCCTTCATCATCCAACTCATATACGTTCGATATATTTATCATTCTTTGCTTAAACTTGTTCATGTCATCCAAAGGTATGAACTCGTCTATATCTACCCCATCAGAATCTTGATGCACAAACACAGCTGTAGGCACTCCTTTTATGATTGAAACCCTTACAGCATTTGAGTTGTTTCTTGTTTTTCCCAGTAAGGTTTCCAATACACCCTCAACCATTGTAGGGTCATCTTTCATTTGTTCGATAGTTAAGCCAGACAGCTCATCATAAGCATTTCCAATCAAAGCTTCAGCAGTTTTAGACTCCACTTCCCACTTAGCTAACTTTCTGTCATCACCGTCTTCGTCTACGTCTTCTCCCTCAGCCAATCTTTTAGCTCTTTCTGCTCTAGACAACCCTCTCTCCATCGTCATCTTATCGCCATAAGGCTTTCTAACTTGTGGGTCATAAACACCAGCCCTTTTCATAAATTCATTCTCTATAAGGCCATAAACAGCTTCATAGTCATCTTTTGAAAGGCCACCGAAAGATTCGTTATCACTACTCATGTCAAACTCTAGTTCACCGTCTCCAAGGTAAACCCTATTTTCTTCTTTTTCTTCATCAGTACCAAAATCAACCTTACCGTCCGATGTATACATGATGTTGCCACTACTGTCTTTCTTTGGTGGCACATAAAAGTAGTTTCCGTCCTCGTCTTGTTCTGCGTATGTGTTTATAAGTACACTCGTTGAGACCATGCCCTTACCTAAAGTGGTCATAAGCTTAGACTTAATGGCACCTGACATATTCTGCTTTATAACAGGGTAGTTAGGTTGGCTTACGGTGGCTAATTGCTTTGTTCCAGTGAGTTCGTTCACAATCTCGAACGCATCGTCAACCTCTATCATATAATCCGATGTAACACTACCATCTTTCTCATCTAGTATGCCATTGGTAGCCGCTTTCTTCTCAAGCTCCGATACTGTGCTTGGGTTTCGATAAAATAATCCGAAATTGTCTGGGTCGTTATTACCCATCATAAGGTTTGAAATCTCCTCTGGCTTTATGGTGTATGTATCACCCTCGTTACCCATCTCTGCGTTGAGCCTTCTTACAGCCTCACCCTTCATAACGATACCCATTTTATGACCAGTCTGATTGTCATACTCCATATCGTAAGACACTGATACATCTTGACCAGATGCTGGGTTAGATGCAGCGTTCAATAAACCTAGGTATGGGCTAGTGAATTTTCTACTTGTTTCACCCTCTCCGTTACCCATAGGTATTTTCTTAAACTCCTCCTGTATATAAGCAACAGAACCAAAGTTATTTTCTGCATTCTTTATAAAGTCTGTGGCACTCTTTATATATGCCTTATCTGTTTGTGTGTTGAACACAACATTACCCTCTGCGTCCATCTCCTCATATGGCCCACTAGACTGCTTCAACCTAATCCTTGCGGCAGATAACTGACTGACCATGTTACTCATAGAGTCATTGAGTGATGTGTAGTCAACATTAGTTTTGTTGGCAGCAGTTCTTATACCAGCCTGCAAATCAGCAGAATACAAAGATTCCTCCTGTTCTATTCTCCAGTTAGCTTCCTCACGTTTCTTATTTATTTCCGCTAATCTTTTACGTTCAGCCTCACGTTTTGCAGACTCAAGCGCAGCTTTATCCTGCAATGAAGGACCTTTCACTGAAATATCTTTAAAACCCGAAACTGAAGTTGGTTGACTCCTATAACCCATTTTTATATATTTTTAATTAACCTCCGAAAAGATTGTCTATACCTAATCTTTCTAATCCAAATGCAGCAATCTGTCCTGACAATGGAGTGTTGTTTTTCATATCTAAAAGTTGTTGCTCCATACCAAACTCTTTTTGGTCTGCTCTTGCCTCCTTGTTTGCTTCGTAGTCTAGGTCTGCATTTCTTCTTTCTTCTTCTGCACTGTAAACATACTCAATACCAGCCATTTTACCTTGCTGTATCCTTGTCTTTTCAGCCGCTATTTGTGTTTGTAGTTGTGCCTGACCCTGCGCCCTTAGTCTTTGATTTGCCGCCTCTTGTTGTTGTATGTCAGCCGCAACAGCGTTCTTACTCTGTAGTGCAGCCTGTGCAAGTGCGGTAGCACCACCAGCCCCTGACCCTGTAGCCCTAAGCGTGTCTAGTGTATTTGCTAATGCAGCATCCGTCTGCTCCATTCTCATTTCAGCCGCTTTTGTTGCAACACCTAAGTTTGCGTATGGGTTAGAAAAGGTACCACTCAAGTCCTCAAGTGCTGTAGAAGGGTCGATGATTGCCTGTCTGTTTTCTTTGAGTGCTTGAACTTCTTTACTAGCCTCCTGCTCTTCTTCAACATATTTATCTCTAGTATTTTTTGTTCTATACAAAGCCATACCAGTAGTTAGTGCGTCACCGACAACTGGTAGAATACTACTATACAATTCATTTATAGGCATTACTTTTTATTTTATTGTGATGAAAAAACATTGTTAGTGGACACAGCAAATATTTGCTTTAAACCACCAACGTCTGTTGTTGCGTCTGTTTTTACTTTTACTGTTGCATAGTACCCCTTTATCCCTGACATGTCTACACCGAATATAACTTCATCAATTCTTGCGGTACTATTATTAACAAGGTTGGACACATACTTACCTTCTTTCCTGTCAAACCCTGCTCGGTATGTAACCCCACCCTCTATGTACGAACCTTCATCATAGCTATAGACGTTTGCGGTCACGTCTTGGTAGTCATTTAAACTAGGTGGTCCAGAATAATTATTAAGGTCGATACCTTGATTATCTGACTTAAAGCTCTCAACCTCCCAACCGTTAGTTCCTTCATAGGATACGGTGTTAAAGTTCTTAGACACTGAAACAGAGGGGTTAAACACAAAGGTTACACTTGTGTCAGTCTGAACCCCGTAGAACTGACCCCTATTTTTAGCTGTGGTAGCATCGTAGTGCTTCCATATACTACCATTTTTACATGTGTAGTAACTAGCGTTCAAGGTGTTGGCAAAGTCTGGTTTGTAATCCCAGAAGCTAGTCCATCCGTTGTTGGCATCGTTAAACGAAACCGTGTCATACTCCCCATCTCCAGCAGAAAGGTCTGTGACTGATGGCTGAACTGATATAACAAACGAATCTGCGTAGTTATTAAACCCACCAACAACCTTATCCCTAACTAGCTTGTACAGGTTTAGTGTACCACTTCCTGAACCTATAGACTGACTGAAGGTTATGTTTGCTGTAGTTGCCCCAGTTATAGATATATCTGTGACATACGCACCACTTGTGCCTCCATAGTTTCCGTATATACTCATCCCAAGCTCTATAAGGTTTACATTACCCGTCAACCCAATGGTTGTTCCAGTGCCAGATACTGTAAAACTAAGTAGGTCACTTAAATTATAATTACTCGTTATTGGCGAAAATGCGTCCCTAAAGTAATCTCTCATACCATAATCACTAATTTCAGTGATTCCGTCCCTAGATAGCCTCATTACAGCACCCCTTGATTGGTCGGCAAAGTATATCCTATAACCCTTCTGTGCAAATGACTCTGGGTTTTTACTTATACCGTACTCACCAGCGTATGGTGTCACCTGTCCTATTACAAGGTCGCTGGAGGTTACAGTTGCGTCACCCTGTGCTGAGTATATTGCAGACTTGTCTATCAACGCCCTACTCACCTTATCTTCTTGAAACACCATAAGGTTACCATCGTTGGTGTATATCCTCTGTATGCTTCCGTATGTTGGGTCTACGCTCTTTGTAATGTTCTCACCGATAGAGAATACGTTTGTCTCGTTAAAGTCCGTTAGAGCGTTGTATATTCCAGAGTATGTTAAAGAGTTTGATGACACTATTTCATCGTCATTTTCTTCTGTTATGTATGCCCTTACACCGTACCCAGTCTCTGTGTTGTTGTAACCACCCCTAATTCTAGACTCCTCTATATACCACTGATAACTACCACTAACCGCACTACCAGACCAGGATGGGTATCCATCTGGGTCCCAAGGTATTCCAGGCCATGTGGCAACTCCCCCAGAAGTAACAACCTTTTTAACTATAAACGAATTAAAATACTTTACCTCTATTAATGCACTCATATTAGTCTGTTCTATTTAGTACGATAGGCGTTGTTACAATTGAGTCAGTCAATCCTGTCCCACTTGCATCCGTTAATTTTAGTGTGACCCTCACAGATGTCGATGTTCTGTTTTGGTATGTGTAAAGTGCTGTACTGTTTGTAGCGTTTACGTCTAAACAGATGAGTTGGTTATTGTACTGTAGTGTCTCCGCTATTTCTTGGCCACTACCCTTTACAATTCTAAACATGTCATACGGAGATGTCTGATACTCAGTCCACACACTGCTATTACCAACCCAAAGGAACTCAACCTTTGTAACCTCCCAAACTAATCCAACCTTTTGGTCAGATGTCTGTGCCGCACCATTCTCACCATCTAACACAGCAAAATCACCCCATGTTGAAGGCGTTCTTATCTCTGGCAATGGGTCATTTTCAGTCGCAGTCCCCGATGGTGCTACATTTGCGAGGTAGTTCCCATATCCCGTAGATATTAAAGATGTCCCACCACCAAGTTCAGGATTATCGGCCTCTATTGTAAACGTATAGTTGTCTTTTACAGGGCTAAATTGTGTGTACTTAAAGTACGTTCCTGCTGTTGTTCTAAGTTGAAACTGAGGCTGCACACCAACCTTTGATAATACAAACTTATCTGTGACGATACCACCGTTACCATCCCTAACCTCTATTAGTGTTGCGGTCTCTGAACCACCAGCTATATCTTGTCCACCAGCGTTTGCTAAATCAAAAGAACAAACCAAGTCACCTGGCACATCATCTTCAGATAAACTCCAAGTGAAGGTATTTAGTTGCACTGGAAGTATAGAAAAGTTTTGTTCCACACTTCTATTTAATTCAGATATAAGACCAGAGGTGCTAGACTCCCAAAATATATCTAGATTTGAGAATGTTGGTGCCGTCTCATACACATTAAGCCTTGTCTGTAAATTAGTAACTTCAGGAGCTGTCGCAAAAGTTAAATCACCTCCTCCAACAGCACCTATAAGGTTTATTGTAGACACCCTACCTATATATGGGTTTGCTCCTTTTAAATCTGCACCATCACCTACAGTACCCCCAATACCCTGGGTTGGTATGCTGTAAAAAGGTGAACTATAATACTCATTGCCACTATCAGTCCTGTTTAAACCTATTTCATCTCTATCACCTATAAGTGTTACTTCATCTCCAATATTACCAGGAAAATACTGCTCATTGGTTGCGGCTGTTGAATTAAATGTTGTGTTGTAAACTCTACCAAATAATCTTACAGAACTAGAGAACTGAACGTCTTGAGGACCAACCTCCTGTAAGTCTCTAGGAACCTTATTTATGTTGTCAGAAAACAATGTTATATAAGCCTCATCTGTAACTGTAGTGTAAGTTGTTGGGCCGCCTGAGTTAACATCTTGTGGATACCCGTTTAGTATAGTAGGTAGGTATACATTGTAGTAGCTTTGCTCTTGTTGCTTAACCACCATCTTATAGCTGTACCAACCCAAAGGATTTGTTGTCTCGTCATACAATCCCACATAACCTATGTTTGAAGAGGTTGACGGTATTGGCGCATTAAACAATACCTGTAGCGAATCACCAAGATAGTCTAAACTCATAACTGAACTCTTGTAGGGGTGAAACACTGTTGAGTTAGGGGATAGTATAACGTCTGACTGTCTTCCGTACTTGTCAGATAAAACGACCCCAACTTGATACGTTCTGTTTTGCTTTAACGTGTGGTTTGGGTACTCTCTCTGAGATGTTGAGCCATATTGTCCAAATGTAATTTTATCTCCCGTTGATACACTGTAATTTAGTGAGTCTAAAGACGCACCCCTTAGAGTTAAGTTACCATACATCACCCTGTTTCCTGCAACCGCTTGAGCCTTAGCTCTTAACGGAACTCTGTCACTAACTCTAATGGTTTCTTTTGATGGTAATGACTTTATTGGTTTTGATGAATTGTATGTGTATACATAGTCGATGCCAGAGGCTGTCTCTAGTTCGTCAAATGTTATTGTGTCCACGACCCTTATGGTTGTGCCGTCAGACTCTTTATATAGTACGTCTATAGCTGTGACCTTATACTTATCATAAAGGTTATTAGTTGCGTCACCTAACACTACACCTTCAGGCATTGGTATACTTAATTCTACCTTATCAACCTTATTTTCAAAGAACTCTATAATTGTGCTTTTAATAGTGTCTACCTCATCGCTATTAGCCGCATCGTCTAATATACTTGTAGGTATAGAGTCTTCTTGAAAGTATCCATCCTGCTTTGGTATAAACGCTGCCTGAGAGAATGGGGCTATCAAAGAGTATTCGTTGTCTTCAAACTTAAATCTGTAGCTAAATCTTACAAACTTATCTGACAAAAACTGTTCATCTCCCGTAAATGACGCATCGTAGTAAGGATTGGCTGTACTTCCGTCAGGTAATAAAGGGCTGGTGACATCGTACATAGATTCCTCCCTAAGCATGTTTTCTCTAGTGACAACAAACACTGCGTCATCAGGGGTGTTACTAGAACTAAAGGCTGATTGTAGGGTAGCTCCAGGTATAGTTATGGTGTCACCTGGTTGGTAATCTGTACCACCCAAAGGAAGTACTATTCCTGGAAGTAAAACATATTTTCCTGACCCTGTTCCTGTCTGCACAATAGTAACACTAAAGCTTAATGTTAATGAACCAGAACCACTTGTTGTGACTCCACCAGTACCAACCGTAAAGGTAGGGGTAGATATAGTTGCTGAATTAAGGGTTGTGTTAGTTTGTATTTGTAGCTCACTATTTACAAATAGTTTACCATCACCTGAAAGCTTTGTAATGTCTGGTGCAAGGCATGGGTAATACTTAGCTACAGATATGTGGTCCTCAGATGTGTAGTATGGATTTGCAGAACCGTATGGGTTTGCTAACGCTAGGTTTACGTTAATCTTTCTTGGTTGGTTTCTGTTGTCAGTGAAAAACAACAGGTTCTCTATAAGGTCGATGCCTAAAACCTCGTGTGTGTCGGAAAAGTTTAGAAAGCTTCCACCAACCAATACCGTGAAGTCATTCGATATTGTGTTGTATACAGCTATGTAATGAGCAGATGCGGCTGGTGCTGGATTTGTTAAAGCTGTGGGGGAAGAGTCTGTGTAGTTAGTTATAAACGCAAACAACCTGTCGTTGGTGTTGTCTACATAAAAACCTATAATCTTTAGATTGGAGTCTGTTAAACCAAAATCAGTCAGCTCTATGTTACCAAGAACATTCTCCAACACCCCTGAGTCACCCCCAGCAGAGTCTGTAACCGAAGCATTTCTAGCCTCTATGTATTCTCGGTTAGATATTAATCTTGGGTCTAGGTCTTTATTCATCTTAGCCCCAAGAAAAACATTTTTAGTTTCTGCCATTTAATTCTAGTTTTTAATCATCTTGGACTTACCCCTCATTACTTGAGTAAGTTCTCCTATCTTGAGGTTAGAGAGTCTAATCTTAGCGTTTCTTAACTTAGCGTACCTCTCTTGCTTCCATCTTCTTACGGCATACTCTGGTTGGTTAGACCTTGTTGAAAGTATAGAGTATACCAAGTGTGCGTACATTGCATCCTCAGCCATCTTAGGTACCCTAGAGTCCTCGTGATAAGCTAAACCATCGGACACATATTCTATTACAACCAATTGATTTGCAAGGTTACTTGAGAAGCTAAAGGAGTTGGTTCTTTCACTTATACTAAACCAACCATTACCCTGTGTCAATGTTGGGTCTAACCCGTATCTCTGACCAAAGTATCCACCGTAGCCCCAAGCATAACCCTGACCATATCCCCACCAATCATACCCTTGATTAACTTGGTCTTGAGTGAATATACCTGTGATTTGATTTGTGTCGTTAGTGTTCCAATTTTCTTCTGTCTGTGAACTAAGCTGTACGTTAGTCCCGAAACCGTCTTGTACAATTTCACCTGTAGAGTCCTGCTCTGGGCTTTGTACTGGGTTGATTGTCAAGTTATTAGCTGGATATACAATATGCTTAACACCTATAGAGTCTATCCAAGACACCCTAACGTAGTTGACATAGTCCTGTGGTAGTGGCAAACTCAGGCTTGATGGTACGGTTAGTTCTATTGAACTTACACTTTTTAGTGTGTCGTATGTGAACTCTTGTAACCCTCGCTTTGCATGGAATATAACATCGGTTCTTTTAACGCTAGGTATAAGCTTACCAGCTCCAACGTAAGCGATTAAAAAGTTGTTTACGATGTCCCCTAGCTTTATGTATGAATAACCCCCGTAATTCGACTGTACTGCGGTCACGAATAATGCCACCCTTACAAGAATACTTGGCCCCAAATTCACAGGAACAGAGTTTGTACCACTTATTATAGTGTTACTTGTGTTTGTCTTAACCTCTGAGGGTACGGTAACCCATGTCACCCCATTGTCGTTACTTGTCTGTAGGTAATAGTTTCTGTCATACTCACCTGCAACACCGTCAGTAAGTTCAGTATTGAAGGTTGTTACAAACTCACTTTGAGTTGTTGCAGCCCCAAGTGTGTAAACCTTCTGGCCAACATAATATTCTTCATTTGTTTCGGTAACTAAACCTCCGTTTGGTGTTGACATATTCTATTAGCTTTTTTCGTTTATCTCTTCTGCTCTAGCCTCTTGTGCAGCAGCTTGAACTATTTGTGGGTCTCTAATCACTACACCGAAGTAGAACAATAGCTTAATTATAAAGTCAGTTTGCTCCGATGGGTGTAGCTCTATGTTTGTTGAGCCGTATGTGCTTCCACTATTAAAGTCAGATGCTTGAAGTGTTATTTGCACTGCTGGGCTTCCACCCCCTAATTGTCCTGCGGTAATCTCTATTACGTCTCCGACTACATATCCTGTACCTGCTGTGGTTACACTCAGTGTTACGTTTGTAGGTGTGGTTACATTTGCAGATATTACAAGTCCTGTGCCAGAACCACCAGTGTATGATGGAGTGTATGTACCTCCAGTAAGTCCAGTAAGTCCAGTGGTTATACTACTTGTTAGTGTGTTTGTACCCGTGTTCAGTAAAGACTCACCATAAACAGTGGGGTCATATATGTATTGACCCAATGAACCAACACTGTAACCCCATCTTGGCTCTGTAGGCTTTCTAAGGTAGTTTACAGTGACCCCTGAGCTTATACTGTCGGGTTTAACATACATCCTTTCATTTTCATAAAGGTATGTGGGGAAGTATTTTGTCGATGCTGTAAGTAATGACTTCTGTATATTGTAAAAGTCATGTCTCTGCAATCTCTGAAGTTCTACTTGATTTCCATTTACACCAGTGTAAACCACTGTACCTAAGCGATATAGGTCAGATGGTAGTGTATAATATGGTGTGCTTGGGGTTGTGACATTGTCGTATGTTGCGTCACCGAAAGCTTTGAATATAGAAAGCTTCTCGTCTGTGTTCATTATTCTGTCTGAATAATCAGCGTCTGCCTGCGGAACACGAATCTGTTGGTTTAGTTCTTCTGCATAGCTTTCAAACATTTGCAGTTGAACTTGATTGGCTATCTTATTGAACTCATTAGGTGTAACATAACCTCTCTGTTCCTTGTTAAGAATCAGTAATGCGGTTTTATATACCTCGTTAATGTTTATAGCCATATTTATTTTTTATTAATTATAAGGGATAGGCCAGCTTTGTACTGACCTAGCCCTATAATATATATTACGTTGTTACATTAGTTTTTTCTCGATAGATGAAAATATTTCCATACCCTCGTCTGTCTTGAAAAATGAAGCCATAGCTGAGTATGGGTGTTCATCAAATGGAACGGTCATTAACTTTCTACCATTACTGGCCCATGTAAATGTACGTTGGTCTTGAGATAGTTTAATGATACCCTGTTCAGCCGCCTTAATTGCAAAGTTTCTAAGCTGAATGTTATCATCTAACGCTAGACTAATAAACAATCTTGGATTACTCTTAGCCAGTATCATAAGGTCTCTTCGTATTTCCTTACTTGTCATATTAGAAACACTTGAACCTTTTTCAGCTCTAAGTATAGCCTCTGCATGGTCGATGTCAATCTCCCTTGCCGCTGTCATTGCCTCAAGCTCAGTCTCCAAATCCTCTAGTCCATATTCAGCTTCTTGTACAGGGTCAAACTCTGTATATAGTTTATCCTTGTGAGGGTGATACAAAGACAATAACTTTTGAAGTGACTGCTTTTCTTTAGGTACATTCAAAACACCATCTTTAAACACAATGTGTTCCATTGTTACAGAGCCATTCTGTTCATCTACGAAACAGCTTTTCTGATTTGTTGCGTACCGTATCTCTCTCTGAGAGTTTGTCTCAGGGTCAAACCACAATAGTGGATGCCTTGGAGTATGCTTACTTGCCAATGTATAAGTTAATGGTGACTTACCACCTGTCAAATAGTATTGACGGGGTTTAATCTCCCACTCATCTTTCTTCTTGGTTTCTTTTACTTTAACTGGCTCAGGAGCTACTGGAGCTTCAATTACAGTTTCAGTTTCTTGTACAACCTCTTCTACTTGAGGTTTTGTTGTTGTTGTTGTTTTTCTTGGCCTTGCCATGATATAATATAATTAAATAGTTTAAAAAAAAATAAAACTTGAGGCCACATAATGCAGCCCCAAGTTTATAAGATTAATGCTTACGCAGTAGCCTTGAACAACACGAAGTTGTTAGCAGCCTGAGTAACCAAACATCGCTCAGAAAGGAAATGAACCTTCATCAAATCCTCTCCTGAGGTAGCAGCACCACCTACAGAACCAGTAATCCAAGACTTCATTCTTCGGTCATCAGCTTCAGAAGCACGATAACGAGCGTGAAGGAATGGTCTACGAATGTTAGTACCTAACATCTGGTCGTAAACGGTAGTTGTTCCAGCAGGAACCAATACACCCTCTACATCTCCTGTAAGACCACGAGTAGAAGCATCGTTAAGATATTTCCAATCGGTCTTGTAGAAGTCGTAAGAACCTCTTCGGAATCCAGAGAATCCTAAGTTCAGAGCCATTTCAGAGCTGTTCTCGAATACTCCGTAAGAAGTACCACCAGCACCGTAAGAGTTCTGAGCAGCAAGCATATCGTCCATATCTAGTGACGTAGCACGATTCAAGAAAAGCATGTTCTCCTCAATAGCACCCTGCTTGTCAAGGTTAGCTAGAATCTTGTCGAAGTCAGCTAAACCAGTAGCAGCAGTGAAGTTGTTATACACGTTTCCTCGCTCCTCGATAGCAGCAAAAAGACCCTGTGTACCTTTCACGTTAGCACTAGCACTACCTCCAGCTAGTTGTCCGATAGCAGCAGAACCAGCAGCAGCAAGCTCACCTTCTACAGAAACCATCTCTAGGTAATCCTGAAAACGTAGACGAGTCTCGCCTTCAGCCTTCAAGTACCAAAGATATCCAGAAAGTCCAGCCTCATCAGTAACTTCAACCCAACCAATTTGAGAAGCGTCAGAACCTGAAACCTCATACTGGTCTTTGATGATTACTGGGCTATTGTTGTACTGAGTAAATGATGGTGTAATAGAACCACTCATAGAGTCAGTACCCTTACCAAATTCAGAACCATATACGAAGATTTTAACCTCTCCACCTTCACCTGGCTGTCCAACAGCAGTAGAAACTGCGTTCAAGTTAGCGGCAGTGTAAGGAAAAGCGTTAACATCCCAGTTAGTAGCTCCAGCAGCAGGCTCGGCATCAACAAAACACTTAACAGAGTTTAGGCTTACTGTGTTATAAACAACAATAGTAGAACCAGCTCGGATAATAGGTTGAATAGATTCTCCAGCAGAGTTTTCACCAGCTACGTTTGTGATTACCGTTGCACCAGCGGCAATAGCAGGAGCAGAAACAGTAGTAGCTCCTCCACCACCCATGCCACCTTCAAAAGAAAGGTGTAGACGGTTTTGCTCAGACCAAATAACTTGGTCAGAAGTCATTGGCATCTCAGCACCAACCATACGAAGAAAACCAGAGATTGTACGGTTACCGTAACGCTCTACTTCAGCTTCATAGATTTCAGGTAGATACTGCTGTGCGAAGTCGTTTCCGCTTCCATCAGCAAAGTTTAAATAAGAACCTTGAGTAATACTCTTAAATGGAGTAGGTACCAAGGAAAACGAACCCAACGGGTCGTTAGTTGCAAATGTTCCCATAATTTATTAATTTTTGAACTTGTTTTTATTAATTTTAAGTTTTGAAGAGTCGATACCGTTGACAGCCTTAACCTTCAAGCCATTTATAAACAGACTGTCGTTTGACGTTTGTCTAGGTGCTTCACCTGTTATGTTCTTAGACTTAACAGCGACATCCTTGATAGCGTCAGCCTTACCCTGTTCGTAAAAGTGTGAGGCAATTTTGTCAACATTTTGGGCCGCATACATTGCTTTATGATACTCGTCAAATCTTTTTACATTACCACTTTCATCGAGAAACTTTCCCAATATGTTGTTAATACTTGACTGAGTATCAGCAATTGATTCTGGATTACTTACCCCGTATCTAAATTTCTTCTCTCCAACCTTAAAATCAAAACCTTTGAAATCGTTTTGGAAAAAATCTTTAGTTTTAGATTTGAATAAACTTCTAGATTCTTCAGCTTGTTGTTCACTCTCCTTATAGCGATTAAAAAAGTCCATTGCTTTTCTTTGTTCGTTGGACAACGTGGGTCTCGACTTGATTTCCTCGTAGTATTTATCCTTCAAATCATTTAAAAATGAATGGGCTTTTGAAACCTCTTCTTTTTGAGCAAGTTTTTTTCTCTTGATGTCTCGCTCATCATCAAGGTCTTCATCGTAACGAAAATTTTCTTCCATTACAAAGTCTATTTCCTCATCGTCAAGATGTGGTTTTGTTTTCTTATAGTACTCTCTTAGTAGTGTTTCTTCATCTACGTTTGAGTAGTCTGTGTTTAGTCGGACATAGTCCTGTAGGTCACCACCTGTTTCTTCAATAAACTTTACTAGCTTATCTACACCCTCTGGTAGATTTATCTTAACCTTGTCCTCTGTTTGTTCAACAACGGGTGTTACTTCTTCTTTTTCTTCTTCTTTTTCAGTAATCTCTTGTATTACTACTTCCCCTTCTTCTGACTTACCCCCATCATCTGAACTGGTGACTTCTTCGGGAGTGCCTTCAGGTTTTGGTTCGGGTGTTCCTTCCTCCACTTTTTGTAGAGTTTCGGTAGGTTTATCCTCATGTACGTCATTTGCGCTTTGCTCTTGAACGGCATCTTCTTTTTCTTTTAGTTCCTCTTTCTTTTTAGAAAGGTCTAACTTGGTTACTGTTTCTTTAGCCTTCTTAGGCTTGACTTTTGACAAGTCTACTTTTGTTTCCGACATAATAATATAATATATAATTGTTTAAAATCATCTTGGCTCAAATTGCTCTAAACCGATACCACCCAACACATCATTTCCAGAGGACTCAAAGTCTGTTGGTAGTAAGTTGTTTTTTCTTTGGTTGATGAGTTCACTCTGCTGAGTACCCTGCATCCTAATTCTTTTATCCTTTCGGTCCTCTATCTCTTGTTCTTTTTGACCCTCAGCATTAGCCCTTACTTGAGCTAACTGCATGTTAAAGTCAAACTCAGCCTGCATCAACTCTCTCTTAATTTCAGCTTCAGCTCTAAGTCTTTGTATTTCAAACTGAGACTTAGCTTGCTCTATGTTAACCTTTTCTTGTGTCAATGCCTGCTGTTTTTGAACCTCAGCAAATGCAGCCTTTTCAGCAGCCTCAGCATTAGCGTTGGCCTGAGCCTGAATGTTTTGTAACTGAGCCTGTCTATCTGCCTCAGCCTTCTTCTTTCTCTTTTGCTTTAATACCTCGTTAGCAAGCTTTATATTCTGTATCTCTCGAATGTCTATAACATCCTCTATGTCGATGCCCCCAGACTTCAATGCAATCTGTATGTTTTGCTCAAGCTGCGCTTTTTCTTCATCCTCTGGCTCAAGCTCTAGGTATATACCAAAGTCATGTAGGTGTAACTTACTTATTTCTTGAAGCGTACCTACATTGTATGCACTTATAGCCTCCTGGAGTGAGTTATTTGTCAATGCAAACTCAATAGAATCCGCAATCCTTAGAGATATGTTTTCGCACGTTCTAGCGGCTAAATAAAGGCTAGACTGTAATATGTGTCGTGTCGCTACGTTTGATGCGTTAGCGGCAAGCTTTTGCAGCCCTACGAGTGTGTCCTCCATAGGTGCGCTACCGTCACGGGCCTCATTAAGTCCTGTGACATCCCTAATCATTTGCAAGTAATACTGATAGGTGTTAATTAATGCCGATAACTTTGCCTGACCATTTGATGAACTTAGTTCTTGTATAGGAACCTTACCCCTATTCATGTCACCCTCCTGTGTCAGAGACCTACCAAGTATACTACCCGTTTGGAAGTACATGTTCAAAGCCTCTTGGGGATTATAACTTGTACCATTACCGAGGTCCACCTCAGCTAGTCCATCAATGTCTAAGTAAACCCCATCTGGAACTAACTTAGATATGACCTGCTGTATCTTTAAGTTTGTGATGTTTATCATATCAGCAAACCCAGTAATCTTGCTTACCGTTGACTCTATCCTACCCTTGTACATTCTTGGGGCAGAGATAGCATAATTCATATTGACCTTTGTTGTGTCAGCGTATGGTCTTGTCATATTCTCTGACAGTCTCCAATCAATCATTTGGTCGTAACCAAGAATCTTAGCACCAGTGAACAACACCTCTATAGTCCTTGACACCTTCTTAAATGTGTCCGATGGTGGTGGGTCAAAAGAATCTGTCTTTTCTATAACCTTTTCTAAACCAACACCTGTTTGCTTTAGCTTAAACACCTGGTTCATATATGTCTTGTACTCAAAGTATAAAACCTGAACAGTATTCTCGTCATAGTCGTTCCAACCAACAACATAGTCGCTTCTATTACCCATCTTAGATATTCTATCCAACTCTTCCTCAGAGATTGATGGGTATTGCTTTTTAAGCTCTGGTATTGTTATAGACTTAACCTCACCAACATAGTAAATATCTTCAAAGTTTGGGTCCTCAGTGTAAGACCAAACCATTTTAGCTGGGTCGCAGTAGTCTACCACAACTCCTTCAGCCTTGTTCCAATCAGTTTTTACCGCAGCAATACCAAGAACTGTTAAGTCGTGGTTCAACCTTCTCCTTATCAACTCAAACTTATTCTTGTCCAAGGTATTGTTTATAACCTCTTCTTCAGCTATCTCTATGGATGGCTTGTACTTGAGCTGCATGTGGATAGATATCTCCTCCTCTGTTTCTGGAAGGTTGCTTTGGTCTGGGGTACTATACAAGTCTAACCCCATCATTTGCTTTATTTGTTCTATTTCTGCCTTAGCGGTAATATCCCTTAGTAGTCCAGATGCGTAGTTTGTTCTTTTCTTTATAGATTCTGGGTCTTGAGCATAAGCATTAATCTTATACTGCTTCTCCGACATACCATTAACAACGATGTCAACAAACTTAGATATAACTGGCACTGGCTTCCAATCTAAGTTAAGGTATGACAGGTCACCGTTAATAGATAACTCATCCTTATACTTCTGTATTGGCTGCTCACCTCTAGCGTAAAGCCTTAAATTGTGATACCTGTTCCAATTAGTTGCAAACCTGTTACCGCTTCTCCCACCATGAAACCACTCACCCTCTATAGCCCTTCCTACCTGAACGCCATATTCAAAGCTCTTTTTCTCCTCATCGCTAACGACTTGGCTTGGGAACGAACTATTTGGATTTGTACTTATATTCATCTATCTATTATTTTGGAAACACTACCAGTATTGTCATATCTTTTGAAGCCAAGTTTAATATTGTTTCTAACCACTTTGTTTATAGGTGCGTATCTATTTTTATTACAGGCCATTATCGCTAGTCCTGAACTAATAGACGCATCAAACTTAGTTCTGTTGTTTATATCAAATCTTGCCCAATCATTTAATGTTCTGTCTAAATACATATCTCCGTATTGGTCATCACCTATGACTCCAACACATTCGTCTATGTAAGTCTCTATTGCGGCTGCATGAGCCTGCTTAACGTCTTCACTTGAGTTAGGTATACCACCTATCTCTCTTTCTGTTTGTGAGAGGTTGTTCCAAGTCCTGTCTGGCCTATTCATAGAGTAACCCCTATAACCCCTTCTTTTGATGTGATATAAAAGCCTTGGCTTGTTATTCTCACAAAGTATTGGCATACCGTAAAAAACAATAGCCATCAATATATCCTCAAAAAATATCTCAGCGGTCTGTGGCCTAGATATATACTCTAGAAAAAAGTGGTTTGCTGGTGCCTCCTCCATAGAAAACTTTGTTAGTCCGTGAAGAGAACCATTTGAACCTACGCCACTTACAGTACCCGATATATCGTAACTATCACACCCAAACGCCCCTAAGTGTTCATTACCAGGATACTTAACCCCATTCTTTATTATTACTCTATTTTGCAGATTTGTGTTAGGAACCCATGAAATTAAAAATCTTCCGTTGTTGCTAGGTAAAAATATCACCCTTGTATCCTTTATACCATTCTCCCACTGAAAGTTACCCTTTGTGAGTATGTTGGTGTTTCTTAGGTCTTGGTTATAATCTATCTGCTGATATATCCTGGTGAGGTTAAACAAAGAGTTCTTAGCCTCATCCCTAAACGCATGCTCCACTGTTCTTGGGAACTGCCTATAAAATTCGTTAAGACCATCCTGGTCGTTCTTTAATCCCTCTACCTCGTTCTCCCAATAATCAATAACACCCATCCGTATTTCATTACCAAAGGTATCGTAAACCTTTTTCTCTGGTGTGTCAAACACAGGGTATCCATACTCGTCTATGTATCCCTCGTAGTTCCACTCCATTGGTATAAACAGGCTATACAACCCAGATGCTGTCTGTCCGTTGGCGTTTCTTTTGGTTACATCAGAGTCCTCGTACAACTTCTTAAAGTTCTCACCTCCCTTGTCTAGAGAGTTTGATGTACTCCCCATCATACACTTACCAATCACCCTACTACCTAACCTTAGACATGTCTTAGTAACCCTCCAGTTGTTAAGTATGTTTGTGGGTTTCTCCCACTTACCACTCTCATCGTGTACTAACAACGATAGTTTTTCACCATCGTATGAGTTGTCCCCTGTGTTCTTCCAGTCTATGGTTGTATCAAGACCTGTAATGTCTTCAACTTGACTGTTTGTGTCTAGCTTCTTTCTAGTAAACTTAGATGCTGGTACACGGTACGCAAGCTCTGTCTTAGGTCTATCCATACCATCCTGTATGGGTTTGAAGAAGAACGGGTAGTTAACCGATATAGGCACCACCTTGTCTGTGAACATCTTCTTAGCATCGGGTCCTGTCTTAGACAGTATACCAAACCTTGAGTCACTAGATAGTGTTGCTAAGTTTACAGTTTCTGCTGATGACATAAAAGAAAAACCAGAGCGTCTATTCTTTAAGTAGCACATCCCGTAGCTTCTGTGGTCAGCCTTACAAGCCTCCCAAAATATAAAGAACAACCTATTAGACTCTCTAAAATCTGGTTTACCAACATCTATCTTAGACCACTGTAGGTAGTTGTAGTGAGAGCCTGTTATGTATGTTGGCTTTTTATTGTTTATAAACCAAAAACCATCTTCTCTTCTAGTAAACTCCGTGTCTATGTAGTCAAACCATTTATTCTTAAACTCATCTGGGGCCTCGTTCCAATCAAAAACACTTTTAAACCTAGATAACTCTTTTGGGTATTCAGTGTACTGCCATTTGTTATCTTTAAACTTAACCACATCAAACTCTGTTGGTAAAGCTATCTTTAGGTTTTGTATTTCGTATATCTCACCAATCTGACCGTTCTTACTTATAACTACAATGTCGTGTGTTTCGTTGTACCCATACTTCCATTTCTTACCCTTGTTCATTCTTTTCAGAACATGTGGCTTTATATGGTCATCTATTATATTTACTAATGTCTGCTCGTACATTACTTCTTAGACCTGTTCTCAGCAAAACCAGAGAATACCTTTTTTGGTGCCTCAACTTTTTCTACGTTGTTGAGCATATTCTCCTCCTCGTTAATCCTGTTTAATATTTCAAACGCATCAAATATCGCAAGCTTTTTAGTGGCCGCTGCGTTCTTCAATCTATCTGCTGATACATCATCCTCACCACCAGTAACTATCGGCTCCCTAGCCACCTTAATTAACTCCTCAACCGCTGCTCGTCCAGCTTGGATTATATTTAGTTTCGCTTCCTTCGTTTCCATAGGTCAAAACAATATTTTTAGATTTCATACAATATAATAGTTCACCATCCACAACAAACTCAAACTCTGACTCTGGAGTAAACCCTACAACCATTCCTGGATGCACATCGTTCTCTTCAAGAATTTTGTTGCCATACCTAAGTATTCCTGTGAGTGATTTTTCTTTTTGAGATGACCACTCATCGTCATTAACAACGGGTTGTACAAAACAATAATCAAGGTGTGATTCATTGTCCCCGTAAAGATATATCTGCTCTGGTGAGCAAGCGTACATATCTTCTTTTATATGACTACGACTGTTCTTTTCATTACCCCTTATGTCGTAAAACCTTCTAAACACATTATGGTGGACAATAACCTTGTCACCAACCTTGATGTCTGTTACAATGGATAGTGGCGTGGCTATTACCTCTGCCTCGTTACTAACGCTTTTGTAGCTTTCAATCTTTGTGTTAGTTACAAACTTAACTCCACCAATATTTTTGGTATTGTTATACCTACCAGATATAGGCTTAACAATAAAATCGTACACACTCCTCATGGGTGTTAGTATTTTAGGTCGTACTCCACAGATATACCCATGTTCTTATTGAAGTCCTTCCAGGGCATCACCTCATCGTTCTTGGTTATGTATATCCTGTACACATTCTCCTTCTCGATGTCTTCTATGTTTGATACACAGTGGCCACCATAAACCTCTTGACCCACAGCGTAATGCATAGCGTTTTCCTTGTACTCCTTACCTATAGTTATCTTCCTTATTATAGACACGGCTACTCAGTTTCAACTTTAGTATACGAGCCATCGGATAGGTCTATGTTAATAGCCCCGTACTTATCTTCAAGTTCTTTCTTGGTGGCGTTAGACTCCCCTAAAGCTTCAATATACATCTTCAAAAGACCATCCTTTTCGGTCTCTATAAAACCTATTCTTTTGAGTAGATTGTTTAACTCTACCTGCTGCTCAACAATCTTGTCAAGCTCTTCTTTTTCTATTTTCATTTAATTTAATTTAATTTAATTTTAGTGTGGTACCCAAGGCGTTCCTGTAAAGTTATTGAGTGTTAAGTCATTTCCATTGCCTGAAGAATCACTTGCTGTAGTACCTGTTGTTTCGTTAAATTTCCAATAAGCTAATGGTGAGGATAAAGCTAGTGATGAGTCAATACCTAAGCCACCGTTATATAGTGAAACAACATCGGCAGGGGTTGCAGCGTATCCAGACTTAATTATAAACTCATCCATTTCTCCTCTATATTTAGTAGCTACAAGACTAGCACGAGTGCCAACGTATTGAATTTGAGCATTGTTAGAATTAACATTGCTCACAGTTTTTGTTTGTTGTACACCATCAACGTACATTTCAATGACATTACTACTGTCTCTTGTTATAACATAGTGATGCCAACTTCCCGTATGCCCCGCTGTATCATAACCATAACTCCAAGCGTTTTGATTACTGCTGCCATTCAGTCTAAAATAAGTGACACTTGGATAAAAGAACCACAAATCTGTTCCGTTGCTATTTTCAAAAATCCATATTTGCCCACTACTTAATCCAAGTTCAGGCTTTAACCAAACAGATATTGTAAACTCTGTGCTAGATGCGGCAATTTGTAAGTTTGCTGGTAAAGTGCAATAGTCATCCACACCATCATATGAAAGTGCATTTTCAAAATCATAACCAGATTTAGGTAGTAGGTAAGCATTTGTAAAGTTAGTTAATGTCATATCCGCACTACCTGCACTACCAACAGAACCACTTTGTGCTATAGTTGTTGCACCATTTGCTTCATTAAACTTATACCAGTAAAGAGGTTGGCTACCAAGTATGTTTGTTACGTCTCCACCTCTTCCGTTATTATATATTGCCTGTGCTTCAGCAACTGTACTAACTTTTTCGTCAAAGACTATATCATCCATACCTATTTCAGAGAAGTGGTCATTACTAGCGTTTCCATCTCTGTAAAAGAAAGCACCAAAAACTCCAAGACCGTCAAATTGAAAATCAGTGCTAGAGCGTGTTTGTAGTACACCGTCATATACAAGGTAAAGTTCACCGTCAGCAATGTCTGGCACTTTTGATAAAACCGCTTTCGCTTCTTGTCCTCCTACTGTAAAAGTAATTTCGTCACCCACTCTATAACCAGAGCCTGCAACCTCTACAATAAGTCTATCTATATTACCAAGGCCTCCCGTAACAACCGCTTTTAATCTTAATCCTGTACCTCCAGGTGGATAAACTGATGGAAAAATTGGGTCATACGTCCCATCAGCGGCACCTGTGGGTTGCTGTGTTATGTCCTCAGTTAATGAGTTGTTATTATAAAAGTAATAGAAATGATGCCAATCGTTGTCTGTTATGTTTAAGTTCCATTCAACTCTTCTAGTATTTCCGTCTCCGTCAGACGCAAACCTAATGTATGGCGATGTGTTTCTATGAAATATGTATGTAGAAGAATTGTCTCTATCCGATATTAACATATTAGTTTTAGATGTATCAGCACCTATCGGTCTTTTGGCCCAGTAAGCGACAACTATATTAGAAAATCTATTTGTAGTGTTCCAAAAGTCACTACTTATTCTGCCTCTTTCAGTTGTATTGCCTAAGTCTGGTTGAATGTAATTACCAAAATCATACAACGCTATTGTCTGACTAGCTATAGTGTCAGAGCCTACAATATTGTTTACTGTTATGCTGTAATCCCCAGCGGTTTCTACATTTACAGTGGCTGTTATCTGAGTTACACTGTCTATGGTGTAGCTTTCAACAACCGCAGTTCCAGATGCGCTTAAACCTGTAACAGAATAAAAGTTTGTACCAGTTAGTACAACCTGAGCTGGTGATGTAGTATTTACAGAACCGCTAGTAATTGTTGGAGCCTCTAATAAATGTGGTGACCAATCCCCGTTTGTTGGGAAGTATAGCGTTGCATTATTACCGTTACCGCTTGAGTCAACAACAGTGGTCCCACTTGTTTGGTCAAACCTGTAAAATATATCAGGGGTTGTTATTACAGTATTGCTTAACACCCCGCTTCCTCCTTTATATAATGAATTTACTTGAGCCTGAGTTAGTGTTCCATCTGCATCTATAATTAGTTCATCCATAACAAACAAACCGTAAGATGTATTACTCCTACCTATAAGGCTTATGTTTATAGCCTCTGCGTCATAGTCTTCTGTTGTACCTGTAGACTTTACTGAGTTAATCCACAACTCGTTTACACCACCATTTAATGATATGGCTACATGATTCCACCCCGTAGAGCTTGCTGATATAGTCCAAGTAGTGCTAGTACCTATTGAGGTTTGAAATGTAGCAGAGGTGCTTGAGTCAAATCGGAAAAACATGTTAGCGTCTCCAACATGACCAAAGATATACTCATTAGAAATGCTACCATCAAAATAAACCCAACAGCTTAATGCAAACCCACTTGTAGCTGCTGGCTTGTTTACAGCAGATGACATCTCTACAAAGCTTCGGTCACCGTCACTGTACAGCGAGTTAATAAACTCAAACGGCACAGCAAAACCCCCTGCACCTATAATTGCTAAGTCTATACCTAAGCCTAAAGACATACTACTTTAAAGATATAATGTCACTAGCTGTAGTTCCAGTGGCTAGAACATAGTCCACGGTAACTGGAAGAAAACTTCCGTCAGGTACGTTTGCAAAAATAATTGCATCTCCAACCTCTCTTTTACCTGCCATTAAAACTTTAACAGACCCGCCTGTACCGATATACAATACAGAGCCAGTAAGGTTAGTAGCTGATGATATAGTGTCTGATGCCGCTACTGTAGCCGCCTCTGTTCCAAAATCTGGTTGATTCCCGAATTGTCCCATTTTATTTATTTAAGTTAAAACCCCCATAGGTTTTATCCTACAGGGGTGTTTATTTAATTATTAAGATAAAGTTACACTGATAACTGTGGTAGCAGTAACTGTACAAACAGTTAATGCACCTGTATCAAGAGCAAGGAACATATCGCCTTTTATAAGGGTTGCTGTTGCTGGTGCTGTATCTAAAATCTTAACAAACCCTGCGATGTCACTTATTGTAACACCTTGGTTGTTTGTTCTTGAGTTTGCTGGTTGTAGGTCTGTACCGCTATTGAATCCGCTAAATACAGTTCCTAAATTAATTACTTCGTTTGCCATTTTTTCTAATTGTTGTGTTGTTAGTTATTAAACGGGTATTTTACCAAAAGGTACCCCACCTTTTCTATATGCTTCCTTTTCCCAAGGCTCTTTACCAGTACCCATCATATTCAATGAACGAGAGTACTTCTTACCTTTCCAGTAAAAGTTAGGGCCATCCCAATCTAAGTCACCTCTCTCGATTTGGTCAACGTGGACCTTTTCGTGTTTGATGACTGCATCGTGATACTTTGGGTCAAGGTCTTTATTCAATAGTATGGTACCGTTCTTATTGGTTCTACCAATAACAGCAGGCTCATCACTGAAGTCATTTAAGTATACGGCAGGCCCGTCAAGATTGTATGGTGGCTTGTCTAACTTAAATGCCATTACTTTCCTTTTTTGCCTTTCATCATAGGCTTCTTACCATACATACTAGCACCTTCGATTTTGTTTAATCGTCTTTCTTGTCTAGCTTCACGTATTTCTTGTCTAGCTTCTTTTCGAGTTTTTGGAGCCTCTCCAGCTATTTTTGTAGCTATGTTAGATGCAAGTCTAGTTGGGGCTAAGATAACGTCCTTCATGTTTTCTCTAGCTTCTTTTCTACCCTTTCTACCTAATATATCAGGGCCGTCTCCATACATGTTGCAACCTCGACCACCCATGTGCTTAGAGATTGAATTACCCATCATGTTTGCACCTTCGGCCTCTTTTCTATCTCGTCCTTTACCAAAAGCCTTTCCAGCTAGTCCACCAGCTAATGCCCCTAAAGGTCCACCAGCTAACAGACCAAGTCCAGCCCCAGCAAGCGCACCTTTTGTTTCTTTTTTACCCATACCCATTAAGTTTGGGCCTTTTTCTTTTCCAGTCATGTTTGCTCCTTTTAATGTTTTTCCTGTTTCTTTTATTAATTTATCTAACGCAGTTGTACCTTTTTCTTTTAATTCTTCACCAAACTCTGTCTTACCAAATTCAGTAATATCTTTTTTAAGTGACTTTTTCTTTTTCATTGAAAACCCCTCTGAGAAACGCTCTCCAGCACCTAAGCTTTCAATACCAGATAGCACTGGCTTTACATATGGGAGTGCTAAACCAGCAATACCAATAGCTGTAGTCACATCCAGATTAGGCCCCTTACCGTACATACTAGTACCATACTTGTCAGCTCTTTCGTTTTCTAAGTAGTGTAGTCTAGCCTCTGGGCTTAGGTTTTTGTTGTACGCCATAGATTCATCGTACTTTCTTTCAGCTTTTCTAGCTTTTCTTTTGGCTTTTGCAGCCTGCATTTTTGCTTTCATTTTTTGTAATTAAATATCTTAAAACGGTTTTATAAACTTCCACCCAATCTTAACCAAGACTGCAAGTGATGCTATTAGTATAATCCAAAACAGATACCTCTTTAGGTACCTCTTGATTTGGTCTATTATTCCTTCCTCCCTTACAACTATCTTTTCAAACGGTACCTCCACTGTTTGTATGATTGTATCGCTCTTACACTCACCCTGTATGTATGTCGTGTCACCGACCCTAACATACTTAATCCTAAGCTTATCCTTTTGTATATAAGTAGTGTCTCCAGGTAGACTAACAAAGGAGGTGTCGTGCTTAACCCTATCTGAGAAAATCTTGAAGGTATCATGTAACGTGTCCTTTTTTAAAAGTTTAGGGTACTTAATTGTAAGCTTTTCTATTCTGCGTTCAGCCCTTCTAAATTTATTTTCTAACCTCTGCTCAACAGAGCATGAGTTAAATAAAAATACAGTTAAGAGAATAAAGAATATACTGTCTTTCCTTTTACTCTTTTGCATTTCAATACTTGATTTCTATTCTCCCTTTCTTTGTAAGAAACATGAACCCAATCTGGGTTGTCATCGTCACCGTACTCCCAGATAAGCTGGTCAAAGTCTAAGTTGTCTTTTATAAAGTTAAACATGTCTGCGTTAGACATATACCCAAGCGTATCATCAATGTCCATAGCCGCACCATTCATAGCGCAGTGCTGTGAGCTTGATGAACCTCCAATGGCCCTGTTTAATTCTGCGCTTCTGAATAAACTGTTTATAGCTATAGGGCCACCTACATGTTCCCTTAGTGGTTCAAACACCTTTTCACATAGTAGCTTTATCCTTTCCATCTGCTCACCGCTGGGTATGTTTTCTATACCCCTTCTAATGGCAGTGTTACTTTTAGTTACCTCCCTATAAGAAACGTGTTCAGTTACCTTCATTTATTTTTTTTAATGGTTATCCATTTGTGAACAGTATACCCTATAGTAACAAGGAGTAACAATATCTTCAAAGACATCTCTATGTTGCTAAAGGATATCCCAAGTGTTGTTAAATTAATCAACACGATTTTCATTTCGTTATACATCAACTTAATTAATGGCATTACTCTTCTTCTTTTTCCTTCTTACCAAGAATCTGACCAGCTTCAGCAATACCAAAAGCACCAAGTGTTACTATAACAAATGAATTAAATATTACATCACTATGTATTAACTCTTTACCGTATATACCAGTTGCAATATCAACAGCAGCAAATATTGTCATAACCGCAAATGATAAGAACCCAACGATATTCTTTTCGTTGTACCTGTTTCTTGTTCTAAATATATCCCAGAAAGACATACTAAAAACCTTTAGCTCGTTCTGTTATAGGACCCATCTTGCATGGTGGCTGATTCTTGGCTAAAAGCTTAACACCCTTAATGCCATTACTGTCACCCTTTTCTGTTGGGAACTCACTCATATCTAGCGGTCCGTCCCATACTGAACTTATACCTAAATCTTTTCTCATTTTGTAGTTATTTATTTTTTAAAAACCTCTTGATTCTTCAGAGCCGTAAACACCACCAAACAACTCCTTCCTTTTGTCATTTCTTCTATTCGACACTGGATTCACACCCGTTATTTTTTCAAGCTTGTTGTATTGATTGGTTGGGTTCGCACCTTTGCGTTCCCTCATAAACAACTCTTCATTTTGTTGTCTAAAATACTCAGCCTGTGCTGGATTAACATTACCAGACATAACCTCTCTAGCCTGCCTACTTAACTCCGCTTTTTGTGGGTCAAATACTTGTGTTTCTGGAACTGGAGTTGGTGGTGTGGGTGGAGTTATTGTTGGTACCGCTGCTGGTGGGGGTGTCTGTCCAGTAACCGTATTAAATAAGTTGTTAATCGCCTCACCTCTGTTAGCTTGCCTTTCTTCTCTCCTAGCTTGTCTGTCGGATTGCCTTTCTTCTCTCCTAGCTTGTCTGTCGGATTGCCTTTCTTCTCTTGTTCTCATTAGTCTCTCCTCATTTTTCTAGGTCCAGAACTATATCTTTTTGCTCTATTCAATGCCCTGTCTATACCCATCATGTTTGCACCCTCTTCTTCTGAGCCGTAACCCATTGCCTCAAGCCTGTCCATTCTAGCCTTTCCAGGACCCCTTAACTTGCCAGCGGCCTCTCTTGACTTTAGTCTAGCTAATTTTTTCTCTTGTCTGGTCTCAAACTTACCAGCTCTTTTTGCCTGGTTGTATTTCATTTTCTTTTCTCTGTACTCTAGTCTAGCTAATTGAGCAGAGTGGCCTCTCTCTTTCGCTATCCCTTTTCTTATATCTATTTCATCCTGACTTGGTAGTAATGTTCTAATAGGGTATTTCTGCATACCAGATGAACCATAGTTTGTTTGCAAATCATTAGTACCAGTGCTTGTATCCAATGAAGCAGGGCTGTCGTACATGTTTGTGATGTCCAAATTTCGGTAACCACTCTCTCCTACATATTTTTTGTTATCTGCCATCTTTAAGTTCTCTTGTAATATATATTACCTGTTTTTATCATTATTCGCAGAAATAATTGATTTAGATAAAACTTTATCCATATAACTCCTGCCCAACATAATCTTATTATGGGTGCTGGTGGGTAAATCTTCGTACCCCAGCATTATCTTATACATCTTATTTGTTAGCTGCTTGGTTCTTAGAGAAACCTCGTACACATGGTACTTCTGCGTTGTGTGGTTTCTTTTTCTCCACACCACAATCCAGCCGTTCTTTAGCAACCTATCCCATCTCCTTTTATCCCAGCTATAAGAAAACACACCAGTCTCGTAATCCTTTTTGGTAAACCTACCCTCGCAGTCTAGGTATATCAAAAGCTCTAGGTCAGAGTCTGATAAACCATTTGTTTTACATGCCCACTTCCTTATTGTCCTGTAGTGCTTTAGTAGGTTTATGTCCTTCAGGGTCTGCGGCTCTATCCTCATAAAACAACGACAACGTCAAACTCTTTTATTACCTTGTACACAACACCCTTTATCTCCATATCAAAGCCAGCGTGTCTGTCGTAATAAACCGTGTCACCCTCAGTGATACCCTCAACAAGGTTACCAATCTTAGATACTGTAGCCTCCCTGTACCTTATATCATCCTTATGAGCGTCAGACAAGATTAAACCACTTTCTGTCTTTGTGCTTCCCTCCTTCACTGGCTGGATGAGCATGTACTTACCTATAGTCCTCATTTCTGTCTAAGGTTATTGATTACACAGTTTGTGGACATAATGGTCGTGGACACAGACACAGCATTCTTTAATGCACTCTTGGTTACAAGTAGTGGGTCAATGATTCCAGCCTTTATCATGTTCACAGTCTTACCTGTTTTTACATCGACCCCATATCCCGTCCTCTTATCGTAGATAATCTCATCGTACTCACCATTTCTCATAATAACCTCGTAAGGCTTTCTAATGGCTATTAAAAGGCTTTCTTCGACCTCATTTACGGCCTTAACTTTATTGGACGCATTTAGTAGTGCTACACCACCACCTGGGAGTATCCCCTCCTTTATGGCAGCCCTTGTTGCACAGATAGCGTCCTCAACCCTGTCACTCTTTTCTTTTAGTTCTACTTCAGAGTTGGCTCCAACCTTGATGACTGATACCTTACACGATAGTATGGCAAGTCTTTTTTCTAGTTGTAACTTCTTGCCTGGGAACTTTGTTTCCTCCATCTGAGACTTAACCAGTTCTACAAGCTGTTTTACTTCGTCATTCAATTCATCCACCTCAAGGATTGTCTCCTCCTTGTTGGTTATAGCCTTTGAGCATTCGCCCAAGTGTTCTGGCTGTATGAGGTCCATGTCATCACCGAGGTCTTCGTTGATTACCGTTGCACCTGTGATAACAGCTAAATCCTGCATTCTTTCCTTCCTGTTGATACCGTAGTCTGGTGCGTCAACAACATTGACCTTTATGTTACCCTTTATCTTATTCATCGCCAAGGCAGAAACAACCTGCTCATCAGCGTCCCCGATTATAAGTAGCTCCTTGTTGTTCTTTATAACGTATGCTAGTATCGGCTCTATCTTCCTTATGTTCTCTATCTTGTTCTCTACAATAAGGACTAACGGGTTGTTTAGCACACAAGACCCACTATCCTTGTCTGTGATGAAATGAAAGTTCTTTAGTGGCTTATCTAGCGTTGCTCCGTTAACAACCTCAAACGATGTGTTCTCATCTCTAGATATCTCCATTGTTACCACACCACCCTTACCAGATGCGTTAAACGCAGATGATATTATCTCACCCAGCTCCTCGTCATTGTTTGACGATATCGTGGCAACGTGCTTTAGCATGTCACCGCTTACCTCTGTAGCTCGGTCTTCTAGGTACTTAATTACTTTAGCTGTTGCTGAGTTTATACCAGCCTTAATCTCTCTTTCACTAAACCCCTTAATTTTTTGTGCCTCACTTATAATTGAGTGTGCTAGTATAGTGGCGGTGGTTGTTCCGTCACCAGCCTCCTCCACCGTCTTCCTTGCGGCCTGCTTGAGTAGGGTTGCGCCCATATTTTCAACTGGGTCTATTAGGGTTACTGCGTTTGCTACAGTTACACCGTCCTTTGTTACAACTGGGCTTCCTGAACCGTCCTCCAGTAGTACACACTTACCACTAGCACCCAGTGTTGAACTTACTGCTAGGTATAGCTTATCTATACCGTTAAACACATTTTCCCTAGCCTCATCACCGAAGCTAAGGTGTTTAATTATATTGTCTGACATTTAATTAAATTTAATTTACTACTCGTAAAGACGAAAACACCTGGCGTTAGATGTCTTTGTCTTTCTTAACTCTATTCTTTGCGGTTATTAATATTCTTTCTTCAAGTCTGGCTATGTTAGCCTTTAGTGTTGCGTTCTCCAATAATAGTGCCTCTATTTTTTCATACAGTCCCCTTACCTTTTCTTCAAGCTCACCTATCCTTTTTCTGTTGTCTTCTCGAATACTGCTCTTAAATGAGGCTGAGTTATCTATCTTTTTCTTCCAGATATTCCAGCCTTCTTTTAGACCCAACGCCCCTATTAGGGCTACAAGCATCGGTATTAAAGTTTCACTATCCATGTTTTTAAACGTAGGCTACCCAAACATCCACTGACAATTGTTTTAATGTTATCGTTCCATACGCTGCGGCTATGGCTATACTTCCAGTACCCCCATTTAATGACACACCACTTCCAGGGGTTACAGAAACACTCGGTGGCGTTGCACCCCTCATTATTTTGATTTCAGTACCCTCAGCAAAGGGTTCGCTAGAAAACGGGTCGATGGTTATTGTTGTAGCCCCAGCAGCGTTAGAGTATATGAACGCACCCTCGTGTACATTGTCCTGAAGTGTAAGTGTAGCGTTTGTGTCAACAATGGTCGGCCTCTTACCAATAATGTTTTGGTTACCCGCTATAGTACCTGACATCTCACCACCAGCTAATGGTAGTGCAACCGCACCTGCGGCAGCTCCGTTTGTGATAGTTGCGTTAACTGTAGTCACACCCGCATTGTCTATTGTAACATCGCCTGACATTGCAACTGACGCAGCATAATTTGATGCGTTACCTACAAATATTTTAGCGGAATCAAGGTTTGGTGTTGCGTTTGCTCTACCTGCACCACCTGCTTTTATAACACCATTGTTTGCGTTTACTCTAACAATCTTACCTATGTTCTGAATTAGGTTTGCTTCACTAGATGGTTTTACATTGGTGTACCCTCCTGCAACAGTTGAGCTAACATAAATCTCATCACCTATGGTTAAAGAGTTACCCTCAGAGTCTGTTGTTGTGTCAAGTGGGTATGTCCCTGAGCCGTATATATTTCCAAACGTAATAATTTGGACAGTCGCACCACTTAAAGCAGACCTGTTAGCAAAACCAAATGCGGGCATTGTCGATGCGCTGTTGGATTGAGCCTTTGCCACCAACGTGTTAGACCCTGAGACACCAGAGATATAAACAACATCACCCTTAGATAAATCCCCATCAGCCTGTGCTGTGAATCTAATACCGCCATCTACGTCACCCCTGAACTCACCGTTTGACTCTGGCCAGTTCTCAAGTATTACGTTACTGTCTGTGTCTATTATGACACCTGTATCGTTCTTAATAACCTTACCTGTAGTTCCATCGTACACAGCAATAGAGTTATCTACTGAACTTGCTGGCCCTGTAACGTCTCCACTTCCAGTTGCCAAGCTAACGATGCTCTGTATGGTAGCTGTTTTGGTTGATTGTGGGTTTGTTGTGTCCTCGTTGTCTATAATCAACACCTCATCAGAGGTTGTTGGGGTAGATTTTGCGGGATATGTGTAATTAATTGCCATTTTTTCTCTTTATATGTTTTTTAGTATTTGCCTCTCCTACTTTTTGGGGAGGATTTAGTGGAACCGCCCTTACCAGCCCATAGATTTTTACATGCCCAGTACCTTGCTGTAAGTTTATCCTTGGCTGTACTGCATTTATGTCGTGCTTTGAAGCTTTTTCTGGCTGCATCACTGTAATTATGCCCATATCCAGAGGCTCCGAAGTGTATTATCTTCTCTTTTTCCCCAGAACAGGCTTTAACCATCTTTTTCTTGCCAGGTCTAGAGGATTTTGTGGGTTTATTGCAGGCCATTTTGGATTTATCCACCATGTTTGGACCTACACCCTGTACTCTTCTACTCAGCCATGTCTGTCCCATCATGTTTGGCCCCTCGCTTTTAGTTCCATTACCAAAGTTTCCCCTGTTGTCTTTTATAGGTACACGAACCTGCTTACCGTCCTTTGTGTGGTGTATGTCGCTGTCTGACCTCTGACCCATCCTCTCGTTCTCCCTCTTTCTTTTTTTACGATGCTCAGTCATGGCTATTTTCTTATCCCTTATGGCCTTAGCTTTGGCTGCTTTGGGGCTTAACTTCTGTTTAGGCATGTTTTCTATCCTTTGTCTTTTAGTTTATACTTATACAACTCGTAAGGGTTACGAATCTCTTCCTTGTGGAATAGGTTTACACTGGTGTCTGTGTGTTCAACACCTGACATTAACCCCCTACCTGGGTGCTTGTGCGTTTCCCCCATCCATAACTTACCCTCTTTTGTGTAGTGGGGTACCCCTTTCATATTTGGTCCTTTAGGTTTTGAGTACATATCTCCGTCTTTTTTGTAAATTTTATAACCAGCGGCTTTTTCACCAGCTTTTGTTTTGTAAAATGTAGGGTGTTTTTTTCCTTTTAATATCCTACCAGTTGATGGGTCTCTACTAGGCCAGTGTCCTGTACTGTCTGGAGACAACCCTGCTTTAATAGCTGCATCGTAATCATACCCATATTTTTTTTCAGCTTTAGCTCCTTTTTCTGGGCTTTTTTCTTTGGCTCTTAAAATCTTTCTCTCTGCTCTAGCATATCTTCTTTCATCGTCTTTATATCCCTCCATACTAGGGCCTTTTCTTAGTTTCGATGTTTTCTTAGCCACTTTCTTTGGTTGTTTACTAAACTGTTTACCCTTCTTTGTATCCTCTCGTTTCTTCCTGCTTGTTGCCTCGTATTCTTTCTTTGTTAACTTCTCACGTACCTTTTTAGGTAGGTACCTCTCTCCTGTAGCCTTACTACCTTGTGTCGATGGCTTTCCAGATTTTGTACCCCAGTCCTCTTTTGTCCACTTAGACAAAGACTTTTGGGCTTTTGTTTTACTACCAGTGTATGTACCACCAGACTTCTTATAACGCAGTGTAGCTAACTGCGCTTTACGGGCTGACCACTGTCCTGGTTTGCCACCCTTGCTACCTGCCTTGACAGATGCAACTATTCTTTTCCATTTAGCTTCGTCCTTCCTAGCCATGTTTAATATTATTACCCATACATATATAGTTACGTTAAAAATAAAGATTTAAAGACTAATGTCAAATTTTATATCCAAACATGTCGGAAGGCATCGTCCATAGTCTCACAAAAGTGTAAAGATAGTAAGTTGTTATATTATATATAAGTTACTATGTTTACACTTTTTGTAATCGTAGTTATGTAACCTCTCCTACGATGTGTTAATTAGTATCTTACTGTGGAAGTTTTTTTTCCCAAAAAACTCTCTTTGTTGTGATGTGATGTCATTTATTCAGGGATGTTGGGTTCTAGGCTAAAATATTATTTTTTTTCAAAATAAAAAATCGATTTCAAAATCAATCGGTGGGTTGTGTTTCTCAAGTTGCCGAAAAAGGTTTCAGCTTTTGATTTGATGTTGCCACCACAGTCCTATCTTTTGTATTGTATGAGGGGATGGTGTCACATCTATATACCCCTCAATTAAAACTAGTGTGTGGTGTTGTGATATTACGTTGTGATGTGCGGTCACTCAATCACTTACCAAGCGATTATGCTTAACCAACACCCAACATCAATCTCAATCTAAACAATCAATCACCTTCACACAACTACTTTGACGATGTAATCTAATTAATTAGCGGCAACACCAATGGTGTCAAAGGATACATAACAAATAGATGTTAGTGTATATACTATTATTACTTAGAATGATTCTAAATTACACTTGTTAGTTATTGGTAATCAGTTAGTTACAAACTAATTCACATTTTTATTTGGAGTTTTGAACATTGTGACTTTATATTTGCTGCAGTTCTTTCAGATAAGGCATCCGCCTCCCGCCTCACACCTTCAGCCTAACACGCTGATTCTCAACACTTTGAGAAGCCGAGGTCGCAGTATCTCCCTGATACTCAGTTCTTTGACATAATGATTGATTCAAGCTACCGAAAGGTGGTGACAAGATTCCGCTCCAAATGGGGTTGCCGATAGATGTCGGCTACGGTGCTGCCAAGCACTAAGCGTTCTGCTCGATTGAATCACTCAACACTCAACAAAGGAAGTCGATGCGAATCGACCAAGATAACGATGCGCCTCCCTTCGGTGTGCATCTCAAATCAAACGAAGGTAAATGGGTGAATGGTTAATGGGGGTTCGATTCCCCTCGCACCCACTAAACTAAATTCAAATCAATTAAATCAATTAGACATGGAAAATTCAAATGTAGAACTCGCAGAAATCTTAACTAAGCTATCTAACATTCAATTTGACGAAATCGGTAACGGTAGGTGTTTACTCAACAATGAATGGGAAGTAAACATCCAAGTTAATTTTAATAGCATGACGGGCAAAGGCGAAAGCAAAGTGCAGTTAGAGATTTACGCCAAGTACAAGGGTGGTGTTGCGTTTAGTTGGGGGAGTGAAAGTGTCGAGCAAAACGACATGATAGCAGAATGGTTCATAATAGCTGAGTCAAAAACTTTCAAAGCGAAGTTGAAAAAGCAAGACCATGACAGCGAAGTTGCAGAACTAATGTTCAAGTCACTCTAGTCAAACCAAACCAAATCACCTCACACCGTAAATGGTGTGGGGTTTTTGAGTGAAAACTAAAATCAAATCAAATGATATCAAGACAAGAATTAATTGCATATGCAACCCTCAAAAACATAGAGTTAATCGAGTATGCACCCGCAAGTCATTGTGTATTTAGACACGATAATCTAAATGAATACACTGCGAAAGAGGAACATAGATACAGAATAGGTATTCGATACTCTGAATACTGCTACTATTGGTTTTACGCCTATCCTACAGACAAAGAAATTAAAGAGAATCAAATCGATTTTTACTTCGAACACAAGTACTCCCAAAGAAATGGAAGCACAGATAAACGATGGAGCATTGGCTATAAAGCTATCAATAGAATCATCAACACATTAACAACCAAGTAAAACCAAATCACCCTGCATCGTAACTGATGTGGGGTTTTGGTGGTGAAAATCAAAATCAATTCAAATCAAATCAATTTTATTATGAAGAGTCAAGCAATTTACGAACGTGTCAACGAAGCAGTCATAAAGGGTTTAACCGAGCAAGGTATGTCATGGTTTAAGCCATGGAAGGCGGGTCAAGAGAACGCCCCATTTAACTTACACACCAAGCGTTACTACAATGGTTTCAACATCTTTATGCTAAACTTTGAAATGCAGCTGAAAGGTTATGAGCATAACCAATGGTTAACATGGAAGCAAGTAATGGATAAAGGTGGAAGGGTGATTGAGTCAGAAAACAAAAACTATACTGAAATCTACTTTTGGAACATCGGCTACTTCGATAACAAGACAGGCAAGTACGTTTCACCGAAATTGGTGAAATCAATCAACCCAAACGAGAAGATGTCAGACGGCAAGTTTAGGTATCGCAAGACCTTCAATATTCGGTTCTTTAATGTATACAATGTGGCGCAAACTACAGGTATTGAACCACACAAAATCGATAGTGGTGAGACCATCGAACACGAGCCAATCGAGGCGGCTGAGGCAATCGCTAATAGCTACATCGACAAGCAAGGTAGCTTGAAGTTAACACATCGAGAATCACAGGCATACTATTCGCCTGATAGAGACATTGTGAATATGCCTAGACTCAACACGTTTATCGATGCCGATAGCTACTACAAGGTATTGTTTCACGAACTAGCACATAGTACGGGTCACAAGGACAGGTTAAATCGCAAGACCTTACTAGAGGTCAATCATTGGGGTGACAACACCTATGCGAAGGAGGAGTTGGTAGCTGAGATATCAGCCATGTATCTCACAGGGTTGTTGGGGCTAGAGCCAAAGGACAACGAGAGCAATAGCCAAGCATATATCAAAGGTTGGTGTAAGCACCTAGAGGACAAAGCTGATGAGTGTGTGTTTGCGATGCAGCAAGCAACTAAGGTAGTGGAATATATACAAGCCTAAGGGCAAAGGGTGAATGGTTTGTGAGGGGTTCGATTCCCCCACACCCTCTAATCAATTATTAATTTAAATCAATTCAAGATGGAATCAATTGTAACTTACAAGGTTGTAAACGCTGACCTATTCAATAGCGTAGACGATGTAGAGTTTGACCTTAAAGCTAAAGGTGGCACATACAAGTTTAAATACCGAGATGCATACTTTCAAGGTGATGTATCAATAGAGGTCAATGGAGAGTGGAAGACCATTAGCGGGCAGCATGGTGCAAACGATTATGCAGATGAGTATGGCTATCAAATTGTGAAGTCATGAATAAGTTTAAACTAACAGAGCGAATGCTCAATGCGTTTTGCATCGTAATGATAATCATGGCAATTATATTTCTATAAAACCAAATGGTGCTAGGGACAACCTCGTGAAAGCCGAGGTCGGGTGGCTTTTGTCACCCGCTCCGCTCAAACCAATTAAAACAAACAGTTAAAATTAAATACTTATGCTAACAATAAAAAAGATAAAACAAGAATGTATTGAAATAGATATGTCAAATATTGACGCAGGAGATAGGTCGATTGGTACATATATAGATGGTAAGTTTTTTCAATTTAGAGATTTACACGATGTAGAATTGTTTTATAGTAATATCTCCTTAAAAGAATTACTTACAATTTACTCACAATATAATGGTTTAAAATGCTATAAGGCAGATGAGCCAAAATATTATAGAGAATCTCACAATTTAGATATACTTACGATTTTAGAATTATTGTAATTACCTACAACGGTTTAGCTATGCGCTGAACGAGGAACACATCAAATCACCTCACACCGTAAATGGTGTGGGGTTTTGGTGGTATAAACAAATTAAAAAAAATAGTTATGGAATTTGAAATCAAAAACGTAAAACCATTCGAGGTTGAACCTCGTGACTTCACAATTGAATGGAACAAAATCGAAAGTGTCTACAAGGGTAGACTTGACGCTTGTTCTTGTGGATGTGAAGGCGAGTATCTCTACACTCAACACTACGCAAAATGCATAGCAAAGAACGATGGCAATATGCTATTGCTTGACGATGTAAGCGATAAGCAAGACTTGTTTATTCAAGGTATATTGACTAACGAGTTTCAGCGTCCCAAAATGTTGACAAAAAACAACAACATCACTTATATTAAAAGTAGTGATAAATGGATTTTTGAGGTAGAGACAAACAGAAAGGTAATTAAAAACGGTGGATGGGATGAAGAAGCCATCTACGGATATAGAGTTTACCAAAAGTTTAACACAATTAATGTGCTGAACGAGTAACACATCAAATCACCTCACACCGTAAATGGTGTGGGGTTTTGGTGGTATAAACAAATCAAATAGGTGATGGCTTACCATTAAAATAGTTATGAGTAAAGAAGAATTATTAATTGAAATAAGCATGATACTGTGGGATACCAATGCTTATAAAGAAATTGAAGAACTATTGAATCAAACCGAAATGAATATTGATATTGAGGAGTTTGGCAACACAATAGAATATTCAATATTAGAATTTCTAAACCAATCAAATAGGTGATGGCTTAATGGTGCTAGGGACAAAGGCGCGAGAATGCCGCGCGGGGAGGTGTAAGCCTCCTTTCCGCTCAAACCAATAAACAAATAGGTGATGGCTTACCATCAATTCAATTATGAAAGTTACACTAACAAAAAAAGAATCAGAAGATTTATTTTATATATCTCTTTGCAATGGGGGCGAATACATATGTGGGTATGGCATAGAATTAGATTTTAAAAAGTCTGATTACGAAAAGGCTAAATCTAAGCTAGAGTCGCCATGCTACGAAGATGTATTAATGCAGATACTAAGAGATGGTGGTGAATTGAAACTAGTTGACGATGAATACGATGGTGAATATAACAGGTCAATAACATTGAAAGACGTTCATGACAAGGTGCAAGAGACACCGATAGAGCATTTAATGGATGCCATCAATGAGAACGATGATGCGTGTACTGCTGATGTCATCTTACAAACCGTGTTCTATGGAGAAGTAATCTTCGGGTAAAACCACATCGGCTCGGCACCTTCATTGGTGTCGGGCTTTTGGTGGTATAAACCAATTTAAAATAAAAATTATGTTAGGTATTTGTTCAAAATGTGGTGCTTCGATAAAAAATATTGTAGACATTAATGGTAAAAGCTATGGTACTTCTTGTGCTGAAACTGTTTTAGGTGTTAGACTGCCTAAAAACTATAGTGGTAATGGATTGAAATTTAAAGAAGATAAGGAAGTATTAGAGGCAAAGAACAAAAAACGCTTTGAAAGAATGAATGAACTTACTTTAAAAGGTTGGAATATTAATGTTTACTTCACTAATGCTTACAAGAAAGCTAAAAACGAATGGGAACGTAATTTCATTTACTCTTGTGCAGACCAAACGACATCTACTATTTTAATATATTTAGATAATGGATTAAGTTTTGATGATGCTAAAAGAGATTGGAATCATCATTATATGGGTTCTTTTCCTTACAGAGAATATGACCTAAATGATACTTTTAATACTCTTTCTGAAAAACAATTATCAATACTAAATAGAATTCATGAATTCGCACAATAGATTTAAAGCAAAAAATAATCAAATCAAAATCAAATCAAATAGGTGATGGCTTACCATCAAAACAAATCATGTTAAGACTAAATTTTAATTTACTAAAAATGGAAAGCGAAGAAAACGAAAGAAAGTATTACACCATCGACCAGTATGGTAACGAGGTCAGAGAGATGACTGACGAAGAAATCACCCAACACTTGTATAATATGCAAGCTAGGATTGACGAGGAGTGGCATATAACTTTAGGGGGATGATGATGCCTGAACACAAACACACATACCACATACTTTTGGACGGCTTAATTGTCGGTCAAGAGTATGCGGTATCTAAATGGCAAGCAGTCGATAGGTTTGCCAACAAGAATTCAAACATCGACAGAAGTAAAATAAAATCTAAAATCAAATCTTATGAATAAATTATCAGAACATCCAAGTGGCAGTAGAACTAGCTACTTCGGTGACCAAATTAAACTATCCCTAAACGATGCAATCATGTACTTTGGAGAACCAACCTACAAGGGTTCAATAGATGGTAATGTGCATTACGAATGGGTGTTTGAAGGTGAGGATGGAAACGTGTTCACTATGTACGATTGGAAACAAAGTGTCATATTAGATGAACAACCAATAGCTTGGCACATTGGTGCATCAAGTAGGATGGCATCACTTGAGGGAAGAAACGAATTGGTTGAATCTATAAACGATGTCTGTTATGAAGTTAGGTGAGGTCTATAACATGGCAGTAGAACTGTCCAAAGACTATGGTATAAAACTATCTAAGTCTGATGAGTTTAACGCGCTACCCAAACAATATCAGAGAAGGGTTAGGAGCAAGGTTTATCAATTAAATTTTAACGCTAATATTGAATAAAATGGAAACAGTATCTGAAAGAACAGTAAAGGCAGAATTGGAACTGCACAACATCCAAAAGCAAATCAACGAACATCAAAAGATTATCAGTCAGCTACAAAGGAGGATGGTCAAGGTGTACTCTATGAACAATAGTGAGTTGAAAACATCACCACTATCAAACCTTGAGTCTGCAACCGAGATGGCTAAGAAAATCTGTGATAAAATCAACATAACTTATAAGGAGATGCAGTCAAGCACAAGAATCCAAGAGGTAGTGTCTGCTAGGCAATCCATATGGTATATCTTTCACAAGGAGTATGGGATGACGTTCACATCTATAAGTAAGATTTTCAATAAGAATCACGCAACTATCATACATGGTGTAAAGAAAGTTGAAGATGAACTATATTTGTACCGAAAGTTTGACAATAAGACTATAACAATGGTATATCTAGAGAAGGTGTGTGCCATCATGGGGATGCAAATACACAAGCTAGATTAATTATGCTATACGCATGAACGATGAGATAAACGTATGTTTTCAAAACCACTCGATGTATGTTCGGGTGGCTTACAAATACCTTAAAAGCCTCGAAGATGCGGAAGACTGTGTCCAAGAGGCTTTTTTGAAGGTATTAAAGAATAAGCACACATATAACTCAACGGGTTCAGTCGAGGGCTGGGTGAAAAGAATCGTTATCAACACCGCAATTGACAGATACCGAAGAAAAACATCGGCAAAGGTGGTTTATGACACCGAAAGAGTAAACTCATTTAAAGGCTCTGAGGAGGTTGAAACACCCTATGGTGAGGGGATACCTCACAAGATGGTATTGGAGGCAATACAGAGCCTCTCAGATAGCTACAAACGAGCGATAACCCTATACCTTATTGAAGGTTACAACCACAGAGAGATTGCGGGTATGTTAAACATATCTGAAGGTACATCAAAGAGTAATCTATCAAAAGCAAAAAAGAACGTGATTAAATATATACACCAAACAAAAAAATAATGGTAAAAGACAAGGTTGCGTCTAAGATAGCAGAGGAATGGTTTAACTCAAGAGGAGACTTTAATTTCACCATGAGTGAACTGAATGGTGTTGGATTTGATGTAAAATCAGAGGACGATGCTAGGAGTCTTAGTCTAGAGATTAAGGTTGAGGTGTTTAAAAAGATGTATGAACTTGTAACTGAAGAGATATATAATGGATAAAGATGTTTGTAAAAAGGTTGTCAAGAGAATGATAATCAGGTTAGTAAAGATGGAAAAAGATTACCCAAACGATAGTGACTTGGGTAGGCATATAAGAACTTATATTAATAAATTATGGAAAAGATAAAGAGGGTAATTACAGAGGTATTTAAACTTATGAAGCATAGGAATAATATACTTGTTGCAATAAATGACACAGAGATAAGGATACTTAACGATGCATTGTCCGATGGTATTGTAAGACCTTATAACATAGAACTTCTGAAGAAGTATCAAGAGAGGTATCACCTAGTTGACGATACATTAATATTTATATGATGACAGACAAGGAGTTAAAGAAGTTAGCACTATATATTGTAGATGAGTTGACAAAACCTAGTGAGGATATGATTGACAAACTAGGTTTTTACTTAATGTTCTTTGACCAAAAGCAGTTTGGTGAGTATGAAGAGTTGAGTATTAATCATGAGATTGAACAACTTAATAAACTACTTGCAATTAATCTTGAGAAGGAGGAGTATGAGACTGCTTCTTTAATTCACAAAAAGATTAAGAAGTTAGAGGAAGAGAAAAATAATCTCAAGAAATAATTATTGTAACATAAGGACAAAGATTTTTTTTTTTAAAAAATCCTAAAACCACTAAACATGAAGAAATTTAAAATCACATCATCTGTCACTAATGGTAACTCAGTCAGGGTTGACTATGTTATGGCAGATGATTCTGTTAATGCAGTAAATAATTTAATGAAATTATACCCCCGAAAAAGGGAGATAAAGAGTATTGTATCACTTTAATTTTCAAAAAGTGTAAACTTAGTAACTTAATATATAATAACAACTTACTATTTTTACACTTTTCTTAAACCAATGAAATCAAATCGAAGAATAAAATGGTTATGGGATAAACGCATCGTCACAAGGTGTTACCCAAGCGATAAACCAACCGAGACATTCCCTTGGGGTTGGTATTACGAGAACGGCACATACGAGTGCTATGAACTATTCACCACAGAGAACTTAATCGTGTCATATAAAAGTTACTATTGGCACATATCAGTTATTAAGTATATCAATGAGCTTTCATACAAAGACTTCCGTGAGGTCTGTTTATTTATTGCAGACATCGACAATGGTTTTGTCAAGATTAATATGCAGAAGTCTAGGGTTGACAAGATGATTGATACCTTATATAAAGATGATAGTGATAGGTGTCCACCGAACAAGGTTCGTAAGGTAATCTTTAAGGTTGGTTGTGGTCTTGAGAGGCATGAGAAGAGGAGAATAGTGGGGCAACTGATAGGTAGGTCTAATCGTTTAAGTATTGATGACATTTACACTTGTATGCAGTATATTCATCAGTCTAACTGTAGGGTTACAATCACTTCTTTATCGAGGGATATAAACTGTAGTAGACCAACCTTATATAAGGTAATGAATGACGAGATGCGAGAGGAGATGAAGCGTCTCAATGAATTACTGAAGGATGAAGAACTACAACGAAAAGAATTACGAAAGGTACAAACAAGACATACTGGAGAATCAACCTCCAGTCAAGCCTTGGACAGAGTATACAACAGAGGAATTGATAATCAAATTCCTACCGATGGTTGAGAGTATTGCTAGGTCGTTTAATACAAGCGACACATCAAGCGGTATACTTGACATCATGGATTTAATTCAGTACGGCTCCATAGGTCTGATAGCCGCAGTTGAAAAACTAGACATCGAGGTGTCTATGGAGAAGGATAACCCTGAGAGGTCTATTAAGTCTTTCTTAGCTAAACGAATTAAGGGTGCAATAAGGCGTAGTGTGGACAACAACAGAGGCACAATGAAGATTACGGAGTATCGTCAGAACGAGATTCGTAAGTCAAGACATGGTGTTGAGTTGATATTTAACTCTGTGTTTAAGAGTATTGACGAGTACGACAGCTCTAGTGGTAACCCGTTTTATAATATCCCTGAGATTAATAAGACATATAATATAGATATGCTTAACTCTTATCTGTTAAACATAATGAAGGAGATACTGAACTATGATGAGTATCACATCGTGAGATTATTCTATGGACTAGACTGTCAGAGACAGGGGGCTAAGGCTATATCTAGATACCTTGGGATGGATAAGATTACAGGTCACTCCAAGATTTCGTCCATGAAGAGGTATGCCATCGACAAAATAATTCAAAAAATAAATGTAGAAAATCTATTGTTGTTTGAATAATTGATTACATTTGTACTCACAAAGGTTGCAAACCGAATATCATTTTTCTCTTATCAAAAAGCCTAGTTGAAGTTTTGCAACCCTTTAGCTGGGCTTTTTTATTATTAATTAAATTTTATTTTTCATGAAAACCAAATCATTAAATCAGAAGCTGGCTTATATGCAGGCTAAGTTTCACAGTAAGAAGACCCGATACAACTCCTTTGGGAAGTACTACTTCAGGTCAGCAGAGGATATCCTAGAGGCAATCAAACCATTCCTACTAGAGTTGGACGTAACGGTTCGTGTCCAAGAGGATTTGACAGAGGTTCTAGGTGTGCCTGTAATACAGAGTGTTGCAACCATAACAGATGGTGAGAAGGAGATTCACGCCACTGCGGTTGTTGGTATCGATTTAGACCAAAAGGGTATGCAAATGCCACAGAAGTTTGGTAGTGCGTCAAGCTACGGCAAGAAGTATGCTCTTGGTAACCTGTTGTTGATAGACGATACACAGGATTCCGATGCTACTAACGACCACGGAAAGTCTACCAAGAAGGTGGCCTCTAAGAAGCAGTTGAAGCAAGGTACAAAGGAGTTTGAGGCGGCAAAGAAATACATAGCCGAAGGCAACAGTATTGACACCGTAAAGCTCAAGTATGAAATCAGTAGTGGTGTTGAAAAACTATTATTAGTATAACAAAATACGATGGGGTCGAAGCCCGCAAGGATGTCCCGCAACCTGAGATATGCGTTGCCGCCCCATCTTTTTAAAATAAAGCCATGAAGCAAGAAGAAATTATAGACAGACTCCGTAATGACGAGGATTATTACGGAAAGTTCGGTAAACAATACCTCTCTAACTCGGATATAAACGCACTACTCAATAATCCACTAGCCTTTGGTCAGGACATGGAGAAGACTGCTGCGTTCCTAGTTGGGGGGTATTTTCATACCGCTATCTTAGAGCCAGACAAGCTAAAGAAGTACAGAATCATTGAGGCATCGACACGGAACACCAAGGCATACAAGGAGATGTCTGAGGGTGAGTTGTGTTTGTTGCAGCACGAGGTGGACCAGATTGAGTTAATGCAAGACAGGCTTTTAAGCAACGATGTCTGTAAGGGTTTAATTCGTGATGGTGATGTGGAGTACGAAGTACCTAATGTGACCAACATCGGTGGTAATATGTGGAAGGGTAAGGCAGACATTGTCAACCATGACGATAAGATGATTATAGACCTCAAGACCACAAGTAATATATCGTCTTTCAGGTCTAGTGCATATAAGTACAACTACGATAGTCAGGCGTATATATACACTCAGCTCTTTGAGGGTTACGAGTTTGTGTTTATTGTCATCGACAAAACAACATTGCAGATTGGTGTTTACGACTGTTCATCTTCGTTCTACCATAGTGGTGAGCAGAAGGTTGAGCAAGCCAATCTAAACTACGATTTGTTCTTTAAACTTGGGGACACAGACCCCGAACAGTTTCTGAAAACAGAGACACTTTAATTTTTATTTTTTATTTAATTTTTATTTTTTTTATTATGAAGATAATTGCAACAGGTAGATTAAACGTGGCAGACATCCCGAAGGATAAGCTATACAAGGGTAAGAAGGGTACATACCTTCCTTACAAAATCTTAATTAATACCGAGCCAGACCAGTTTGAAAACAACGGAGCCTTAACCGTTAATCAGTCTAAGGAGGAGCGTGAGGCGAAGGAGGCATTGGTATATCTAGGTAACCATAAGATTATATGGATGGAAGAGGGTGACGGTGGTTTAAGTGAGAGACCGACATCGAAGCCAAAGGCTAATGTAATTGATGACGATGATTTGCCGTTCTAACTATGAAGGTTTTAGACGGTGAAATCAATGGATTTAAGATTGACAAGTTCAATCAGTACGGTCTAGAAGTGGGGAAGACACAGGGGATTTGTCCTCTGTGTTCTCACACCCGAAAGCCCGAAAACAGAAAGCTAAAGTGCGCCTCATATGATTGGGAGAGGGGGTTGGGTACATGCCACAACTGTGATACTTCCTTTCAGTTGCACACCTACGAGCGTAGGGGAGAGGTCACTAAGTTTTATGAGAAGCCACCAAGGATAGAGGTTGTACCTGTAAGTACAAAAGTTGAGTCTTGGTTTAAGTCTCGTGGGATATCAAAGAAAACCCTAGATGACTTAATGATTACTGAGGGTGTCGAGTGGATGCCACAGACTGGTAAGGAGGAAAACACAATACAGTTCAACTACTTCATTGGTGATGAGTTGGTCAACGTGAAGTATCGTGACGGTAGGAAAAACTTTAAGCTGTACAAGGGTGCAGAGAAGGTGTTCTACAATATAGATGCTACCGTTGGACACGACAGTGTTATCATTGTTGAGGGAGAGATGGATGTGTGTGCAATACACGAGTCTGGCTTCAAGAGCGTTGTGAGTGTACCAAACGGTGCAACACTGAATACAAATAATCTAGATTACCTAGATAACTGCATCGACTACTTTGAGGATAAGGAGAAAATAATTATTGCCGTTGATACGGATGAGGCTGGTATAGCCTTACAGACAGAGTTGGTGAGAAGGTTTGGTGCAGAGGTTTCTTGGGTTGTTGACTTCGGTGACTGCAAGGATGCAAACGAGTACCTAATAAAGTATGGTGCAACATCTTTATCTTCGATACTGAAGACCGCAAAGCCAGTTCCGTTAGAAAACGTAGTAACATTTAACGATATTGAGGATGAGGTTATTGAGTTTGTTAAGAATGGTTTTAAGAGGGGCTACCAAATCGGTTTGGAAAACTTTGATAATATATTCAGTACATATACTGGTCAGTTTATTACTGTTACTGGCATCCCTAGTAGTGGTAAGTCTGACTTTGTTGACCAAATGGTTGTGGGATACAATAAGCTGTATGGTTGGAAGACTGCTTTTGCGTCTCCTGAGAATGCTCCAACGTATCTACACGCACATAAGTTAATGCGTAAGATATGGGGTAATATGCCTACAGTTAATGACATCAACACAGGTAAGTGGACAGAGGTCGCAGAGACCGTGAATGAAAACTTCTTCTTCATTGACATGGAGAAGTACAACCTTGAGGAGGTGTTGAGTAAGGGTGCTGAGTTGGTGAAGCGTAAGGGCATAAAGTGCTTAGTAATAGACCCTTACAACAAGATAAGGTCTAACGACTCCCTTAACGATGTGAACGTGTATACGATGGAGTACCTCTCCAAGATAGAGGTCTTTGCTAAGAAGTACGATGTTTTGGTTATCATTGTAGCCCATCCAACTAAGATGTACAGAAACCAAGAGGGTAATATTGAGGAGCCTACGATGTACAACATCAAGGGTGGTGGTGAGTGGTACGATGCAAGCTACCACGGAATCTTGGTCCACAGAAACTACGAGGAGAATACTGTTAAGGCAAAGGTCTTGAAGGTTAAGTTTCAGAATCTTGGTGAGAACGGAGCAGAGGCTCACTTCACTTGGAACAAGAGCAGTGGTGAGTTTGTACCGAAGGAAAAGCCCGTGAGTGTAAACGAGTTGATGCCTTGGGAATAAAACCAAAAGACAAGAACCCGATGGGATACTACCTACCCACTGATTTAGAGATGAAGGCATCGTATTGGTGCATTGAGAATGGGGTGGGGGTGTCTCCACTGAGTGCTGGTTACGGCAAGGGTAGGTGGCATGTGGAGATAACAATAAACAAGAAGTCTAAGAAGTCTCCTGAGACATACGGCAAGGTTGAGATTTGGAAGAAGACATATGAGTTCAGGTTATATTACTATAATAAATTTTTAAAGAAACAAAATGAAAAGTAAATATTCAAAGTACGAGAAAGAGGTTAGGTCAATGAGGGAGGACACTGGACACGGCTCAGATACAATAGCTCAGACCATAAGCTCAAAGTATCCCGAAGATGAGATTAATGTTCACACCTTTGCAAGATACATTAGAAAAAAGGGTTGGGTAAGACCATCTATAGTCGATGAGTCTATGCACAGGAATAACTTAAATCCCAGTGAGAATTGGAAGTTGTCTTGGGTAAAAGACAAGGTTACAGGTACGTCTACCTTGGTTGTCAATCCAGACTATAAGAATGCTGAGTCTGTTGACTACGAGCAGATAAGGACTGAGATGATTTCAGAGATGAAGAAACTGTCCCCGAAGGTTGACAAGTACAAGAGGAAGAAGAACAAGGACTCACACTGCTTGGTTTTGGATATAGCCGACCTACACATAGGTAAGTTGGCAACAAAGGATGGGTCTAATGATAACTACAATGTTGATATAGCTATCGACAGAGCCATCAAGGGTAGTATACAACTTATTGACAAGTCTGAGCCGTACAACATAGATAAGATATTCTTTATCATTGGTAACGATGTTCTACACATAGACAACGCAAAGACTAGAACCACAACGAGTGGTACACCACAAGACACCGATGGTATGTGGTACGACAACTTCAAGATAGCAAGGGGTGTGTACTGCCACATCATTAGTATGTTGTCAACCATAGCCGATGTGGAGGTTATTCACTGCCCATCTAATCATGACTACATGACTGGATTCATGTTGGCTGATGCTGTCCACTGTTACTTCCATAACAACAAGAACATTACCTTTAACGTAGATAATAACCACAGGAAGTATACCAAGTACGGGAAGAATATGCTGATGTTCAGCCACGGAGATGGTTGTAAGATAGACCAGATACCATACCTGTCAGCACACGAGAGTTCTCAGATATGGTACGAAACAAAGTACAGGTACGGATACCTCCACCACATACACCATAAGGACTACTTTAAGTTTAGGAGTGGTAAGGATTACATAGGTATGACCGTAGAGTATTTACGTTCACCTAGTGGAACAGACAGGTGGCACGCAGACAATGGATACACTGGCTCTAAGGTTGCACTTGAGGCATTTATTCACCACCCAGAGAACGGTCAGGTGTGTAGGCTAACACATAACTTTTAAATAAATAGATATGGAACAAACTTATAGATTGGAATTTAATGAAGAACAACAGTTTTTTAATTTACACGATGGCAACATTGAAGAAAACACGCATGGTTGGTTTACCATTTTAAAGAACTGTACGGTGTCGGACTTTGAGGTTTACGAGCGTTATGTAAATTGTGTTAAACAAAAAAAATTAACAAAAAAGTATTTACTAAAATGTGCATCTGAGCTTAAAGGATTTGGTAATACTCTTAATTATAAACCATGAAAAATAATTTAAAGGTTGGGGACACCGTCAGGTTTCACAAGTCCATATCCAAAAGAGTTAAGTTGAACAAGGAGTATAGGGTTATTTATGTGTCTCATGACTTCAAGGTTGGTCGTGGGGTATTTGAGATAATGGTTAGTAGAAGAAAGGCTTGGCTTATTAGGAAGTATGACCAAAGATATGGTTGGGATATTTTAAGAAACTAAAAATGAACATTAAAAAGATTCATAAAATAATTGATAAAATTCCTGGGATAGAATTATATTATGAAAACAAAACATCAGTTGATTGGAGGGTTTTAATTGCCTTGGTTTATCAAGTTGATTTTAATGCTCACATGGATGTTGTGGGAGTTGTTTATAGGATGACCATTCAAGATGGGCGTTTTTATATAGGGAAAACAGAGAGGTCTTTAGGTCTTAGAGTGTTTGAGCATTTAGAAGAAAGCTTTAGAAGCTGGGAAATCGAAAAAACAAAGTACCGTATTTTTGAGGAAAAGCTAATGCTTGGAGAATCTATTGAGGTCGATGTCTTATCAAACGATGTAACCCAAGAAAAGCCAATCATACAGTCCTACCACGATAGTAGTTTAATTTTAAACAGACAGTTTTTATATAACTCAAAGGGTGAAAAAATAATAATTAATAATTAAAAATGAATTTAAAAAAGCTAATATTAGAACACTACGGGGACACTGAAGAAGTCTTGTTTGCTGGTGGGTTTGACGATGCTATTATAGGATTTGAGCCTAACTTATGGAAGGTTGTGTACTCCAGAAACGAGTGCATCAAGATAATGGTTAACGAGGGTATGGATGAGGAGGAGGCTATAGAGTACCTAGAGTTTAACACGTTTAGTGCCTACGTTGGAGAGAAGACACCTATCTGGGTAGAGACGTTTGACTGGGCGTTATGAAACACAACAACGACTTTAAGTACGACCTAGAGGTTGGTCAACTAAAAGAGTCTGAGCTTGGTGACATGCTATCTAACTCTAAGATAGAGGTTAAGTATGACTTGAGGGCTAAGGAAACTGGTAACGTGTTTGTAGAGTATGAGAGCAGAGGTAAGCCAAGTGGTATATCCACAACACAGTCAGACTTTTATTGCTTTGCCATTGCTCATTCATTTGTATTAATATCTTTGTCAGAGCTGAAGACACGATGCAGGAAGTACATCGGCACAAGGAGAGACGTAGTAGGGGGTGACAGCGACACAAGTAAAGGTATTCTCCTACCGATTAAAGATTTAATATGACCAATAAATGTGTTGTTTGTGGAGACCAAATAGCTATACTACTGAAGTCCAAGCAGGTATGTTACAACTGTTTGTCTAGTCAAAAAAAGAAGTTACCCAACATCACTAATCCAGAAAAAAACAAGTAATTATGATTATTACCAACATAAAGTCTATCATAGACAGGCAACAAGAAAAGGGTCTCAAGAAGTACGGCAAGACCGTTGACCAAGCAGACCTTTCCATCGAAGAATGGATTGAACACACCCAAGAAGAAATAGCTGATGCGTTGATATACCTAGAGTGTATCAAGCAGAAGATGATTGATAAAAGAAATTCAGATAAACTTATTGATATACTGTAGTGATTCGTAAGAGGAGGAGGAGTAAGAAGAGGGGTCCAGTAAGGGCTAGGAGGGTCACACACGATGGTATTAAGTTCGCATCTGGTCTTGAGAAGCATATGTATATGGCCTTAAAAAAGGCTAGGATAAAGGCTACCTATGAGGGAGAGACCTTTACACTGATAGATGGTTTTATGTTTGAGAGTTCCTCTTACGAAAGACAGACCAACGGCAAGAGGGATATGATAGATAGGGGAAATAAAAAAATCCTCCCGATAAAATATACACCAGACTTTATTGGTGAGGACTTTATAATAGAGTGTAAGGGTAGGGCTAACGAGTCATTCCCAATGAGGTGGAAGTTGTTCAAGCGGTATGTAAATGAACACCTAAAAGGAGTGACCCTATACAAACCTCAGAATCAAAAAGAATGTGAAGTAGTAATTAGTTTAATAAAAGAAAAAAGAAAATGCAAGACAAAACAGGTTGGGAATTAAGTATTGGACTATACCCTGGAATATTATTTGGGTTTAGAAGCTACGCATCTGAGGGTGTTGATAGTGATGGTGATGAGTACACACAGACAACACATGTAGTGTATGTACCGTTTTTAGATGTATCACTAAGTATATATAGATATTAACATGGGACTGTTTGATAAGAGAATAGAGTACAAACCTTTTGAGTACCCTGAATACTACACGGACGGTTGGTTAAAACAAGCACAGGCTTTTTGGCTACACACCGAGATAAGCATGTCTGGTGATGTAAAGGATTGGAACGAGAAACTCACTGCCTCTGAAAAGAATTTGGTTGGTAATATACTACTAGGGTTCGCACAAACTGAATGTGCTGTATCTGACTATTGGACACAGAAGGTTGTGTCTTGGTTTCCAAAACACGAAATACAACAAATGGCTATGATGTTTGGGTCACAGGAAACCATCCACGCTGTAGCCTACTCATACTTAAACGAAACATTAGGATTAAATG
>BCSF01000024.1_pt1 | contig 64322 bp, 81 predicted proteins | sample 1016431 | NCBI WGS metagenome assembly BCSF01 (sample SAMD00045685;SAMD00045686;SAMD00045687;SAMD00045688;SAMD00045689;SAMD00045690;SAMD00045691;SAMD00045692;SAMD00045684;SAMD00045690;SAMD00045691;SAMD00045692;SAMD00045684;SAMD00045685;SAMD00045686;SAMD00045687;SAMD00045688;SAMD00045689, study... | reverse complement strand
CTTCAGGAGTTAATTTTTCTTTCCAATCTTTAATGTCGCCTTGCATTGGTATTTCAGTATGCAGCCAAAATGCCTGCGCTTGTTTCAACCAACCCTCAGTGTAATAATCAGGATATTCAAACGGTTTGTACGCTATGCGCTCATCAAATAATCCCATTAGTTATATATTTCAATAGCTAAATCAATAAATGGAATGTAAAATACATAGGCGGTTTGAGTTGGTTCAATATAACTTCTCATTCCAAATAGTATTCCTGGATAAAACCCAAATGATATTGACCATTTACCGACGCCCTTGTCCTCTGTATTTTTTGACATAATTTTTACTTTGTTTATTGTTACTATGTTTTGTTTTTGCTTTAACGCCTGGTCGGCGAACTTTTGTTTTTTGTTTGTATGTAAATAAATTTAATTTAGCCATTTACTTTTATATTATACTGTTCATGCAATCTAACCACATCTTTAAATTTAACATAACCTTTTTGATTAATCGACCACTTAATAAACTTATCTATTTGGCGTTCCGCATACTTTTGCCTAGCAACTACTTTTGCTTGTTTAGTATTAGCTGCACTGTTCTGTCGCATTCTGCTTGATTTTGTGGTTTATATAAAGTTATATTAGGAAATTGTTCAGTAACTAACTTTTTAAATAACTTCCAACGCATTGGAAAAGATTCGTTGGCTCTGCCTTTACATTCAATAATAAAGTCCTCGCCAATAAAGTCTGGCGTATATTTGATCGGTAATATTCGCTTTGCTCCTCTGTTTTTATAATCTCCTTTTCCGTTTGCTTGTCTTGCATAACATTCATTTTCAAAATGAAAACCATTTAATAAAACAAATGTTTCTCCTTCATATTTAGCCTTGATGTTTGCTTTTTTCAAAGCCATATACATATAGCGCTCCAAGCCAGAAGCAAAGTTAATACCATCATATGATACCTTCTTTGCAACAACCGGCCCGCGCTTTTTTCTTTTATAAGGTCTTCTCTTCATATACTTCAATGCTTTTCAACAGCGCTTCTTGCAGTTCTTCTGTTGATGTTTCTTTTAATTTTTGAAGATATAATACAGCATCCATTAACTCTTCTTGTAAATGATTAACCCATTCGAATATATTAGATTTATCGTCTTCAAGTGTTACGCCGTATTTTTTATAACCTATATCAGAACGAGAAATAAATTTATCAACTACACGTTCGACTACAGGATCTCTAAATTGTAATTCTTTTTTACTCATCATCTTTTACAAATGTTCCGTTAATCATTTTACCTGTTCTTGCCGCAATTTCTTGATAAGCCGAATCAATACAGTCTTCAACTTCAAGACCCTCAAGGTGCGCTAAATTAGTAAGCACAACAATCATATCACCAATAGCGTCTTTTATTTCAGGCTTATCATTTTTTAATAAAGCTTTAGCAAGTTCACCAGCCTCCTCCATAAGCTTTACATATTGTGTTTTACCATCGCCATTGTCATATATACCTCTTACAGCTGCCCAGTCGCGTATTAGATCGAATCTAAGGCCTTCTAAGTTAGTTGGGTTTGGATTATGCTTTGGATTAAAAAAGGCTTCATAAAAAGCCTTATTGTAAATATAGCTTCGATCATCATTAAACATCGAGGTTTTAGCATTTTGCATTATCCAAGGCACGTGTTCCTTAGTTAATTTAAACTTATACTCTGGTGTTTCCCATTCTAATCCTATGTTGTCCATAAGATTACCTTTAAGTTTATTTAAAGGAACAGGAAACGTACTTGTTTGTTCTGTTGGGTTTATTTTCATATTTGATTTAAATAAATTCTTATATAATATTCTGTCTTTCTTATAGCCATAAGACTGTTGAAGTTCTATCTCCTTGTTTGATATATAATCTATATCAGTACTCGTAAATAAAACTTCATATTCGTCTGGTGCATAACCTTGCTGCTCCGTAACCCTGTTATTAAGATTACGCGTAACTCCAATTTTTTTACCAGGAATGTGATATAAATAATACATATTAAACTGCTACGGGTGCCGGAATATGTGGACCGCACTGATAATCAATTAGTCGCACTCCTTTTTCTGTACAAAACCTATATGAAGGCGTTGACAAAATGTTAGTATCTAAATATTTGTGTATAGCATCGAGTTGGTTTTTATATATATGCGCATCAACAATACTCACACTTAGCTTATTTGCTACTTTACCTGTATTAGCCGCAACATAATTCATAATTAATGTAAATAGCGCAATATCATATGGCACGCCTAAGTACATATCACCTGATCTTTGTACAACAAACATATTAAGTTTGCCGTTCTCAACAAAAAACTGAAAATATAAATAACAAGGAGGTAATGCCATGTCATACAACTGTAGCGGGTTCCATAAAGATATAACATGCCTGCGGCTATGCGGGTCTTCTGATATTGAATGTACAACCTCATGAAGCTGATCATAGCCATCACTATTAAAGTTCCTTAATTGATGCCCGTATACAGGCCCTAGGTCACCATTAGCATCAGCCCAAGCGTCCCATATTTTTACGCCGGCATCTTTAAACCTTTGTATATTTGTTTCGCCTTTTAAAAACCAAAGCATTTCAGTATTAAATACTTTAGGAAACATTTTACGGCCCGTCAGTATAGGAAATTTATTGTCAACTTTTATATTTATTTGTTGATTAAAAATAGAATAACAACCAACGCCAGTGCGATCTTCTCTGTAAACAGCCTCATCACTTAAGCATTTATGTATAATATCTCTATATTGTATTTCGTAATCGGTATTTGTTATAGTAGAAAACATTTAATTTTTATATTTATTATAATAATATTCACACATTTTATAGTATTCAGGCCAAATAGTATTTCTATCATATGTGCTTGGTGACAAATGAGGTTTTTCACCACGCTTATAAGGTCCAATACTAATTGCTATTTTCCATTGGTCAGTGTTGTTTTGAATTCCATATGGCGATATTCTTATGTTGTTTTTAACGCAGAAAGAATACCATTCCATTTCTTCTTCGCTAGCCAAATAGCTAGGCATTGGTTTCGCTCTTTTACCATATAAGCTTTTCATTATACTTCCCAGGGCATTGGCTCAGCCGTTAGATTTAATTGTTCGTGAGGCATAAAGCATCCTGACTTTGGCTCCCATTTAAAATGTGCTTCAGCGCCATTCTCGCCTAAGTTTTGAAATTTAACTTTAAGTACTTTTGCTTTAACGGTTTTTTCTTCGTAATTTCTATGAACTAATATACCGTGATAGCTTGCATCATACCATTCGCCACCGCCTTTAATGTTGTACATCGTAGGCTCTTCCATTTTACCATCAGCTCCTTTATACATTTTAGTTGGATGGGCTACAATAAACACTAGCACATCATATTTTTTACAAAACATTTCAATCTTTTGTAAATAGTCCATTGTATAACGGTTAACATCGTCTGAAACAGCATCCACATCACGTATTTTATTAAACGGATCTATAACTAAACACTTAATGCCTTTACGCTTAACGAGCTCTGCACCTTTCTTTAATACAGATTCAAGCGTGTATCTTTCCATGTCAATAAAGAAATAGTTATCATTTACATGCTCCGCAACCTGATTCCATTTATCAGTGCCAATGTCTGATTTACGCGGCATATCTTGCCATGTTTTACGCATTAGTTTATGAGCGTGTAAATATGTCGGCGCATTTTCTGGACTAGCGAATGCTGTTTTCCAACCATAATTAGCGTTATACCCAACAACCATTTGATCGACAAAGTCGCTCTTGCCGGAAGAAGGGACACCAGTAACAGTAATAAATTGACCAGTGTAAGTTGAAAATATGTCATCAAAATTCTGTAAGCCAATTTGAAATCCCGGTTTAAAGCCATTCGTAACAAAGTCGGTAACTTCGTTTTCAATATCCCTGAATGTCGTAACATTCTCAAGCGGTACTGGTCGTGCCCTTGAAATACGCTCTGCCAATTTTTCTGGTCCATATTCTAATAAATATTCGTTAGCATCTTTACAGCCGTTAAAGTCAACTAAATAACATACTTCAGCGCCAAGCCTACGTATAAGTTCTTGTTGTAAAGCTTGACCAGCTTCGTCCGAATCTACGGCTAATATAACTTTGTCTTTGTCTTCGAAATAATCTATACAATTGTCTAAATAATCTAAGTTGTTGCTATTAAGTGTTGCGCCATTTGGAACTGATATTGCATTTGTAATACCAGACTCGTGTAACGCGAGCACATCCATTTCGCCTTCAACTATAATACAATATTCCCAACCAACTATGCTGTCTATATTGTAAAATACTTTTTCGGCACCTTTATATAATTTAAAGTTTTTTCTTCCATCACGATATTTAACATTAGTTAACTCACCGCCGACAAAATAGTTAAACTTTATTGTGTTCTCGGTTTTACCGGTCTGCGGCATAAACTCAGGACCCTCCGTGATTTTTAAATCCTGAAGGGTCTGAGCTGATATTCCGCGAGTCTTAAACCATTCCTCAACTTTCGTTTGTGGTTTGCTATACACAAGTGGCTCAGGGCGTTCATAAACTTTTTCTGCTTTGCCCTTACGCTGATATGTATGTAGCTGAAATGATTTGTTACAATTATGACAAGTACCGAGACCCCGTTCCCAATCGTAAGAAGCACATTGTGCTTTTTGGTTTTTGGGTTGCCTATCGTGTGAACATAGCGGGCATACACCCTGCGCTGATCCTTGTTTTAGGCTGTGTACATTGAACTGGTCAATGACAAATCCATTGATCTCTGTTGTCTGCATTAATTAATTTAATTAAAATGGTAAATCATCCGCTGGTGCAGGAGCCGCGACCGCTGGAGCCGCTTGCTCATCTTGTCTAGGTGCCGTAGGCACATTTTCGCCGTTAGTCCAAACAACTTGAACATTACCCAAATAGGTTTTGCTCTGCTTGGCCTCACGCTCTTCTTTAGTTTGAGCTACAACAATCGGCCCTTGATTACCAAACTGATCAACTTCATCGTTTAGCGTAATTGTAATAGGTAAGTATTTACCTTTCTTGCCAACAATAACTTTGTCTTTTGGTATCTCAGACAGATTTAAACTCGCTTTAATTATACTCGCCATTATACGTAAGCATTTAACTGATTAAACATTCTTTGCAACTGATCTTTAGTTGCGCCAGTAGTACGTCTTAGATTATCTACTGCTTTTACATGGTTTTGATTATTGTAGAAATTATTTACACTTGTTTCAATTCCTGTAACTGTACATATTCTCATTTCTGGTTTTCTGGTTCTTGCCATTGTTTAAAGGGTTTTATTAATAAAATAATTACTAGGATCAAAATCCTTATTTTGGTAAAACAATTTATATTGCTCCGCCGCTTGTTGAACTTTGTCTGCGCCACGCTGATAAAATTCAGGTGAACAGTCAAATATTCCTATTTGGTGCGAGGTCTTATCTATAACTATAAAGACCATTTCATAACCAAATAATTTACTATAAATGTAAGCTTGCGAGTCATAATTATATCGCCATGCAGAATTTCGGAATTTATTTATATCGGCTGTTGTTTTCAAATCTATTACTAATCCTTCTTCGTGATTAACAATATCAGCTTTACCTTTCCATTGTAATTCTTCAAGCTTTGTAATTCCAGGCTTTTCGTATTCTATCTGCTGACCTCGTATTAATCCACGACAAACATCATTTTCCATTATCTTGTCTGTCATTAAATCTATTTGATCAACTTCGTGTTGTAGAAGACAAAGCTCGCCACCTGAAATCTCTTTATACGCTTTGGTATTCCGCGTAGTACTTTCAATCACTTTATACTTTTTCAGTTTATCTGGCTCAAGTATTGCAGTGTGAAAGTAACCGCCAACTAAAAATGCAGCTGACGGTTTTGATGGTTCACCGAGCGCTAAAGGGTTTGTTAATAGAGTTGATATATCACTGTTTGATAAGTATTGTTTACCAAACTTACCATAGTAATGCTCATCATCTCTTAACTTCTCTATAGCCTCTTTTTTACTCATTATAGTGTTGTTAGTGCATTCTCAACCTCTGCACTTAATTTATATTTCTTTTTGATAGCGTCAAGCTTGCCGCCTGATTTAACATAATCCTTTGCTTTAGCAAATGCAGGATCTTTTGTTGATGTTAGCGTAGCTGTCGCACCCTTGCCATGGTTATTTGTGGCATCGCTATCTTGAGTGTCGTCTATTAGGAATAAATTACCTAACGCATATTTCTTCCCATAACTCGATGCACTACCAAACTGTTGTGGAGTTTGCATACCTTTTTGATTAAGATCAACACCAACAATGGCTGTAGCGTGTATAGCATTTTCGCCATCAGATATAGTAGCTGTTGATTCAATCATAGGTGGTAACGTCTCTGAAAAGTTTTCTACAACTTTTTCATTTATTGTTACAGTTATACCTAACTCCTTTAAAAAGGGTTTTGTAGCTTCGAGAATGTCTTCGGCTGATCGGAAGTAGTATTTGCCGAATGAGTTAAACCTACTTTTTTTCGATTTAAACTTTGTCTGGATTGTAGCCAGTTTTTGATTTATGGTCATAAGGTTTATTGTGGTTTACTTATTATATAATTACACATTTTATTTATTATTTAAGCTCGTAACTTACAGATAATCAATCACTTGATTCGCGTCAGTGTTAGCGATGAGCTTATCAATAGCCTCTCTTTTTATTTGTGAAACACGCACATTTGCAGTGTTGACACTTATGTTTAATTTATTTGCTATATAGTTAGCTGAATGCTTATCGCAATCTAAGCCGTAAGATAGCCTGAGCACTTCATACTCAATGTGTGTTAAATGTTGTTTCATTAAACTTAACAAATATGCGTTTAATATAGCTATATTATATGGTTCAGATTCGTCAGGTATTTGATACAATGGATTCTCTTCATCATTATTATAGTTAGCATCAATAGATGAAAATATAGAATTAAAAAATATTGTAACAATTTTTTCGTCTTTAGGATTTTTACGTATTTCATTTAGCTTATGCTCTGGTATACGTATATCACCTCGGTTAATATCAATCGCGCGTCTTATAGCTCCTTTAATTCTTTTACTAAAAAAACTTTTTAACGTTTTTTCCATATCTTCAGAATCATGAAGCTTATCCCATTCTAATTTATCTACTGCTAAAGTTAAACCTTTATTACCTTCTTGTATTAAATCATTTATACTTAATACACCTGAAGCTTGATCGCTAGTAGAGAACTTTCTTGCTAGATTTTCAACAAGTGGCATAAACTTTATTATTAGTTCGTTTCGGGTATATTCATCATAAAACTTACCCTCAGGCATAGATCGTTTTAAGTCTTCCTTATACCTTATATAGTTTTGTACGTTGTACTTTTTCATAGTTGTTGATTCAGTAATTCTTTTTCTTTTTTAAGTTCGTTACTCATATTTCGGTATATAGTTCTTGTTGAGCACTTTAATGCATCTGCAATTTTTGCAACAGTTATTTTTATTTTGCTATCATTAATTAACAACATTGCGTCATATATTTCATTTTCTGATATTTTACTTCTGCCCACAAGCTTACCAACTATAGACAGCTTTTGTCGCATGCTTAATCCTGTAAAATCTTTAAATATAACTTTGCGTAGTTTGTTAGGCGGTGGTTTTTCTAAATCCATAAGTGAAACATCATATATCATGCTTTCTCTTAATTGTTCGGAAACATTAAATGTTACAAACCCCGTTTTCTTATTGCATATATATTTAACAAGCCCACTAAAGGCTTCTTGGTCTAATTGAGGGTTAAGATACCATAACACATATAAGTGCCATTTAAGACTTTTATATGTGTTTATTTTAGCCCGCGAATTAAATAGTGTATAGCATTGATGTGTGCCGGTTTCGTAATACCAACCCCATTTATGGGTTTCAGTTGGTTTATCTGACCACGGATCACACCTGTATATTATATTATGATCGGAGAGGTATCTCATGTTACGGTCGTGGTATGACATTAGGTTATTACTATTTATTATATATTAGCTATCGTCGCATAAAAGTAAGTAATCTGTATCTTTTTTGGTATTTGTGAAACAAATTAATTTTTACTTGGTTTAATTCCATACATAGTGCATCATTTAGTATTTCATACTTAAGACGGTATATTGTTCTTTGCATGTATCTTAGGTGCCTTCTTTTTCTTTTTAAGCACTCGTATTTTTGTATTAATGTTCGCATAGTTCGTTGATATAATGTGGTCGTATAATTTTTTGCTCATTCTTATTTCTTACTAAATGTTTTTCTTGTTCATAATAATTCCAATATGCAGCTAAAGAGTTACCTTCAACTTTAAATTCATCAGGCATACACTGAGGTGGATCACTCCAATGGTCCATCGTAATATTGTGTGGTATAAAGCTAAGACAATCTCTGCATTTGTCAATTGTCTTATGATACTTATTATACCGTTTAGTATATTCTTTGCCCAGCGCAAGCATATGCTCGTATAACCACATATAGTGCAGCTTACTTTCACGTACCCATATAGTTGATGGATGGTTTTTATGTGCTGGTTTATATGGCACATCGGCAGCATTACCGTATACATGATGTGCAGTACACAACATTTGTGCTGACTCAAGAATCATTTTTACTTTATGTTTGTCGTAAAAGAAACTTGCAGCTTTAGCTGGGTCTGGGTGTAAGTAAAATATATTCACAGTCCTGATTTTTTTAAGAAGTATTTATATACCTCTGGAATATGTTTTTTGTAGTATGGTTGGTTTTGATGAACCCATAGCTTAAGACTGTGCTTGTCCATAAACGGTCCGCACGTGTCAAAAAATGGTTCTAAATCGTCAATGAAGTTACCGACCGTCCAACCTTCCCATATATGTTTATCTCTATTCATAATGTTTGTCTAATAATATCATCGCTACTTCTTCGCTGATCATATTTGTATTGTATAATTCCCATATTAATTTACTCATAGTTACGTAGTGTTTTATACAGAGGATGACGATAGCTGCCAGCTTTTGTACGTTCAAAATATGTAAACGTAGCACGCTGTCCAATATAGTCGTGTACATTGTTTAGAATGTCGCGGCGATCATCAAAGTTGTAGCCTTTGCCAATAGGGCAGCCAAACTCAACGCCATCGTCATCTTGCATAATGAATTTACCGATTAGACCGGTAAACTTACCTTTGCCCGCTTCATAGCCAATAATAGTAGCTTCAGTGTCGTGGAAGTCTTTAAACTTTTGTAGGTTGTACGAACGTTTGCATTCGTATGGACGGTCAAGGCGAAGTATAGAGCCTTCGTAGCCGTCTGCTAAAAACCCATCAACATGCAAATTTAAAGCTTCTTCATGCTTGTTAACTTCGTATGTGCCTACGAGTTTAACACAATAGCTTACTGGCAATTCAGCTTCAAGCCAAACAATACGGCTAGAAAACTTTGCCCTGCGCAAAGCTGGACCCGGAATATAGTCGTAACAATGAAATTGTACATAACCAGCAGACTCAACACGATCACCTTCTTGAGGTTTCGTTTTGCGAACAAGCGAGATAATTTTTTCGAAATCATCTTTTAGTTCATGGTTGTACAATTCACCGTCGAGTACTATGTCTGGGTATTTTTCGAAGAACGGCTCAAGATTAGCAGTGATGTGGTGAATGTTCAGCCACTCTTTGCCTGTTCGTGAATAAGCGCCGTCTTTCGATATTACACAGCGAACGCCGTCTAGCTTTGGTTGCATAAAGACATTCTCGGACCAGTCGACTTCTTTTTTGCCTACTTTGTATGCGAGCATTGGTTGTATCATAATTTACTTAATTTATTTTGTATTCGTTGTATTTTATTTTGTACTATTGCAGCTTTTTCGTATTGTTCTCTTTCTTCGTACTGCGACAATAGCGTCATAAGCCTGGCTAGCTCAGCTAATAGCAATTGCTCTTCATCTTGCATTACGTCATAGCCGGCACCAAACATTTGTTCTACATCTGAGGTGAATTGCTGATCCCATTCTTGCTGCTTTTTAATTAAGCCTTCAAGCACTAGATCAGCAACTCTTTCCGCCAAATAATCTAATTCATCTTTAGTCATTAACTTACTTTCTTGTATGTCCACTGACCAATGATGTGGTTATTAATAAATTTACCTTTAGATCTAGCATTGAATAACCCATGCCAGTAAAACGCAGGTACTTTATTATATTCATATACGCCGCCATTTTTGTATGTTAGTACTAAGCGATTAAGCTGTGTAGCGTATGTTGCATCTTCAATGCATTCTGAGTCCACTACAACTCTTTCAATTAAATTGCTCATAGTTTTAAATTTATTATATTATCGATTTTACTTCGTGTTAATTTTGTAAGTTAGTGAAATACTAATCCTACTCTGTGATTTTTACTAAACCATTTCGTCGCATATAAATCTACGTTAGAAGCATCCACATAGCCGTCAGATACAAGATCGCTACGACTAGAAAAAATTTTCGTGTGTCTATGTTTTCTTTCATTTATCATATGTTTTTGTTTACCTGAATCACTAAATATAATATCGTAATTGCTTGGTAATGAGGTTTTTAGTATTAAATCTACCATATTGGTGTAACTGTAAAACCGAACGCTTGGATTGTGTATAGCAATTTGCATCCACTTTTTTAGATATGCGCCGGAATAATAATCACCGCTATCATGGACACGCACGTAATCGGGTTTCTTACGCTTAATCTCTGCGTTCATTGCATCAATAAAATCGTCGGTCTTGGTTAGCTCGTAACGTTTTTCAAACGCCGGTTTTACATTACTCCAGATGTAGGCTCCCTTCTTGGCATAGCAGAACTTTACGCAAGCATCTGCCATGGGGCACGTCAGTTTTCCACTCGCACTTTTGTACGCTGGTATACCGAAGTTAAATACCCTAAGCCCTAATTCTTTACTGGTCTTTTTTAATTTACTATTTTGTGTTAGAAGATTCATAGTAGTCAATTATTTTTTCAATGTCGTCTTCCATGTCTACAATAGTTTGCGCAAGCTCATAAACTTCTTTAAAGCCACGTAATTCATAATCGCTAAATTCATATACGTCACGATCTTCGATAGCGTAAACGCAGTCTTGCATATCTTTTGCCGTATTCTCAAAGCGGCAATAACTCATATTTGGCATAATAATTAGTATTAATCTAGCAATACCATATAGGCTTCAATGTTGTTTTTTTGAAACCATCGTAGTGCTTTGTGAAATTCATTTATTTGTTTATTTGTTACGGTTTTGGGAGCCATCTCCATTACATGCTGGCTGCCGATAATAAAGTCATACATAGACAACTCGATACCGTTAAGTGTGTACTCTTCACCACTAAAAGGGTTTTGCACCGTTTCGCCCTTATCGTATATCATACCCTGAAACCATTTGGGTATAACTTGTTCTTTATTCTTCGTCTTCGTGCTCATAACCTTCGTCAATTAATTGTGATTCAACTTCTTCTTTTTTATCATTAAAATATTCTTCATATACTTCATCAATTGCTTCTTGAAACGAATAGTTTTCCGCATCGTCGTCGTATTCGTCAAAGTATATGTCGCTACCGTCTGTCATAGCGTCAGGCATTTTTTCAAGCCAGTCATTATCGTAATAGTATATATCCTCATTAACCGATGGATTTCGATCGTTATCCGTAGCTATCCACACTTCGTAACCGTCAGATGTTGTTTCAGTATAAAACATCATATCAGGGTTGCGCCAATCGCTAGATATTGAAAAATCAAAGTGGTCTTTAATAGCAGCTAGCTTTTCGCTATAATCTATATCTTCAGCGGGAATTACTCCGTTTTCTGCTAATCTTTCTAAGATTAAGTCGTCAGTTAGTATTTTCTTACTCATCGTCTTGGATTAAAATGTTATCACCCCATCTAAAATCAAACACAGATACTTTGTGAGCGTCTATGTCGGCAAACGTATATAGCGATCTAATGTCGCCTATCGTTAGGTCACTATAAAACTTAGTGCTTTCTAGTGTAAATATAATTTGTTTAACGGAACCAGAATATCTTGGCTTGTTATTTTCAAGCGCTAGCTTTACTTCGGGCTTGAGTCTTTGATATAAATTTTTCATTTAATTTTAATTTATTATATTATCGATTTGTATTCGTATTACATTTGTAATAGTGGACGTGGCAGGAGTCGAACCTGCGTTATAACATACCCGTACGTTTTTGGGTCGGGTCACAGCATCACACTCATGCTTATGTTATCTTACCATATCACGCCCATATCCCTCACTTGTTTTCAACCTGAAAGGCTTGATGCTCTGTGGCACGTGTTTCCCGTGAGGGAGTCCCATGGGTAATTTCAGATATCGTCATACCTGTATATTTGAGAGGCGGACGGGACTGGAATGTTAGGGATGCAACGTCATTTACTAGTATGCCCTTGACTTATACCCTTTTCTCTTTTTATCCCGTCTTTTTTCCTCGGGTCGCTCCTTAGTGGTAAGTCGACTGCTAAGTCGCACTGCTTACGTGTAGCTACACAGCCACTCTTTTGGTGCGCCTTTGGCTTCCAACCTTATACCTCTCATGACCTTGGCGTGTTCGCGAAACACATTGTGAAGGCCATTTTTTGTAGTTAATAGTGTTTATTTAGAAAACTTTGTTAACTACTTACGTCGCCATGACCGGTGCACTGCGGCACTTGTTGCCTGACTGACGATTTGTATTGTATTACCTGTTTTGTGCTCGATAATTGGTACATAACTATAAGTTTCTGTTGTTGAGCACTTTACGCACGTCTTATAGCCTAAGTTTAATCTTACTGGGTGTACTTCATCTCCACATCTACAATACATAATTTTATTTTTTTGTTACATTTATATTATCGATTTACATTCGTGTTATATCTGTAAAAGTATTCACGTTCGATCGCTTCTATTTGCACTCTAGTGAATGGTTTGTGACTAAATTTTCGTTTATTTGTTCGTTTCTTCATACATTTTAGCGATTGCGACGCGCATGACGTGGCTGTGTATAGCACTGTAGTCATCACCGTCTTGTTTAAAATCAGATAGTTGCCAATCGATACTATCATACATTAATTCCATTGTGACGTCAGCGACACCTTGCGCAATTTCGTCAAGTTCTTTCATTTTACTCATAGATATATTCTTCCATTGCATTAATAAAATCGTCTTTGTCTATAGTTCCTTCTTCGTAACAATTTAAGTTAAATAAGAAGGCTTCCATTAATTCTTTATTAGTTGCCATATTCTATGTTTTGCGTATCAGTTGCCATCCACTCACAGTCTTTTAAGCTGTGACCTGCGCCATATAGAAATGCTTCACAACTTTCATGGTCAGGATTCCAAGTATTATGCTCAGTACATAATGCGCTAATGTCATACCTATATACTTTACCGTCTACAAAATCTAGTAAGAATATAAATTTAGCAGGTTGACGCTCGCGTTCTTCTAGTTGTTTTAGTTGTTCATTAGCAAGTGCTCTTTCTTCTTCTTGCATTTCGTGCCATTTAGTAATTGTATCACTCATTTTTAATAGTTTTATAAAATTCTTCCGCCGCTCTGTGCGATGTTTCTCGTGCTTTTAAATGTTCTTCAGCGTTATCTATATAGTCGTCGATTCGCTCGTGCATTTCTTCTTCGGTAATAGTACCAAAGCTTACAGTATTAGTACAACTCAGTAATGTTTCGTCATTGCAGTTAAAACCTTTCGCTGGCTTTCCGTTCCACGTTGTCCACTCTTGATAAGTATAAGGAGTGTCGCGGTATGTTATTATATCACCTGATTTGTACATTGCTATTTATTTTAATAGGTTAAAAAAATCTTCTCTATCTTCTACATAAGTTAGGCCTTTGTAGTTAAACCATTTATGTATACCGTCTTTATCAGTGTGCTCATTGTATTTGAAGCCGAATGATGGCGGTAGATTGCCGACTAAATAAGGTTTATATTTAGTAGAGTTTAATTTAATTTTTTGGTTAGGTAAGAATTTTATAGTATTCATATTTATTATTTGTATATATTATCGACAATAGTTCGTATTTATTTTGTAAAAGTGCCGTCGTGGTACATAGTGTGTATGCTATTTGAGTACTTTTGTGATTCCCATAATTTCGTATGCGAAAACGATCGACCTTTGCTACCGGCTTTTTTCATCGGTACTTTTATTCTATTGTATTCTTTATCGGTAAGACCACTGCATAATCCGTCAGATTTGAATTTATTACGGTGTTCTTTAGCTCTCGCTATTCGTGAGTTTTTGATGTACTCACACGCTTCTTTCATTGTCATCATAGTTTAAATTTTGCAGCGACGTCATAAATTTCTATCTTGTCTTTACTGTCTAGCCCCTCTGTTTGGTCAGCGTATTGACGTAGTACATAGTGAACAAAGATTGCGTCGGTTTCAGTTAGTTTAATAGTTTTCATATTCAAATATATTATCGAAATGGAGTCGTATTTTGTTTGTAAGACTCTAATTGCTTTAGTCTTCGAGTTATAGTGTAAGGTATATCCTTAACATTTCGGTTTACCCAGTCAACTATATATTGAAATCTTTCTTGAGGACAAGGTATAAGTATCCTTTCGTATATTTCAAAGTAATTGCCTTTAGTATTTGGTGGCACTTTGCGCACTCTATTTATTTGGTATAATCTATCGTGGTTACCGTCTATTCGTACATAGCCAGAAATATAAGAGTATATAAATCTACCGTCTTTTAGTTGGAATTTTTGAGTTCCGTTTTTGTTTACATTTACTAATTTCATATTATTTATTTTGGTATATTTGGTTTAATAAATCTTTAACTAACATTTCTTCAGTTTCACCATCTTCAAGGTCACAATCTCTGTGCACAAAGTATTCAACTTGTTCTTTAATAGTATCAAAGTCGTCACCGTATCTTATACATTCTCTGAATAGGTATAGAGTTTCCGGATTCCAATAGAATTTATTTTCCATATTATTTAGTGTTAGTAGTTTGATAAAATTCAATTCTTTCTTCAACTTCTTTACGAGTTATTTCACCTTTCATTTGACGTAAAACATCTTTAGTCATATCTATTTGTTTACCGTTAAGACAAGTTAGTATAAATTGCATAGTTAATAATTTTAGAGTATAGAGTAATAAATTTCGTCTATATTATATTTAGTTTCGTTTAGTTTATTCACTAATAATTCTTGTTCAAATAGTTCAGTGAAATTTTCATTTTCGTCGTCTAAGTTAATAGAGTTGTTAATGTGAATTATATCTAATTTTTTGTCGGTGTCTTGACAATATAATTGGACAGAGTAATTATTTGAAGTCATATTAGTATTTATTTTTTATTCAATTATATTATCGATTTCACTTCGTATTTATGTTGTAAAAAAGTATATACTTTGTTTGTAGGTAAAAAAGTTATTACACCTATTATACTACATCTCTAAGTGTGAAGAATAAAAAAAACTGTGACAATAGGTAATTATGTTAAATATAGTAAGAAGCTATCGTCGCACACCGAACAATTAGAAATAGGTATAGGTGGTTGCTATACACATCAGTTACGATGCATATTGCAGATCTGTTCAACGTTATTTATACTGGTGATGTACACATCTCAACGCGCCAGTTGGCAGAGGAACTAGATTACTTTGCTTCGTCTAGTTCAACTCTTTCGATTACAACATCTCGAACATTTGAAGGCATGTCGGTTGATTGAGACCAGTAGCCTCTTTTAATCCAGCATGGCATAATGTTTAGCTTAGGTAACATAACTTTGAGAACTTCATCATGATTGTAAGTAACTTTTTGATTTTTGTTATTTACAAAAGTTATGATTTGATTGCGACCGAGCCAAGACTTTCGGACTACGAAGTTTTTACGCTCGATTGGTGGAAAGATTTCAGATAGTTCAGATTTAGATAGTTTAGATATTGCTGATTGTAATTTAGAATTTGACATATTATATTTATTTAATTTTTACATTTATATTATCGTTTACCGTTCGTATAGAGTTTGTAAGTTATACTCTGAATGTTGGATCGGTAATTAGCATGAAGATGCCATAGAGGATTCCAGATACTGCTAGAGTTGTGATTGATCCGATAGTTGCGTATTTAATTACGAGGATCGTGTAGTGTGAGAATTTACGTTTCATATTATTACTTATTTAATTCGTTTATATTATCGTTAGAGGTTCGTATTAGGTTTGCAAGTTAGCTTTGGTACTCTTCTTCGCGAAGCCACTCAAGTTCATTGATCTCACGCATTACGGATCTGTACTGAACCCAGTAGCCGCAGTCTTCGAACCAGTCTGCTTTGCGATAAAGATCTTGTAGTTTAACATTGATATTCATAAGATATTAGGTTTATATTGTTACTAATTTATTTACATTTATATTATCGTAATGGTATCGTGGTAATACTGTAAATGCTATACATACGTACGTAATATCCGTGGCCCGTAGCCGGAGAATCTGCTGGCCAAAACCACAACGTGGATCCGTAAAACGATACGGGGGCTGGTAAAACTAAAACGGTTTCCCAAAAACGTGGGGTATAGCGTATACGTAGTAGCAATAAAAAATATATACATAACTAAAACTACGACATTAGGTAGTTATATATAATAGTAGCATACAATTGTCGCATTAAGAAGTCTGAAAACAGCGTAATCATACAGAGTATGGGACAAAAATTATCTCCCGCAGCACGAAGAGCTAAAGCTGCACGGGACAAAGCATATGCAATGACACCCGATAGGAGAGCAAAAAAAGCGCATTCCCAAAGAGTACGCAGAGCTAACCCCTGCCCTGATGGTTATGATTACGATCACAAAAGACAAAAGTGCGTATCTATAAAATCAAATAGAGGAAACGAAGGCGAGGGCACTAAGAAAGAAAGCGGGAACAACTACAATACAAACTAACATGGCAAGACTTAGCACATATGTAAAAGACACAAACCTGGCTGATGATGATTTATTAGCTGGGTCGAATTATATATCAGGTACAGGAGGAACTAAGGTATATGAAACGGCAAATTTTCCTTTAGGAGCATTAAAAACATTTATAAACGGAACCGGCAGATCGGTTGTGGAAAGAACATTTACCCCAGCGGAAATGCTTGCTTTTAACAACGATGGTTTCAGCCCTGGCTTTGGGTATGAGTTAGTGGCAGCACCGGGAGCAGATAAAGCTATAGTTCCAGTGGAGGTTTACACACATGTAGACTTTCAAACTCTAGGATATAATTTTACAAGCACATTACCCTTTTTTCAAGAATACCCGCTTTTTATAGGGTATGGAGGTAACTTAAACTACCCGGAAGACAATCCAGTAGGGTTTAATACTATTTATATACCAATAGGCGACAACCCGGGAACACTTGGGTCAACTAGATCAAAACGAAATATATGGAAGCCAGCGTTAAATAGCGATTTAGGCAACCCTAGTGGGCAAAATGGATCGGAAATAATTTTAAATCAATCTATTCTTTTATGGGCAACCCCTATGGTTACTGTAACTCAGGGTGATTCACCTGTAACATTTAGACTAATATACGACACAATAGACTTTAGTAGCTAATATGGCAAGGATAAGTACGTATGGCATTGATGCCAAACCGGAATTATCAGACAAGGTAGTAGGTACCGACTCTAGAGCGGGTGCTTCGCTGGCAACAAAGAACTATACGCTTGGTGATGTTGCTGCGCTTTTAAACCATACTAACAGTTTAGCTGTCGCGGATCAGGTTATATTTGAGTTTGAGTCTGATATATCATCAGGAAGACCTGCTGAAAGTATAACTTTTGCTGCAGGAGGCGGCAACAACACGCTATTTGCTGATATAACTACTATAATGGTTAGCAAATTAGCGAGCGGCGGCAAAAATATTAGCAATTATTTTCCTTTATTTATAGGAAAAGAGATAATTTTAGCTCAAACAGACGATATTAACACTTTTGGAGTGTACAGAGTAGCTGATATTGTTGAAAATACCACTGAAACTGCATTTTGGGACGTAACATTAGAGTCGTATGGGGCAAATGGTGCTATAAATAACGAAAAATACTATATATTTGGAGAATTTATCAATCCAAGCGCCGGTCACAGGGATAAAAACTTTGTATACATACAATCTCCTCAAAACCCACAGCCACAATGGCAAGTGCAGCATAACTTAAACAAATTTCCATCATGCACCGTTGCTTTAGATTCAGGTCAGCAAGGATTTGCAGATGTAACTTTTGTAGACGAAAACAACTTAACTATTAACTTCGCCGGTTCCGAGTCAGGAAAGGCATTTATTAACTAATCATGGGAGTAAAATTTTTACACAATATAAATCTTAGCGACAACCAGCTAACAAACGCAAAGCTACATGTAACCGCAACCGCGCCAACAGCGGCAGAAGGGCAAGTTTACTTTAACTCTACTACTGGAGTTAAAATGGGTGAATTTTTTAATGGTACCAATTGGGTTAAGTTCCCAAGAGAAGTTAAATTAACCACATATGCAGGAACACCACCGGTTGGAACCACCACTAATATTTTTGATGTTAATAACGGCGCTCTTACCGTTAATCAAAATGTCGATCATTTTGACATAACTGCACCAAGCCCTGGTGAATTATATTTTGAGCTTGCCGATACTGTAAAAATAGTAAATTTAAATGTAACGGGGACTGGTACTTCAGCTACATTCGACAATGATGTACGCATTAAAGGCACGCTTTCTATGCAAACTGCCGGTGGCACTAATGGCGCTATAACAAATGTAGTTGATCCAACAAACGCTCAAGATGTCGCTACAAAAAACTATGTAGACACCATAGCCTCAGGCGGTGTAACATTTAAAGGCACATTTAGGGCTGATACAGGTGAAATACTTTCTGGTGCAAATAATGGCTCTTATTTATATCAAGTAGCAAGTGGATCCGGCGCATTCGACCCGAGTTTATCAAGAGTTGCAATTGATACTGGAGATTATTATTTAGTTGCATCAGCGGCAGGTAATTTTTATGGTATTGGCGGAACAGGTAGTTGTGGAACTACACAATATTTAGATATAGGTGATTCTGTTATAGCTGTTAGCGATGCTGCAGCAAATGCTTCTGTATGTAGCGATTGGTCAATAGTACAATCTGATGAAGGCGTCGTTTCTATTTCTGCATCAACCGCCCCAGCAAGAAAAGGTATTAGTGTAAGTGCGAACACAGGCTCTGTCAATGTTGGGCTTGATATAGCAAACTTACCATTTATAACAGGTGGTACTTTAGTTGGCGTAGACTCTTCTTCAATATCTGTTCCTATATATAATACAGATACAGCTTCACCATCGCAAAACGAATATATTGAATTATCTCAGATTTTTTCTAGCAGATCGAGAAACGTATTAATTGGAGACGGATCAACTACTAGTTTTGTACTTCAAAATTCAGGAGCAACAGCTCCAAATAAAAACCATGAATTGGGCACTCAGTCAGATTTCTTTATGGTTCAACTTGTAGAAATATCAAGCGGTGAAACAGTTCATGCAGAAGTTACAAGAGGAGCCAATGGGAATGTTACTATAGCTTTTGCGGTTGCGCCTGCTTCTAATGGCATTAGAGTTCTTATACATAATACATAAAATTAAATGGCAATTCAATTTTTAAACCTAGTAGATGTCTCTGAAACAAGAACAGGAGCAACTGCTACGGATGCTTATACATTAACCGTATCTACGAGGCAAACATCAGGAGCCACACCAAACCCTGGCACAGGAGGTTTAAAAGTTCAATACAATGATGGCACTAATAATCATGGATTTGGCTTAGTTGCTGGCTCCACTTCTAGCGATTTTCTAACTAGTGGCCCAATGCATTTTTACACTAACTCAGATTTAGATACAAAAAATGCTACAGGATACGCTATGATGATTGGCACTAATCAAAATGTAGTAATAGGATCCACTCAAAGTACATCATCAAGGTTATTTGTAGATAGCGGCTCTAGCACAGCGTTGAGCTTAAAAAGTAGCTCTCCTAAAATAGAGCTCATAAACACCACCACGACTACTCAGTCATTAACAACAATTTTAGCTACAGCAGGCGGAGGAGGCACGTCGCCGCCGAAAGGGCAAATACAATGGAGAGGCCCCTCATCTTCCAATAATCAAGGTTTATATTTACAAACATACAACACAAGCAGCCCTTACACGACCGCTGAAATATATTTGCCAGTAGCAAATAATAATGGTAATTTTCATATTAAACTTAATAACCTTAATGCTTTAGAAATAAATCCTTCTACACAGGATGTTGGTATTAATCAATATATATATCATTTAGGTGATGACAATACTAAATTTGGTTTTGTAGCAAATGATAACTTTGGTATAACAACTAACGGCACAGAAAGGGTTAGAGTAACATCAGGAGGGTCCGTTGGTATTGGAACAAATAACCCAGGGGCTAAACTAGATGTTGAAGGCAATGCGGTTATAGGATCAACATTAAATACTGCGACTGGCCAATGGGCAGTAGCAATAGGTAATGATAATACATCATCTGGCTTAGACTCGCTAGCCACAGGAGAAACAACAACTGCTTCAGGTAGGCAATCTTTTTCAGGTGGATTTAATACCACTGCTTCTGGTAACGCTTCGTTTGCAGTAGGTGGAGGCACAACTGCTTCTGGGGAAAATGCGTTTGCTGCCTGTGGAACAACTGTAGCTTCAGGTATATCATCGGCTGCATTTGGCGCTTTTTCAGAAGCAACAGCTACAAACTCGTTTGCAATAAATGGCGATACTACAGCAAGTGGTGAATCGTCTTTTTCAGCAGGTGTAAGTACAAACGCTAGAGGATTAGCTTCTATAGCTACTGGACAAAGCTGCGGTACTTCTGTAAGTGCTAATGGTGCCTTTGCTGGTGGCACTGTTTCAAATGCTAATGCTCAATTTAGCATTGCTTATGGCGATGTGGCTAATGCTTCAGGCAGAGTATCACAAGCTTTAGGATATATAGTAAACGCAACAGGACAATATAGCTTTGCGCAAGGTTTTAACAATACAGTTAATGGCACAGCTTCAGCGGTGTTTGGTCAACAAAATACGTCTCATGGTACAGCGGCGTGGAGCTTATCAACTGGCTTTTTAAATCAAACAAGAGATTCTGCGTCTTTGACTGTAGGTTCGTTTAATGGAATGACTGCTTCGTCAGCTAGCAGAGAACAGTTTATGCTAGGGCGATATTTAAATGTACCTAGAAATAGTAGTGGAACTCCATCACAAGGCTGTTTGGTTGTAGGTGAGCATAATGCATATTTAAATAGACCAAACGTAAAATTTGCAGTTGGCACAGGTGTAGGTGTTGGAGCTGAAGCCGATTCGTTTACTGTGTTAAAAGACGGTAATGTCCTAATGGAACAAGTAGTAAATAAAAATTATTCAAGTGATTCAGCTGCGGCTTCTGGTGGAGTGCCAGTTGGCGGTATATATCATAACTCTGGAGATTTAAAAATAAGACTTACATAAAATGGCTAATACATATAATTTAGAAATATTAAAACTAGAAGTTAAACTTTTAGAAGATACATTAGAAAATGTAGTTTTTCAAGCAGACTGGAGATATACTGCCACGTCAGAAAACGAAGAGTACACAGAAGAATCTGTAGGCCTAGCTAGTATACCAGCTCCTGATCCAGATAATTTTACTCCATTTGATGATTTAACAGAAGAACAAGTTAAAAGTTGGGTAGAGTCAGAAGTTAACTTTGAAAAATACAGAGAGTATCTAGATGCTAGAATACAAGAAAAAATAAACCCACCCACGGAAGCAAAGGACGTACCATGGTAAAAAACACATAAAATACGTAATACATATAATATACCCGCTCGGTTTAGAGCGAACCAATAATAATTAAAACCAAAACCAATGACACTATTTTATTCGACTAGCACGTGGAGTAGTCAACCACAAATATCCGAAAAAACCAAAAACCTATGGGAGCAAGCTTCTCAAAAGGCAAATTGGAGAATTGTTCAATTACCAAATGGATATTACCAAACAGAGTTTAAACAAGACGAAGATTGGGCGGATGTAACACGAAGAGAAACAATAGAAGGCGCAGAGCAAGCTATTGACGCTTCAGTTGAGCATTATTCTAAAAAATTAGAATTTGTAAACGGGCCAAAAATTGTTAAAACTTTTGAATAAAAATAAATTGGAAAACCTTAGCGCTCGTGTACTGAGAAGGTGTCCAGGAACGGGTGGCACTTACGGGTTTTCCATTCAATACGCTACTCGCGAAGAGTTAATTAAATTAAATTAAATTAAATGGAATATAACAACCCTAGCGAAATTGTCAAAACACTTACTTTTGGCGATAACGCAAAAAATGAAATAATACGAGGTGTTGATAAATTAGCAAGCGCAGTTAAGTCTACATTAGGGGCTAGCGGTAAATGCGTAATATACGAAGACGCTCTCGGAAAACCGGTAATTACAAAAGATGGAGTAACCGTTGCAGAAAGCGTAGTCTTGTTACATCCGGTTGAGAATATGGGTGCTACTTTAATAAAAGAAGCAGCTAGCAATACCGTTAAGGAGGCTGGAGATGGAACAACTACCGCTACAGTTTTAGCCGATTCGTTATTAAAGCTGGCAAGTAAAGAAATTGAAAATACAGACGTAAGAGATATTAAAAATGGTATTTTATCAGGAAGTGAAAAAGTTATTAAACACATTTCTAAACACTCCAAAGCAGTACAAGGCGATATGCTTGAAAATGTTGCAATAATTAGTTGTAACAATGATAAAGAGCTAGGCGCGAAAATTGGAACGGCGTTTGAAAAAGTTGGAAAAAACGGAATTGTGCTTATGGATGAGTCTGATACAAATGAAACATATGTAGAATTTGTTGAGGGCGTTCAGTTTGACTCTAAAATAAAATCGCCACATTTAATTACAGATAAAGACAAAGGGGTGGCAGTATTAGAAAACCCGCTTGTTCTTATTGTCTCGTCTCCTATACCGAACATTAGAAGAATACAAAATGTATTGGAGCATGCTATAAAGTCTAAACGATCTTTGCTTATTATAGCTGAAGTTGAACAGCAACCATTCTCAACGCTTGTAGCCAACAAAGTTAAAGGCAATATAAAAGTAAACATTGTAGATGCACCTGGGTTTGGGGCAACTAAGCAAGATACAATTGAAGACTTAGCTATATTAACAGGCGCAACTGTTATAAACGAAGAGCTTGGTGATGATTTAGATCTTATTGATCCTAGTGTTTTAGGCGAATGTGCCAAATCTGTTACCGACGATAAAAATACTGTTTTGCAAGTTTTAGCAGATAACACAAGTTTAGAAGAACGTATATCTAGTGTTTCTAATAAAATACAAACAGAAGAAAACCCGTTTTTAAGAAAAAAGCTTGAGCAACGGTTATCAATGTTGACTGGCAAAGTAGGTATTGTAAAAGTTGGCGCTAATTCAAAAGTTGAGTTAAAAGAAAAAAAGGATAGAGTTGAAGACGCTATTCACGCAACAAAAGCCGCTCATAAAGAAGGAATAGTTCCAGGTGGAGGTGTTGCTTTGCTTAATGCCTCTACATTAATTACGCCAAAAAACAAAGGTGAAGAAATATTGCTAGAAGCGATTAAAGCCCCTTATAAAACAATTCTTGATAATGCGAACCTTAATAGTGATTTGCAATCAGAAAGAAAAGGCTGGGGAATTGATGTAACAAGCGGCAAGCCCGTTAATATGATAAGGGCTGGCATTATTGACCCTGTACTAGTTACAAAAACAGCTTTAAAAAATGCAGTAAGTGTTGTAACGACAATTATATCTGCTGATTGTGTAATAAGTAATAAAAGATTGGCATAATGCAGGCTATTAATTATTATTTAATCGTAGATAAGATTAAAGAAGCTCCACAAAAAGTTGGTGGACTTGAGCTTACTGAAAAGCAAAATAAAGACGTTAGGTATTTAAGGGCTAACGTTATAAGTGTTGGTGAAAATGTACCTGTAATTAAGAAAGGCAATGTTATTAGATATGACAAACACGCTGGCCACGGTATAGAATGGAATGAACACTTGTACTACGTTATAAAAGCTGGGGATGTAGTTTTAATAGAATGAGATTAACCAGTTCGGATATACGAGATTTAAATTTATTTAAGTACTACAGGCTTGTCAGAAGATGGGCCTGTAAAACTTATGATCTAAAAGACGCAGACTTAGAGCTGTTAATTTATTTAGATTGCAAAAAATTATTTACGCGTAATGATTTTATTAATGGCGCGTACACCTACAGCTGGGATAAAAACCGGTGGGAGCGGCTTAGAAAAGAAGGTTGGATTGAAGTTTTTAAAGAAAGAAACCGAACAACATCTAAGTTTGCGGTATATAAAGTATCATTTAAATGTAATTCTTTAATAAGTAGAATATATAGAATACTATTAGGCGAAGAAGATTTGCCTACATCTAAAAGAAATGTATTTTATAATAATAAATCATATACAGATAAAGTTTACAATAAAGCTATAGATGATATGATAAATGATAAAGATAGATAATGGCTTTTAAACTTAAAGACTTTTCAGCGCTTGTCGGTATTGACAAAGAAACATCGACGTATGATACACCTGTTTTTGTTAAAGATTTAGAGGAAGGTGTGCTGGGCGAAGCAAATAATGATGGCACTATTTATATAGACAAATCTCTTCAAGGGGAGCACAAACAAAAAGTGGTTAATCATGAAAAAAAGCACCGCGAGCAAATGCTGCAAAACAAACTGTACTATGATGATAACATAGTAACATGGAAAAAAGATACGAAGTCGCCGACCAGGGTTTATGTAAGAGATCAAGGTGATATTGTAAATCCTGCAACAGGCAAAAGAGATATTGAAGGCGGAAACTTTGAATGGGAAAAAGAGGCAGATAAACTGTCATAATAACAACTAACTATGAGTAGATATACACCAAATCCGATAACATCTAAAGTAAAAAGAGCTCCGTTTAAACAAACGGCTAAGAGCTACGGAAGTTTAGAAGGAAGTGACCAAACGGAAATTAAAGACCCAGATGTAAAATCAGAAACTGTCACTTGTGATCAAGCTGTTGCCGCTGGTGCGTATAAAACTAAAAAAGAATGTTTAGACGCAGTATACGAAAGAACAGGCAGCTATAATCCTACCGCAGAAGGCATAGAGGATAACACTACAAAGACAGAGACTTGCCCCGAAGGGTTTACTAAAAATGCCGCTGGCCAATGTGAAAAAACAACCGAGGGAGAAGGCATAGAATATGATACTAATATTCAAACCAAGACAACTGGGACAATGCTACAGCCGTGGCAAGTACGCCGCCAACTTAGATCTCAAACAAGAGCAAATCGCCAAATAAATAAGTATGAGCGAAAGATGGGTAAATATGGGTCATTCGACATGGACGGCAATTTTACCGCTAACTCTAATCTTTCCGAAAGAGATATGCGCAAACTTCGCCAATACACTAGAGGACTTGCGTCGGCTAAAGAAATGGAACAAAATGTTTCGCAAGGAATCGATTTTGGTAAAAAAGCTGGGCAAAGTTTTTTTAGCGGTACAAGAGATGTTCAGATAGGTGAACGAACTCCCGAGGAGCAACTAGAGCAGTCTAAGCAAGAGGCTTTAAAACTTAAAAGAGCAAGAGAAAATGCTGCTCAAAATGATATTGTAACAAGCTCAACCGGTACATCCGGAACATCAGATCCAGTAGATGTTGAAATGCCAGAGCCAATTACTCTAACTGGCAACAGATCTGCAGACGCAACGGAACTTAACCAGTCTATGGAGGATTATTACAAGCAAATGGGTGGATCCCCAAAGCCTAGCCCCGCGGGATATGTAATGTCCCCTACTAAAGTCTTGCAAAATGGATCAAAGGTGCGCAAGGCTGGCGCATTAAAGAAAAACTATTTTAAAAAATAAATTATGCCTTATACTCCAGAACCTAAAGACGCTGCGTTTAAAAAATTACGCAAGACAACAAAAGGAAAAGGCAGACATTTTTTAACTGCCAAAGAAGGCGCTGGTATGACAGCTGCCGGAAGAAGAGCATACAATAAAGAAACAGGCGGTAACCTTAAAGCTCCACAACCAGGTGGCGGTAAAAGACGTACATCTTATTGTGCCAGATCAAAAGGCCAAATGAAGCAACACGGAATAAACTGCTCAAAAACACCAAAGAAAAGAATTTGCGCAGCACGTCGCAGATGGAAATGTTAGTATTATGGAATCACAAGGACTCGGAGACACTATAGAAAAATTTACCAAAGCTACTGGAATTAAAAAATTAGCTGATAAAATACCCGGCGGTTGCGGATGCAATAAACGTCGCGAAGCATTAAACAAAATTTTCCCATATAAAAAACAATAATCATGGCATACGATAAGAAAGGCGGATGTGTACCAATTACCGCTAAAATTCAAAAAGGAACGCAAGGCGGTGTTACACAGCCAATTTTAAATGTTGGAACCGTTGCTAAAGAAATACAAAGCAAAGAGCACAAAAACAAATTAGTTGAAGGGGCTAGTAACCCTGCGTTTGCAGCAGCTATTCAACAACAAGAAGTAAAAGGTGAGAAAGCTCCGGTTAAAGATTACCAAAAAGGATATTACGGCGAATAATGAAAAAACTTTTAAGTCTTTTATCAGGCGGTTTAATTAAAGACGTAGGTAATGTAATAGATAAACTTACAACTACAGACGAAGAAAGATTAGCTGCTAAGCAAAAGATTCAAGAGTTACTTGAAAAAGCAGATCAAGATGCGCAAACACAAGTTACCGAGCGATGGAAACTTGATATGCAATCTGATTCATTTTTATCTAAAAATATTCGGCCATTAGTCCTTATATACTTAACAGTTATATTTACAGTATTGGCATTTTTTGATGGCAATATCGGCGGGTTTCAAGTTGACGAAGCTTATATACCTATATTTCAATCATTATTAATTACAGTGTACGGTGCTTATTTTGTAGGGCGTACTTGGGAAAAAACAAAAAAATCTAAAGAATAATAATTATGGGACAATTTTTTAATCAACCTGATTTTGGAACAGAAGCATTTCCTGTTACAATTGGAACAACTAATGTTAATCAATGTGCATTATACATGGGTGTTGGCGGTAACATTGAGGTTAAGCTAGTTGGTTCAAGACAAACAGCGGTGGTGTTTAAGAACATACCTAATGGTAGCTTTTTGCCATGCATCGTTTCTGAAATTGTAGCTGGCGCAAACACAACTGTTTCTGAGGTTATAGCTATTAAGTAATGAATTGGGGCGCTATATTAAATGGCATTTGGTGGTGGGACGACCGCGGAGGTGAAGGCTTACAATGCGGTATAGCTGTCGCTGCTGGCGGTGACGGCGTGTCTGATTATCAAATCAACTTAGACCCTGGTGGTGGATTAATAACTTTAGCTTGTCAACCGCAATCTGTTGTTGATAAGTTTGAAATTATTCACGGTTTAGCCGGAGGCACTAAGGTTGGAACAAGTGCAATGACAGGCGCTGTTACGGGCCCTTTTGATAATGTATATGGCACCGAGCCAACAAATATAGTTCCTACAGCAGCTCAAGCCGGAGCGGTAGATCAATTTATTGGGAATAATTCAGGTAACGTGCCAACAAGGCAGGCAGATTTTACTGCAGCAACAGGGTACTCTGTGCCTAATATGACAATGACCGATTTAAACGGGTTAACAATTGCATATCAACAATTAGTTTGGTGGCAATATTCTGCGTCAGATTACCAAACAAATTCAATTGCTACAGTTAGGGTAACCGGTATAAATAACACGCAATGGAATATGCTGCGTATATGCTGCCCTGACGGATTTTGTTCTTAATGATTATGCGTAATACATAATATATACATATTAATTAAATTAAATACAATGAGTAAAAAAATAGAAAAACAAGAATTAGAATCTTTACAAGAAAAAGTAAATAAAATTAATTCATTACAAGTTCAAATTGGCGGGCTAGAAGCTCAAAAGCATGAGCTATTGCATGCCATTAGCACCGCTAATACAGAGTTGGGTGTTATTCAAAGTGAGCTTTCAGAAAAATACGGTGATGTATCTGTTGATATGAAAACCGGTGAAATTAAGCAAAATGAGCCTAATAAGAAAGATTAGTATAGGCAGAGACTATAAAAATGACGCCATGCACTATTCTGTTGGTCAGGAAGTGTATGGTGGTCATATTATAGATAGTATAATAGAAGAAGATAATAAGTACTCTATTTATATTATAAAAAACAATGAAATTCTGCCTTGGAAGGATTTTAATAAAAATATGGCTATTGCCACTGAATTTGACTTAGAATATTAATGAAAAGCATTTTTGATTTTATTGTAAGGCCAAAAAACTCTAGAACAACTAATAAAAAGCTAATACAAGATAAAGAGCTTATACTTAATACAGAATTACAAAATCATAATTACGTAAGTAGAGTCGGAATTGTTATAGCTACCCCAGCAGAAAATAATACTGAAATTGAAGTTGGCGATGAGGTTATTGTTCACCATAATGTTTTTCGTAGGTTTAGGGATATAAGGGGTGACGAAAAAAATTCTAAGTCATTTTTTAAAGAAGATATGTTTTTTGTTTCGCCTGATCAAATATATGCGTACAGAAGAATAGTCGAATGGAATGCTTGTAAGGGTTATAACTTTGTTAAACCAATTAAAGAAAACAAAATGTTTTCAACAGATTTTGAAAAGCCTTGCGTTGGTGTTTTAAAATTTAAAGATAAATATTTAACAAACGTAAGCAAAGGCGACTTAGTTGGCTATACGCCTGGAAGTGAATATGAGTTTATAATAAACCAAGAGAAGCTTTACAGAGTGCCAACAGAAAAAATTACAATTAAATATGAATATCAAGGAGACGAAGCAGAATATAATCCGGGCTGGCTACAAAGCAGTTGATGAGCTTATACACGTTGCGGAGGAAAAAATTATTACAAATACTGAAGACGACGTTTCTGCGGATAGACTTAAAAATGCAGCGGCTACAAAAAAGCTAGCAATATTTGATGCGTTTGAAATATTAAATAGAATAGAAGAAGAAAAAGCAATACTTCTTAATAAGCCAAAAGAAGATAAAAAAGAAGCTTTTAAAGGTTTTGCCGAAAAAAGATCTAGGTAATGTATGAGCAAACATTATATAGCGTTATAACGCCTATAAAACAAAATACAATATCTAGACTAAATAAATCTAAGAAATGGACTTATGGGTATAATAAAGAACACGATGTTGTTGTTATATCAAAGACCGGGCAGATAGGCGAAATATATAACATTCAAAATCTTAAAATAGCTTTACCTAAAACGCCTAAAAAAATTAATAACCATTCCGACAAATGGATGGTTTCAGAATATCCTAAAGAATTAAAGCGTATAAAAAGCATATTTGACTGGCGAGATATGTCAGAAGAATTCAAAGAAACTTGGGAACCATATATAGATGAAGAATTTAAAAGACGTGAAGAAGGTTATTGGTTCAGTAATAAAAGTGTGGCTACTTATATTACTGGCACTCATTACATGTACCTGCAGTGGTCTAAAATTGACGTTGGGAACCCTGAATTCCGAGAAGCAAATAGGCTATTCTTTATATTCTGGGAAGCATGTAAAGCAGATACCAGGAGTTATGGAATGTGCTATCTCAAAAACCGACGCTCTGGTTTTTCTTTCATGGCATCAGGAGAAACCGTTAATATGGCGACAATATCAAGCGATTCACGGTTTGGAATATTGTCCAAATCTGGATCCGACGCTAAAAAAATGTTCACAGATAAAGTTGTACCTATATCCGTTAACTACCCATTCTTTTTCAAGCCTATACAAGACGGTATGGACCGTCCAAAAACAGAGCTTGCATATAGAATACCCGCCGCAAGACTTACGCGAAAGTCAATCCAAAACACGGAGAGGGGCGAAGAGCTTGAAGGTCTCGACACAACAATCGACTGGAAGAACACAGGTGATAACTCGTACGATGGGGAGAAACTAAAGTTACTAGTTCATGATGAATCCGGTAAATGGGAAAGACCGGATAACATATTAAATAACTGGCGTGTCACTAAAACAACATTAAGATTAGGCTCACGTATTATTGGTAAATGTATGATGGGCTCAACTAGTAATGCGCTGGACAAAGGTGGTGATAACTTTAAAAAACTTTATAATGACTCAGACGTTACAAGAAGAAACCGCAATGGACAAACTAAGTCAGGATTATATTCTTTGTTCATACCTATGGAATGGAATTACGAGGGATTCATTGATTCTTATGGGATGCCTGTCTTCAATACCCCACAGGAGGATTGTATTGGACCATATGGAGACATTATCGACGTCGGAGTTATTGAGCATTGGAATAATGAGGTAGATGGTTTAAAAGGCGACCAGGACGCTTTAAATGAGTTTTATAGACAGTTTCCGCGTACAGAGGAACATGCGTTTAGAGACGAAACAAAAAATAGTATATTTAATTTAGTTAAATTATACGAACAAATAGATTATAACGAAGATTTAAGAAATTCAAGTGTTATAACAACCGGCAGCTTTAGTTGGGAAAATGGAGTAAAAGATACAAAAGTTAGATTTACCCCAAACCCTAATGGTAGATTTAAAATATCTTGGGTCCCAAATGCTGACACTCAAAATAATCAAATAATAAAGAATGGCATCAAATATCCTGGCAACGAACATATGGGCGCTTTTGGATGTGATAGCTATGATATATCAGGAACTGTTGACGGCAGAGGTTCTAAAGGATCTTTACACGGTTTAACTAAGTTTAGTATGGAAGATGCCCCGCCTAATACATTTTTTCTTGAATATATTGCTAGGCCACAAACGGCCGAAATGTTTTTTGAGGAGGTGCTTATGGCATTAATATTTTATGGCATGCCACTACTTGCAGAGAATAACAAACCCAGACTTCTTTATTATTTAAAAAGAAGAGGCTACAGAGGCTACTCAATGAATAGACCAGACAAAATTTGGAATAAATTATCAGTAGCAGAAAAAGAAATAGGCGGCATACCAAACTCGTCTGAAGATATTAAGCAAGCGCACGCTGCGGCAATAGAGTCTTATATAGATAAATATGTTGGCGTTAGAAGCGATGGGGAATACGGAAATATGTATTTTAATAATACATTAAACGACTGGGCTAAATTTGATATAAACAAAAGAACAAAGTTTGATGCAGCTATAAGTTCAGGTTTGGCTATTATGGCTTGCAATAAAAACTTATATAGACCAGTACCTCAAATGCAAAAACAAAAACTAAATTTAAAAATAGCTAAATACACCAATACAGGTGCGCTTTCAAAATTAATAGAAAAATAAAAATATGGCTGAGTCAGTTGTAACAAATTATTTTCCAAGCCAAATAGCTAGTGATCAAGAGAAAATGTCTTTAGAATATGGGACATCAGTTGGGCGCGCTATAGAGAACGAATGGTTTAAATCCACTAATGGTATTGGTAGATTTAAAAGTAATCAAAATTCATTTCATGCATTAAGATTATATTCTCGCGGGGAGCAGGGTATACAAAAATATAAAGACGAATTGTCTATTAATGGTGATTTATCTTATTTAAATTTAGACTGGAAACCGGTGCCCATTATACCAAAGTTTGTAGATATTGTGGTTAACGGTATATCAGAAAGAATGTTTGACATTAGAGCATACTCGCAAGATCCGTACGGCGTTGAAAAACGAACAATGTACATGGAGTCGATCATTCGAGACATGCAAACAAAAGAGCTTAATGAATTTGTGGCTGGTGAATTTGGCGTAAATCTTTTTGAAAATAACCCAGAAACATTACCAAAAAATAAAGAAGAGTTAGAACTTCATATGCAGCTTAGTTATAAGCAGCAAGTTGAAATAGCAGAAGAGCAAGCTTTAAATGTTTTATTAGAAGGTAATAGATATGAGCTTACTAAAAAAAGATGCGTGTATGATTTAGCAACAATCGGTATTGCTGCAGTTAAGAATACATTTTCAAAAGCAGAAGGCGTAAAAATTGATTATGTTGACCCTGCTAATTTAATTTGGTCATACACAGAATCGCCTTATTTTGATGACATATATTATGCTGGAGAAATTAAAAGTGTGCATTTAAATGAATTAAAAAAGGAATTTCCGTTTTTAACCAATGAAGACTTAGAAGAAATATCAGCGCAATCTTATAGCAATAATGGCTTTTACGACAGAACACTTTCAAATTATGATGAAGACGATTCTAATACAGTTCAAATATTGTATTTTAATTATAAAACTTTTGCTAATGAAGTTTATAAAGTAAAAGAAACAGCAACTGGAGCGGCTAAAATTATACCAAAAGACGATCAATTTAATCCTCCAGATCAAATTATGGCTGAATATGGCATAGCTAAATTGTCACAGTCATTAGAGGTTTTATATGAAGGAGTCAAAGTTTTAGGCGGCAGAATGCTTAAATGGGAGCTTGCTACAAACATGATAAGACCCAAAAGTGATTATACAAAAGTAAAAATGAATTACAGTATAGTCGCCCCTAGAATGTATAAAGGTAGAATTGAAAGTTTAGTTAGTAGAATAACAGGCTTTGCAGATATGATTCAGCTTACACATTTAAAACTACAACAGGTAATGTCAAGAATGGTGCCAGATGGTGTTTATCTTGATGCTGATGGGTTAGCTGAAATTGATTTGGGTAATGGAACAAATTACAATCCGCAAGAAGCGCTAAACATGTTTTTCCAAACTGGCTCTGTAATTGGCCGATCATTTACGCAAGAAGGCGATATGAATCCGGGCAAAGTGCCTATTCAGGAAATAACAAGCGGCTCTGGCGGTAATAAGCTGGGTGCATTAATAAATACTTACAACTATTATTTGCAAATGATTCGTGATGTGACGGGATTAAATGAAGCTCGCGACGGATCAACACCTGATGCAAGAGCCTTGGTTGGTGTTCAAAAGCTTGCAGCCGCAAACAGCAACACAGCAACACGCCACATATTGCAATCAAGTTTGTTTTTAACTGCAGATCTGTGCGAAGGGTTGTCATTAAGAATATCAGATATATTAGAGTACTCACCAACAAGAGAAGCTTTTATACACAAAATAGGTAATCAAAATGTAAGCGTTCTTGACGAAATGGGGGATTTGTATTTATATGATTTTGGTATATTTATAGACCTCCAACCAGACGAAGAGGAAAAAGCTATACTTGAAAATAACATACAGGTTGCTGTTCAAGGCGGATTAATAGATTTATCTGACGCTATTGATTTACGGGAAATTAAAAACATAAAATTAGCTAATCAATTATTAAAAGTTAGACGAGAAGCTAAATTAAAGAAGGATCAGCAAATGCAGCAAGAGAATATTAAAGCTCAAGCTGATGCAAATGCACAATCGCAACAAGTTGCCGCGCAAGCAGAAGTACAAAAGCAACAGGCGATTACGCAACAAAAAATTGCTTTAGAAAAAGAAAAAGCAAATTTAGATACAATGAAGCTACAGCAAGAAGCCCAACTTAAAAAAGAGTTAATGGGTCTGGAGTTTCAATATAACATACAGCTTAGAAACTTAGATTCTGCAGGAAAACAAAATGATATGCAGGCCAAAGAAGATAGAAAAGACGAAAGAACTAAGATTCAAGCATCACAACAAAGCCAGTTGATTGAGCAGAGAAAAAACAATACTCCTCCAACAGACTTTGAATCCTCGGGAAATGATATACTTAGCGGGGATTTTAGCTTAGGTTCTTTCGAGCCTAAGTAATAATAATAGTAAATAATTATATAATATTTTATCATGTCACAAGAATTAGAACAAGAGGTTGTTGATACAGCAACCGAAGAACAAGCAGTTGAAGAAGTTCAACCGCAAGAAACGCCAGCTGAGCCATCACCTGTATCTTATGAAGATGGTATGGTTAAAGTAAATTTGGCAGAACTAAATAAACCAGAAGAAAATGCCGTTCAAGAGCAAAGCGCAGATGACAGCGATGCTGTTGTCGGAGAACCCGAAAACACGAGCGACAGCCAAGAAGTGGTTGAAGAAGTACGGGACACCGAAGAAGAAAAAGTAGTATTACAGGAAATTACAGAAGAAGAAGTTGAAGAGCAAGCTGAAAATTTGCAAGAGCAAGTTGACGAAGCTGTTCAGGAATCGCAAGACACAGCGGAGCCTTTACCTGAGAATATTCAAAAAGTTGTTGACTTTATGAATGAAACTGGCGGAAGTCTTCAAGACTATGTAAAGTTAAATACTGATTATTCTGAATTAAACGATACACAGCTAATTAAAGAATATTACGAAACAACAAAACCTCATTTAGATGCAGAAGATATAGCATTGTTAATGGAGGACTTTTCGTATGACGAAGAATTAGACGAACCAAAAGATATAAGAAAAGCAAAAATTGCTTTTAAAGAAGAGGCCGCTAAAGCTAAAAAACATTTAGAAAGCTTAAAGTCTCAATATTACGAAGAAATTAAATCTGGATCTAGATTAAACCCAGATCAACAAAAAGCGGTAGAGTTTTTCAATCGCTATAAAAAAGAAAACGAGGAAGCGCAAAAAGTAGCTGAAAGCCAGAAGTCTATATTTAATAGCAAGACAAATAAGTTGTTTTCTACTAATTTCAAAGGTTTTGATTTTAATGTAGGTGACAAAAAGTATAGGTTTAACGTTAACAATATAGATGAAGTTAGAACAACCCAAAGTGACATTAATAATTTTGTTAAGAAGTTCTTAAATGAAAATAATGAAATGTCAGACGCGGCGGGGTATCACCGTTCTTTATTTACAGCTATGAATGCAGATGCAGTTATAAATCACTTTTATGAGCAAGGCAAAGCCGACGCAATGAAAGATAGTGTGCAAAAAGCCAAGAATATTGATATGGATCCGAGAGGGACTCATGAAAACGTCAAGACTTCAAATGGCTGGACAGTACGAGCTGTGCCTGGCGATTCCGCAACCTCAAGATTAAAGATTAAATCAAAAAGGTAACTAATTAAAAAACAAAATTATGGCCGCAAATGGATCATTTACGGGTAGTCCGCAGGCGTTAGCACATCTAACACCACGACCAACCCAAACTTTGTTTAATGATAACTATTTATCATTAGACGCAATGGACTTTACTCAGCAGTTTTTGCCTGAAGTATACGAAAAAGAAGTAGAGCGTTACGGAAACCGTACAATCTCTGGATTTCTTCGTATGGTTGGAGCAGAAATGCCAATGGCTTCTGATCAAGTAGTATGGTCAGAGCAAGGAAGACTACATATTGCATATGACGACGCTACAATTGCTGGAGCGCCTTCAAGCGTATTGACTATTCCTGGAAATGCTGATAACACTTCTAAAAACCTAATCGGACCTGGAGCCACTATCGTAATTGCAAGTTCTGACGGATTTACTGTTGACAAAGCATATGTAAAAAAGGTAGAGGATAACTCTGGAGGTAACGGTGCAAAAGATATTACTTTTGAATGTTACGGAGCTGGTACTGGTACTACTAATATTGTTGGAGACGGCAACGTTAAAGTATTTGTATATGGCTCTGAATATGGAAAAGGTACATCTAACGCTGGAACTTCTGTTGACGCTTCTTTTGAGCAGTTTAACAACAAGCCAATCATTCTACGTGACAAATACGCTGTAAGCGGATCTGACACTGCGCAGATTGGATGGGTTGAAGTAACTACTGAAGCTGGAACTTCTGGGTACCTATGGTATTTAAAATCTGAGCACGAAGCTCGTATTCGTTTTGAGGATCAACTTGAAATGTCTATGATTGAAGCTGAAAAATCGTTGAACGCTGCAGGCACTGCACTTCGCCCAATTACTCCTGACACATCAAATAACTTTGGTGGGGGTACTGAGCTTACTGGTTCTGACGGTCTTTTTGCCGCTCTTGAATCTAGAGGTCTTGTATATACTGACGCCGATTTTGGCGCAGCTGCAGGTCTTGATGATTTTGACCAAATTCTACAAGAACTTGACAAGCAAGGTGCTATTGAAGAAAACATGCTCTTTTTAGATCGTGGCACTTCATTAGGTATCGACAATATGCTAGCTGCTCAAAATTCTTATGGAACAGGTGGTACTTCTTACGGTGTATTTGAAAACAGCGAAGACATGGCGCTTAATCTAGGATTCTCCGGATTCCGCAGAGGCTCTTATGACTTCTATAAGACTGACTGGAAATACTTAAACGACGCTACAACTCGCGGCTTAGTCGCTGACGTTCAAGGTGTTTTAGTTCCAGCTGGTACTTCAACTGTATACGACCAAACACTAGGTAAGAACATTTCACGTCCATTCCTTCATATTCGTTATCGCGCTTCACAAGCTGACGATAGAAAAATGAAGTCTTGGATCACTGGATCTGTTGGAGGAAACTATACTTCTGACGAAGATGCAATGAATGTACACTTCCTTTCTGAAAGATGTTTGTGTGTGCAAGGTGCTAACAACTTTATCTTATTTAAAGATTTAGCTCCAGCATAAGTTTTATAAGTAAGGACGCCCCGGTGTAACGCCGGGGTTTGCCTTATGTTTTTAATTTTTTAATTTTATTATATCATGGCTAAAAAAGCTACAGCAGAAGAAGTTGTTGAGGTTGCGCCTCAGCCCGTTGTAAAAAAAGCAACAAAAAAACAGAAGCCCGATTGGGAATACAAAGATAGAATGTATTATCTAATAACAGGCAAATCGCCATTAGTGTTTACATTACCGTCTAAGCATAGTCAACGCAAACCTTTATTATGGTTTGATCCAGAAAAAGGTTACCAAAGAGAATTGCGCTATGCAACAAACCAGCAGTCTCCATTTGTAGATGAGCAAAATGGTCCAGTTACTTTGGGCAGAATTGTTATGAGAGATGGTAAAATTGTTGTAAAAAAAGAAGATATTTGCTTACAAAAACTATTAAGTTTATATCATCCGTTTAAGGATAAAGTGTTTAAAGAGCACGATCCAGTTGTGGGTGCTGAAAATCAACTAGACTGGATTGAATTAGAATTAGAAGCTTTAACAATTGCTAAAGATTTAGATGTAACTCATGCAGAAGCAATCTTGCGAGCTGAAATGGGTAGCAAAGTGTCTAAGCTTTCATCTAGTGAAATAAAAAGAGATCTTATGATCTTTGCTAAAGGAAACCCAGGTTTGTTTATTGAACTTGCTAATGACGAAAGCGTTGAGCTTAGAAACACTGGTGCTAAAGCAGTTGAGGCAAGAATAATTAAACTTTCAAATGATCAAAGAACATTTACGTATGGGGAGGGCAATAGAAAGCTATTAACCGTTCCTTTTGATGAGCATCCATATTCGGCGCTTGCATCGTATTTTAAAACCGATGAAGGCATGGAAGTTTACAAAGCAATTTTAAAGAAACTTTATTAAGTCATTTATGGTAGTTAGGCTGCCATTAGGTGGCCTAATTACTATAATTATAAAAATATGAGTGTAAGTATAAATACTGTTTACCAAAGAGTATTAGGCATACTCAACAAAGAGCAACGAGGTTATGTTACACCTCAGGAATTTAATTTGTTTGCAAACCAAGCACAGTTAGATTTATTCGAGCAATATTTTTACGATATAAATCAGTTTGGCAGGTTGCCTGGGAACAGCACAGAGTATTCCGACATGCTAGATATACTTAACAAAAAAATAAGCCCATTCGAGGCTACAGAGTCATTGACATATACTGGCTCAGGCGGAACTCCCGCAAATGTTTTCCCATTACCATCAACGCTATATAGAGTAGGCACTGTTATATATTCAAACACAGTTACTGATAAGTTTGGCGTATCTAAAACGAGCCAAATAGAAGCTGAAAGAATTAATAAAAATGAAATTATATACATAAACTTATCTCCGCTTACAAAGCCTAAAAATACGCGTCCTATATACACACAGGATGCTAATGGAATTAAAGTTTATGGCGATTCTGAAATACAAGATAATGTTTCATTAAATTTTATTAAAAAACCAGCTGTTGCAAAATGGGGATATAGAACTGTATTTGGTAAAGCTGTGTATGATCCAGCTTTAACAACAGACTTTGAGCTAGACGCTTCGGAAGAAACCGAATTAGTAATTAAAATACTAGAGCTTTCTGGTATACTAATAAAAGATTTATCTATATATCAAGTTATGGATAAAGAAGAGCAAGAAACAATTCAACAAGAAAAATCTTAATAAATGGCTCTAATTAATCAAACCGACGAACAATATTACTTAGGCCCAGATGGCGTGTGGAACAGCTGGGATGAAGACTATGGCAGTTATCAATTTATAAAAATAGGTGATATTATAAATAACTTTATTATATCGTATGTTGGCGAAGGCAAAATTATAAGTAAGTTAAAAAGAACAGACGTTGCCTTCCATGCTCAGCGCGGTATACAAGAGTTTAGTTTTGATATATTGCCTTCTGTAAAATCACAAGAAATAGAAATAGGGCCAAACTTAAGTTTTGTGCTCCCTAAAGATTACGTTAACTACGTGAAGCTTACTTGGACAGATGGTGGGGGCATTGAAAGAATTATATATCCTGCTCAAAAGACAAGCAATCCATTACCTATATTGCAAGACAGTGCTTATGAATATTTATTTGATGAGCAAAATGGTGAAATAATTACAGCACAAAATTCTGAAACTAAAAAAAGATTTCAAGCAAGTGGCAAAGCTCGCCAAAAAAATCTTGATGACATAAGTAATCCAGATATTATTGCTGAAAATTATTATGGCAGAAGATATGGGTTAACACCAGAAAACGCACAAATAAACGGTATATATTACATAGACCCTATATCTGGAATAATTTATTTTGATTCAAGCTTAATAAATAAAGTTGTAACTTTAAAATATATATCAGATGGGCTTGGTAGCGAAGAAGAAATGGTTGTTCATAAATTTGCAGAAGACGCTATATATAAATATATTGCATATGCTGTATTGTCAACTCGCGCTAATATTCCTGAGTACATGGTAATGCGATATAAAAAAGAATTAGCCACTGCAAAAAGAAATGCAAAGTTGCGTTTATCAAATATTAAAATAGAAGAAATTGCGCAAGTAATGCGTAATAAATCAAAGCAAATAAAACATTAATATGCCAGAATTGACTAGGCTCTTCCAGTCTGGAAGAATGAATAAGGATTTAGACGAAAGACTTGTTCAAAATGGTGAATATCGAGATGCTTTAAATTTAGATTTAGCTAACTCAGAAAATGGCAATATTGGATCTTTGCAAAACGTTAAAGGCAATACTGTAATAAGAAACAATATAAGCGGTGGAGCGTGGGAAGAAAATTCAATTGAATTTTTAAATTCACCAATTGTTGTTGGCAGTTATAAAGATGATATTGCAGAAAAAATATACTGGTTTATTAAAGCAAAAGGATATTATGATCCCAACGCAACTCCGACACCCGATGAATTTCCTGACTCAGAAATAATAGAAAATGCCGTTGATGCTATTGTTAGTGTTATAGCAGAGTATGATCAAATTAAAAATACGATTGCCCCTGTGCTTGTTGACACCAAAGGTATATTGAAGTTTAGCGAAAGCTATTTAATTACAGGAGTTAATAAGCTTGATAAATTTTTATTTTGGACAGACGGGCAAAAAGAGCCTAAAAAAATAAATATTGAAAAATTTAAGCTAGGCAGTGTTGATTTTACTTCTCATACAAAAGTGCCCGCCTTTAATGCAGCTGCAAATTCTTATGAAAGTGATTTAACTGGTAGACCAGACTTTGAAGAAAAAGATGTAACTGTTATAAAAAAATCGCCTCTTAATGCGCCGGGGCTTTTAATTGGTGCATCAAAATTTGGTGCGGATATTGCCGGAACTGGCATAAATCCTGTTAGAACAAAATACAATGTTACTAATCAAGAAAACTTCACGTATCTTCCTGATACAAACGACCCAGCTGTATACCTGCCAATTCCAACATTTGGCGAATATCTTGCCAATATAGCTGCAGATCCAACTTATTATTCAGGCACAAGCTTAGGTTCATCATGGAATGGAAAAGTAACTTTTTCTATACTAGCTCCCCCGTCGTATGGCACATATCAAGGTAAACCTGTTTGGAAAAAGGGAGACGTGCTTTCATTGACTGGTTCTAAAATTGATGATTACAATAATACTTTTGAATATACCATAGAAATCTTAGTTGATGAAGTTTCTGGCGATGATGTAACGGGTCAAATACAAATAACTCCAAACGAAATACAAAAGTTTACTGACGCAAGTGGCAATAGTGATCCAATAATATGGGATGTTGTTTTAAAAGAAGGCCAGCCTTTATTTGAATATATTTTTCCAAGATTTGCGTATCGATGGAAATACATAGATAACGAATACTCAACGTTTTCACCATTCTCAGAAGTTGCTTTTGTTCCTGGTAGATTTGAATATATTGCCGCCGACGGTTACAACACTGGTATGCAGAATAATGTGCGTAGCTTAACGTTAACAGGCGTAGAATGGGGAGACGACGAGGTTGAGGAGGTTGAAATTCTTTATAAGAAAACAAATGACTCCACAGTATACTCTGTTGAAAAATTAAAAAGAAGCGAATCGATAGTAGAGACTAGTGTAGGTAATTTTTTAAATTCTAATTACAGTATTGAAAGTGAATTAACCGGAGCTGTTATAGAAGCTAGCCAAATACTTAGGCCATGGGATAACGTTCCACGTACTGCTAAAGCTCAAGAAATTATAGCCAATAGAATTGTTTACGGAAATTATTTGCAAAATTATAACGTAAATACTGTTAATTTATCTGTTGAGCTTACTAAGCAACTTCATAAAGCCAACGATCCACAAAATATAGTTGATGGTAACAATCCATTAACAAGAACACCAGAGGCTTCTTTAAAATCATTAAGAACATATCAGGTTGGTATAGTTTATAAAGATGAATACGGCAGAGAGACACCTATATTTAGCAGCGAGGAGGCATCGGTTACATTGGATATAACCGACTCAGCATTAATATCAAAAATAGCGGTAACCCCAACAACAACACCACCGCCGTGGGCTACACATTATAAGTTTTTTATTAAGGATGTTTCTAATGAATACTATAATTTATCTATGGATAGATTTTATGAAGCTGAAGACGGAAATGTTTGGCTATCCTTTCCATCTGCAGAAAGAAATAAACTTGATGAAGAAACATACTTAATACTTAAAAAACAACATGATAACAATGTACCCGTTACGTCGTTAAGCAAAAGCAAAGTTTTATCTATAAAAAATCAAGCTCCAAACTTTTTAAGAGAGTTTGAAACAATAGAGTTTTTTGGAAGTGTGCTAATGCAGTCTTTAATATCGCCTGGCGATTTAACGGTAGTATTCCAATATGATTTACCAAAAGACAATAACTCTTTAAACGAACAATTAGTTACAGGGAATATATTAAGAATATTTGAGGGCAACAATAGAACAAGTGATTACGTTATTGAAAAAGGAGGGGTGTTGTCAACGGAACAAGTTAGCGGAACAGAGGTTGCAAACTATCAAATAACTTTAAAATCACCACTTGGCGGTGATGCGGAGTTTTTAACTAATTTTGTAATAGATCAAGAAATACAAATAGAGATTGGAAGCTTAGAGCTTAAAGACAAACCTGAATTTGAAGGTAGATTTTTTGTTAAAATTGGCCGAGACCTTACATTTGAACAAAATATAGTAAACCCGTTTAAAGCGTTACAGCCTTCTTATGTAACTGTAAATTCAAGGCTATTTAGAGGTCTTTTGCCAAGCGGTGAAAACAAAAATTTAAAAGGAGTTTATTCTTGGGCTGATGCAGGTGATAACTACGGGCAAAATAATTGTGGTGGTAAAGCAAGTTGGTATAAATTATACGGACCTGGCTATGGCGGATTTGGTTCAAAATTAACTGATCAACAAATAAAGTATTTGAGCCCGCCAACTAGAGGCAGAGATATTGTAGGGTTTAATCGTCATGCTCCCGGTGCGGTTGATGAGGATCCGTTCATTGGCACCGGCTGGAATGAGTCTGAAGACCAGCCAGATAAAATATTTACAAATATGAACGGCGATTTGCGCCAAGGGTCTAAAATTAGATTTAGAAATGGATCCACTGGAGAATCATCGCAAGTGTATATTATAGAGGACATTTATATGTTCCTTCGTCATAGAGGCAGGAGAGCGTGGATAGTCCCCAAGTTGGATTGTAGAAATAATAATAGCTCATATAACGAGGGCGTTACTGTTGGAATAAAATTAAATAAACCTCTAGAGGAGAGCATGTTTCCTAATGTGCCCAGCAGCTACGCTTTGTCTCAGCTAGAAGCAAAAGAAATAGAAATAGAAGTTGTTACTGATGATTTTGACGGAGACAATAAGCTATTAACCTCCACAAACCCAGCTATTTACGAAACAGAACCAAAAGAAGGTGTTGATTTAGATTTATATTATGAGGCCAGCGACGCACTGCCTATAAACACGCATGGTATACAGCAAACGCTAGACTATTCAAATTGTTTTGCTTTTGGAAATGGTGTCGAGTCAAATAGAATTAGAGACGATTTTAATGCGCAAACAATTGATAAAGGCACTAAAGTGTCTACAGTATTAGATGAGCCATATGCAGAAGAGCAAAGGCAAAATGGTTTTATATTTTCACAAATATTTAACTCAACATCTGGTGTAAATAAATTAAACCAATTTATACAAGCGGAGCAAATAACAAAAGATATAAACCCAATATATGGGTCTATACAAAAAATGCACGCTAGAGATACCGATTTGATAGCATTATGTGAAGATAAATGTCTTAGAGTTTTAGCAAATAAAGACGCTTTATTTAATGCTGACGGCAATGCGAATTTAACCAGCAATAAAGCTGTGTTGGGGCAGGTTGTTCCTTATTCTGGCGAATATGGCATATCCAAAAACCCAGAATCGTTTGCTTCTCATGGGTTTAGATCTTACTTTACAGATAAAGCTAGAGGCGTTATTATTAGATTGTCAAAAGACGGGATTACTCTTATATCTGACAAAGGCATGAGTGATTTCTTTTCAGATAACCTTAAAGAGACTACCAACCTTATTGGTAGCTACGATGCTGATAAAGGTTTATACAACCTTACTTTAGACAGTTTATCTGAATATTGGCAAAAAGAATTAACGCAAGATAAAAATTATAATTTAATTTCCGAATGTAAAAGAGCGGAAGATACAGACAATTTAGTATATCAAACAACCGTTTCTTATAAAGAAGCTGTAGACGGTTGGACAAGCAGAAAATCTTTTATACCAGAAAGCGGTGTTTCTTTAAATAATAGATATTACACATTCAAACAAGGCAATATCTACGAGCATAATAACCGTGATAATTATAATTTATTTTATGGAGTGCAGCATAATAGCTCTGTAAATATGATGATTAACGACCAGCCGAATGCTGTTAAAGGGTTTAGCACATTAAATTATTCGGGTACTCAATCTCAAGAAATAGAGTATCTTTATAATAATAAATGGTATTCCATAGCTGAAGTTAGAGCAAACCAAATTATACCTACACAGTCAAGAATAAAACAAGATGGTTGGTATGTTAATTACATAAGAACGGATTTAGAATCAGGTGACATTAAAGAATTTTTAGATAAAGAAAACAAGTTTTTTAATAATATAGAAGCTCTTGAAGTTTGTGATTTAGAGCCCGCTGGTATTGGTGATCCTGAAACTGTAGAGACTACAGAGCAAGATTATTTATTAAATTTAACACTTAGCGACACATGTTCGAGCACCGGGGAAACGACAGGCACTCCAGATGCGACACAAACACTTTGGGATGTATTTGCCAACACAGAGCCTTCGTTTGAAGTTATTGTAAGGACAACAACATATCCAGATAATGATGAATTAAAATGCGCTATTAACGATTATTATGCGGCATTTAATAATGACTACACAACAGGGCAGCGAGGGAGTACAAGGTTTAGTTATTTTTCAGCAGATGGGTGGCAAGTTGGAACTCAGCTTTATGATCCTGTAACTTTAGTTAAAGCTGAAATAACTGGTAGGTATATATATGCGGGGCAAGGGTCTGCTAGTATAGTAGCTAACGAGATTTATCCGCTGGCTGGAAGCACCACCCCTGATGTGTATACTGTAGTTTATTTATTAGGTGGCATAATAAATAGTATAACACAATATAATACAATAAATCCAGATTGTAGTACTCCAATAATAATTTCTGATCCACCAGAGCCAACTATTATAACTTGCGATTTAGAGTGGACTACCGAGAATACAACTATACAGCAACTTAGAGACGGTACGCCTATATTCTTAGCTACAAATGCGCAAGAGTGGGCTGATAATATGACGGGCCCCGTATGTTGCTATAGAAACTTTGATCCAGCAAATGCTCACGAAGGCTTATATTACAACTATCGCGCTGCCGAAAACATAGCACCTGAAGGTTGGAGAGTGCCCAGGAGAATTGATTACGAAAGGCTCAGAAGGGAGCCTACGACGCCACTTCAGTACAACTTTTTTTATTCTCGGAAAGAAGATCACAAGGATGATCTTGTACTGTATGGTTGTAATCCAACGTTTGATGAAACAATTGCAAATAGGTATATGAAAGATGATGACACATGGTTTGACATGCGACCTGATTTAAATAAGACCGACTGGGGCACTGTACCTTTATTTAGCGGGTATGGCGGTCTTATGAGGCTTTTTCATACCCCACCATCCGCGCCTTTTATTCGTTTTGACCGATCTATTTCAGATTTTCCAAATCCTGAAAATGGTGCTGAAGCTGCTAGATATGGATCAAGACATTTAATGTGGGTTAGCGAAGGGCGGTGGTCAACTACTGCCGGCCAACCAATGAATCCGAATGGTGTAGGCTGGGATTGCAGCGGCGTAATGTGTGGTACCATATATAATGAATTTTATAACGACCCGCTACTTCCAGGAAAAAATCATGCGAGATTTTGTAGCTATGGGTTAGTACAGTCAGATATTTGGGGTTGTAAAATAAGATTCTGTAGAGACGTTGAACCTTATGAAATACAATAAAATATGAGTGTAAATTATACTTTTTCAGATGTTCAGTACACTATTACAGAAGATGATGTAATAAGCGTTGAAACCGGCGGGACAGCCACTGTTATTATATCGCCAAAGGCAGGATATACTGTAACTGCAAGTGACTTTTCCTTAGACCCATCTTTTGTAAATAGCTATATACAATCCGTATCGTTTATACAAAATGGAGAAACTGTGAGGTGTATAGCAACGTTTACACCTGGCGTAGTTATGCCTTCAAGCAATTTAGATATAACATTATGTATAATAGGGGACGCTGCACTTGCGCCAATAAGAATTAACGGCGAGGTAAATGCAACTGTTGGAGCAAATATAACAGGTAATAGCTCTGAATCAAAAACACCTTATGTTAATTCAGGGGAAACGGGCGAAACTGAATTATTGTTTACGAGAACATATACAGCAGCCACGGATTACTATTTAATAGAGCCGACCGCTGGAATTACAACAGGAGACGCGAGTTTATACACAATTGAAGCAACAAGAAGTTTTGATCCAAACGACAACACTCTTTTAACGTCTATAACATACAATGTAAGCTACACTTATCCTAATCAAAGCCGGTCTGGAGATATATTTACTTTTTTAGTAAGCGCTTTAAAGAAAACAGTGGTTCAGCCAGTAAACATAACTAGCTATAGTGATATACCTAATGTTATAGCGCGCTCCGGAGACAGCATACCTATCAATATATTTGGACAGCTTGGAGCTGAGTTTGGTTTAGAGATGACTAATGGAACTGATACTATAGTAATTGCAGAAACAGGCACTGCTATAACATCAACAGGTAAGCACACATCTATAATAGAATTTCCAGAATACACTGGCAGCAATCCAACTCAAACATGGACTCTTACGCTTTCTGGTGATTTAATATCACCCTTTGCTCAGCTAAACCCGTTTACAGCCATTCAATATGCCGATATAGATATAACAGTTACAGGTGAATCTACAAAGAGCTTATCGGGTATAGTGCCTTCTACAATTGAATTTCCGCCATTTATCAGTGGGCCAAACCTAGCATTTGAAAATGTAGAATGGAATATAACAACCCAATATCCAGAAATATTAGTATTAAAACAAAGATTTGATAGCTCAGATATAAAAGAATTAATTTTTGTATCTGCAGATGTTGATGGTGATCAAACAAACGTAACTACTTTAGCAATAAAAAATTTAGAGCTAATAAAAGGCACGCTAGAAGTCGGAGATAAATTTGGCTTAAACTATAATGATGATAGCCCGGAGTTTGGAAAAGCGCCATTTGATTACGAGGTTACAGCGGTTAATAGTTCAACAAGTATTGATGTTACGCCTGCAATAACCGTGCTTGATGATGATTCTATTACGTTTTTTAGAACAAACGGAAGTTTTGTTTCAATAGAAAGAGATAATACAAATGTTGTGTTAGACGGCAATGCGCCAACGCAAGCCGCTACTGTTTCTTTTTCATACAGCGTGGATCAAACGGGGGATAGAGATCAAACATTTACTATTGATTTAGACAATATAATAGGTGTTATTGAGTCAATACCTTGCGATGGGGCTGGCAATGCTGGAGGCCCAGGCAACGAGGAGTTTTCATTACCTATGGACCCTGGTGGCGGGTTAATTGTATTTGGCACCCGCGCGTCAGGTTTTCCTGATAAATTTGAAATTTTACATAACCCGCAAGTTATAAAAACTGGATTTGGAGATGAAGACGTGGCGACCGTTTGGACAAAAGTATCAACTACCGCTATGACTGCAACCGCAACAGACCCTTCAAGTGGAAACGATGGTCCATTTGATAATATTTATGGTACTGAACCACAAATGGTTATTCCAACAAGACCTGAGGCTGAGGACGTTACACAATTTATTGGAACTGATTCCAATTTTGCAGGAGGAACAGTGCCAACAAGACAAGCTGAATTTTTAGCCGAAACAGGCTTTAGCGTGCCGAGCATGTCAATTACTGATGATACCGGTGTAACCAGAATATATCAGCAGCTTTTATGGTGGAATTACACGGCAGATGACTATAACACAAGTAATCAAGCTATTTTAAGAGTAACAGGCTCTACACCAGGCACAGCATGGAATGTGGTTAGAATATGTTGCCCGGATGGAGTGGTTTGTTTATCGCAAGGACAAAATACATTGGATATAACAAACAACATTCAGGGAGGCCAAGAAGGCATTGCTTACGAAATAGTAGTCGATCAACCGCTTACGCAATTTGGAACTACGGGTGATCCGGTATCATGGACGGTTACCGTAAACGCTTTAGGTGATTATACATTTGCCAATGGCCCTGGATATATCCCATCACAAACTATAACTGGTGTTTTCCACGCAAACCCTCATACTGAAACAATAGAGCTTACAGGAACATTACAATTAGAAAGCTCAGCAGAATTACGATTAATACAAAGCGTTATTTTGCCAACTGGTACTTTAGCAAAAGATGCTTACACAATATCAGTAGCAGAAGGATTACAAGGATTAAATGGCAATTATGTTCAACCTGGTACAGTTGGCGATCCTTACACCTGGACAACAACCGTAACTCCAAAAACGGGGTATCAATTTACGGCTGGGCCAACATTGTCCCCAACAAGTCCAATTTCAGATAACTTTGCGGCTAATACAATTATTACAGAGCAAACAATTACAGGCACAATACAACCAACGGCTGCCGCTGGCACAGGTATATATGGAACCCTTATGGGCTTCCCGGATGATACACAAAGCGGCACTCAAAATATATATTTACAAACAGACTCCTCTTCGTTTGGCACAGGCCCTGGCGGTTTACAACAAAATAGAGTAGCAACATCTATTGTTACGGATGCAACTTACAATGAATTTAGATTTGAAGCTAAAGTTGGTAGTGGATCCGGCAGCTTTACAATGAACAGCGTTCAGATATTTGCATACTCAGACTCAGCAAGAACGAGTTTAGTTACAGCTACTGCACCATGGACCGGTCCTTTAACAATGCAGCCTAGCGCGTATCAAGACCCTTGGGGATCTTTAGTACTGCCACCTGCGGGAACTTATTTTCTAAAAATTTCATTCAATTTAACTTGTAGTGGCTCACAGGATTACAGGTTAAGATTGGTATAAAACTTATAATATGGCAACATTTACATTTACATTTACAAGTCCAGTACCAGAAGGTATAGAGGTTGGGGATATTGCTTGGTATTATGATACATCTGAGGAGTCGCAAGTTAAAATGGGTAGAATACTAAGTATCATTAGTGAAACTTCAATTACTGTAGACGGTGAAGTTGGCGTAACACCGCCAGGCACTGATGATTTTATTTTTTATGTTAAAGATCCATTAACATCCACAGGGCAATTAAAAGGTTATTACGCAGAAGCGCAATTTATAAATACATCTACAGAATATGCAGAACTATTTTCTGTAGGCGCGCAGGTATTTGAGAGCAGCAAATAACATGTGATAATAATTATATGTCTAAAAATAAAATTAAATCTAATAATAACAAACTAAGCAACTTTACTCATGAACTTGAAAACCTGCAGAGCGAAATGATAAAAAACAATCATTTGCCTAATGTGTTTGGTGATGGTGAAAACTTAGTAAATAATGATGTATTTAGGATCGAAAATGAATTTTCAGATCAATTATACATGCGCAAAATGTATATGCCAAAAGAGTGCGTGGTTGTTAGCGCGATACATCACACAGAGCATTTTTGGTTTTTATTAAAAGGAAGAATACTTGTTACAACAAATGGTGAGCAAGTTGAGCACATAGCGCCTTGCTATGAAAAATCTATAAAAGGCGCAAAAAGATTAATACTGTCGCTAGAGGATGCGTTATTTATAAATGTACATAAAAATCCTACGAACACTAGAGACATGAAAGAAGTTGAAGAGGCATTATACTCTATAACTATTGAAGAATACAATAAAAAAGAAAAATTATGGCAGGAATAGCAGCAGCAGCAATAATTGGCGGACTAGGCCAAGTCGCGGGCGGATTAATTGGATCCGGTAGACGCCGCAGGGAAGCTAGAGAAGCAGCCAAAGAACTAAGAAAGCGGCAGTCTCAATACGAAGCTATTGATACTAGTAATGTGTTTGCCAATCTTGAAAACACTGCTGAAGAAATGACAGTTAATCAGCAAGCAGCTAATTTTATGGCGCAACAACAGCAGCAGGGATTGTCAAACGTTTTAGATTCAATGAATGCCGCAGCTGGAGGATCCGGAATTGCAGCCCTAGCGCAGGCAATGGCTAATCAGCAAAATGTTAATTTACAAAAAGCAAGTGCAGATATAGGTAAACAAGAACAAAATATTCAGCTCGCATCCGCTAATCAGGCTAATCAAATACAATTTGCAGAAGCAAAAGGTGAATTAATGAGCAGAAATGCTCAAAGAGACAAGATTGGCACGTTTATGGGAATGGCTCAAAACAGATTGGCAGGCGCGCAAGCAGCTCAGCAGCAGGCAACAGATCAAATGATACAAGGTGGTGTTGGTATAGCCACTGGCGTTGCAGGCGGTTTGGGCGGAGAAGGAACGTTCATGCAAAACATAGGAATGGCTAAACCCGGATAATTATGGCAATAGATAAAGTATTAGTTGAAGGAGCCGGCAAAGTGGCCAGATCAAGAATGAGCAGGGGCATAAGACCCGTTAGCTTAGGTAATAGTATACAAGCTCAGCGGCAAGAAGCGCAAGCTAAAAAAGATACTATAAATAATAAAGTAGCGAGCTATATAGATAACTTATCTTCTGATGTTGATATAACAAACTTAAGTGTTCCGCAGCAATCCGCAATAACAAACTATTTAATGGAAGAGCGCAATAAATATGCGCAAGCGGCAAGTGAAATTGCAACAATTGAAGATCCATCAGATCCACGTTATATGGAATTAATGACGCAAATGAATGCTACTAAAAGCGCTATATCTAATTTAGCAAATCAGGTAAATCAATTTAAATCTGACAAAGCAGATTACTTAAAAGATTTTGATAACGGTCTAATATCATCTGGAAATAATGCAAATGATTTAGGTTTTATCTCGGGTATATATACTGATGAGGGCGAAATGGGTATAGGCCCAGGTGGAGCGTTAAGCTTTTATAATCAATCCTCCGATGAATTCACACCTTACTCTAATGTTAAAAAGCCATTTTTAAAAGATAGTGGCACATTTGACTCAATATTAACAAGCGCATCAAATTTATATACTACTGGTGTTCCACTTACAGGGGCAAGAGAAATGTTAGTTAAAAGACAATTAAGCAGTGCGCTTACGCAAGCCGGAAGAGATGGGTTAATATCACTTGCAACAGATGATTTTTTATCAGAAGGTGGTTTGGGGTTAGACGAAAGTTTATTTGAGCCAGGCAGAGAAAGAGAGTTAAAAGAGCAAGTGCTTAATAGCTATATGAACATTTTATCCGACACAGCTTTGCAAGGGCAAAAAGATAAAGATGCAATAGCTCGCAGAAAAACAAACCAAAGAGGTCCACAGCAAACATCCGAAACATCAACTCACTACAGCCCTGAATTTAGTGGCAACTACGATGACAACGGTAATAAGCTTTATGTAAGAATGCCAAAAGACCCTAGCGGTAAGCCTATAGTTATAAACATGGGTGACATAACAGGTCAAACTTCGCCTGCAGAAGAAACAACAACAACTACAACTACAACAGAAAGTTCAACAACGCAAGATCCAAGCGAATTTAAATTTGATAAAACTGATTCTTTTACTTCAAATGTAAATGAATTTTTAAACGCAACAAAAGATTCATATACTGACTCTAGTCAAACCACTGAAAACAATAGTGGAACGGCTTCCGCACCAAAAATAGATGATGATTTAATGAACGCGTTAAAAGCAGTAAACCCTAAAGCAACACCGCAGGAACTTGTGAAAATGTACGAGGACGCAATTAAAAAATAAATAGTATGCCTAAATATATGAAGCCTAATGGCGAGATTGTAGATGTTACGGGTTATTCAGAAAACCAATTAACTTATTTTTTGGGTAGTAATCCAGGTGCTGTAAATCTGGACGAAAAAATGAATGAAGCCAGAGACGAGGATTTTCAAAAAGACCCTGTAAGTGTGGAGGCAATTGCCGGGTCGGTAAAAGATACGGCCTCCAAATCGGATCCACCTTTTTCGGCATCACAAGATAGGCTGCAATTTACACCACCAAAAGTAGAGAATAGATCTGTATACGAGGTTGCAGATGATTTAAAGCTAAAAGAAGAAAGTTTTGATATTTTTAAAAAATCTTTGCAAGACGCGCCAAAAACAGAATTTGGTACATTAGATTATAGCGATGAGCCCCAGCTTGAAAAGATTAGAGGCGGAATGGTTGATGATTTTGTTAAAAATAATGAAATTATTAATAAAAAAATTGTACCAAATATACAAGCTCAACTTGCGGATGAATTAGAAGAATACAAAAACGAAGCTATAAAACTTTACGGCCTAGATAATAAGGAAACAATAACACAAGAAAATATAGATAAATTTACTGACGATGTTAATGACTGGTACAGTAAGCGATTCAATATTAAGTTTACGTCAAATCCAAAAGTACAAGATTTAGTAAGGAATTTTAATGGAAACATCGATAGAAATTTAGCACCTGATTTAGCTAGGTATAATAAAAGCGAGTTATTTCCTAATTTGCTTAAGTTTCAAGATTTATCCAAAACAAGTCCGCTTGTTAGTGAAAATTTTGCTAACATTCTTTTGAAAGCCGCAAAGGGTTTTAAATCTTTTGAGACAAGCGCTGCTGAAGGTGCTACATTAAGAACTATTGAACGTCTTAATGATAAGCAAAATGCTTTTGATAAAAAATTAAAGGAAGCGGAGGAAAACAACTGGGAGCCTGAAAAAGAAGGCTATTGGCAAATTGGAGATCAAGAGTCAGATAGCAACTGGAAATTTACGCCAGCTGTAAGCTCTGATGGCGTTAGACAATTCCCGCCAGCAAGATCTAAAAAAGGTACATGGGACGAATTTCAAAATGATTTTTCAGAATGGTCTAAAGGCGAAAGTGATAAGCTAGATAAAAGCAGACTAGATATATTAGACACACAAATTAAGCTAAGTGCTTTTGACGAAAATGAACTTGAACAGCTTTTTGAAGGCGATAATATAATTTCAAACGCATTAGCAATAGGTGCGGAACAGCTACCACAATTAGCTTTATCTTTTGTTACATTAGGAGCCTCTAGTGGTATGCAGATAGGGGGAGACATATATTCTCGAGGAATCGACGTTGAAGCTAGAAAAAGATTTAATATACCAGAAGGCGAAATACCAACGATTCAGCAATTGCGCGAAGTCTTTGATGATAAAGACTTTATGAAAACATTAGAAGACAAAGCGGTACTTGGCGGGTTTGTTGGCGGTCAATTAGACAGGCTGGCAGCTGGAAAAGCGCTAAAACCATTTGTTGTAAATGGAACGAAAAGCATATTAAGATCAGGTTATAGCAATTGGCTAAAAAATGCAACTAATAATTTAGTAGCAAGAAATGAAGCCGGTGTTATAGAAAGTATAACAGAGGTTTTGCAAGAAACTTTGCAAGCTGGAATGGCAGGCGATAATATAACTGCCGAAGAGCTGGTTGAAGTAGCAGGAACAGCATATGTAAGTACCATTGCAATTGGTATGTCTGGCGATATTAAAAATTCAACTGTAGCAGAAATACGCGCTGCGTCTAGCATGATACAAGGCAAGCTAGACCCCAATAGTGCAGAAGCTTATTTTAATTCGCAAATTAAAGCTATAGATACCGAAATATCTAATGAAAAAGACGCAAATGCAATAGAAGATCTTGAAGCAAAAAGAGACGCCATTATAGAAGTTAGGGATGCTTCTGTTAAAATACCAAAAGAGTTTTCGGCGCCAGCTAAAGAGCAATCATTAGAATTATTAATTCGTAAAAAAGAAATTGAAAACGAAATTAAAGGTAAAGACACTAGCTTAGTTGAAACAGCTCGAGAAGAAATTAGCGACATTAATCAACAACTAAAAAATATTGCTCAAACAGAAAGAGTAACTAAAAAAGTTTTAAAGGCATTTGATAAGTCAAAATTAGATGAACAAATGTCAATAAAAGTTGTTGAAGATCAAAATTATGAGTCAGAAGCAAAGAAAAATAAAACATCAGTAGAAGAAAACGATACAGGGTTTATAACGTTAGATGGTAAAACTATAGTTATGAACAGAAGTAAAGCTGCGGAGCTTGGAGAGGTTAACACGGCGGCGCATGAGTTTTTGCATGGTATATTATTTAAAACATTATATAATGTAGATGCTAAAACAGGTGAGGTTTCTGGTAAAAACGTAGTTAGAGGTTTAGCTGCTGCACTTGACGAAGAGCTTCAAGCATTAGAACCTACTAAAGCTGCTGATAATGAAATATATCAAGCTCGCTTAAAGCTTTATAAACAAGACCCTAATGCAGTTAAAGCTGAAGAGAAATTAACTTTATTTGCCGATGCATTATTTTACGGAGATATTAAATACAATGAAAACATACTTACCAAGATAGGAGACATTGTAAGAAGAATATTACAAAACGCTGGCTTAAAGAAAATAAAATTTAATTCAGGAAGAGATGTTTATAACTTTTTAAAAGATTACAATAGAGCAATTGAAAGAGGTAATTTGGGTAAAGCAATTACTAAAGCAGCAAAAGAAGGTGCTGAAGTCGGTCAAAATATAAGAAGATTTACAGGGCCAGAAAATGTTCAAGCAAGAAAAAATAGGTCAATAAGTGTGGCCGCTCAGCGAAGCAACGCTAGAGTTGACAGTATAACAAAAGATGAATTAAATTCGCCACAGGCACAATCTATTTTGTATGATGAAATAGTCAAAATGGCGACTGCTCAAATAGCAAATAGGTATTCATTGGCACCACAGACCCTAAAAGAATTTGCAGATGACGTTGCATTTAGAATATACAATGCTAACGAAAATACAAAGTGGGACGGAAGAGGTAAGCTTAGTGGGTTTTTAGGTGGTAGAATAAGTCTAAGGATTGAAGATGTGGTTGCGGCTGAATATAAGAAACCGCCACAAGAAAGATTATACTTAGGCACTGTAGAAAACCTACAAGCCTCAGATCAAAAAAATCTTGAACAAAAAAAGACCGAAAAAGCAATAGCAGAAAAGCCAAAATACCAAAACTTAGTTGAAAGCAAAGTATTACCTAGCGAGGCAGCTAACGCTGTTAAACAAAAAGTTGTATCTGTAACACGCGTATTAAAATCTCGTATTGATAAAGCGGTTTCTTTAAACAGAACAATAACACCATTAATAGCTGAGATTAAAAAAGAAATGGGTAAGCAATCTGACATTGAATTTAAAAAGATGTTAGGCGCTAAGCGCGGTGGTGAGTTAAGAGAAAACTTACTCAAGCTTAAAAAACCTATACTTGAAAATATGACGACCACGTTTTTAATGCAAGCTATGCCGTTTGCGATCCAAAAGCAGGTTGATGGTAAATTTACTTCTGATTGGCAAGGTAAAAAAATAGATAGAGAAACTGTTGATACAGACAAAGCCGGTAGAACTTCAGGCGCTGAAATAGTTAGGAGGCTACCTAATATTGCCAATAGAGTTAGTGATGACCAGTTTTTGGGTTACATGTTTAAAGGTGACGAAGTAATACGCGGTCGAAAGGAAGCGTTAGCAAAAGCTATGGCTGAAGAATATGCTTTTGATTTATATAATCAAGAGCTACAAAAACCCGATAGCGAAATACGAAAAACACTTAAGGCTAACCAAGAAAGATTAGGCGTAGAAATTGCAGATAATTTTGTTGAAGAATTTAAAAGGCAAACAGAAAGAGGCAACGTTAAATTTAACAGAGCTGGGCTTGGAAGATTGTCAAGAAATAAATTTAATGATTGGCAAAACAAAAAGCAAGATTTTTACGATGGCATACAAAAAATGGGCAACCAATACAAGCTCAATGCTATCCTACAGCTGCATAAGAACGTGTATGGTGACTTATTTAGCGCTGAAGAGCATAAAGGCATTGCTAAGCAATTTTTTGATCTTTTAAAGCCATTACAAAACGTTGAGCTTGAAGTAGCTTTGCAAGAAGATGGAAAAACATTTGAAGACTATTTAAATGATATAGCAATTGATATAGACGGAAATGCCAGCATTGCATCAATGACTAATGCTCCTGCTAGCGTTACCGCTTTGTTTACAAATTGGAATAATGTTTTGGAGAGCCAAGCGGCTATTGTAAATGCAATTAAAAACTTAAACGTACAAGAAGCCGTTGCTTTTTTAGGGCCTAGCTTTGCTAATTCAGGTAGAATTGGCAAGTGGGTTGACGGTAAGGTTGATGATTCAAAAACACATAGGTCGGATTTAATTGTTGGCAAGCAAGGTGTTGTTGATATTTTAAATCAAGCAGGTTTTGATATTAAAGAAATTACAAATACCGAAATTGTTTTTAATAACGGTAAAATAGAAAAAAGAAAATACACTGCAACAGGAACAGTAAATAAAGAGCATTTAGGTAATAATTTTGACACTAAAAAAGAAAAAGAAAATGCAAAGGCAGCTTTTAATTTTACTAAAGAAATAGTTAAAAGTATTAAAAACGAAAGCCCTTCTGTTCAAGCAATGGTATTAGCCTCTTTAAATAGCGGAACAAATACAGCATTAAGAGCAGCAGCTCCAGTTTTATTTAGAAGTAGCGTATTGCCAAGCGAACTTACAAAAGAATACAGATACGAGCATATTGTGCCAGCTAGAGTTGTTTTAGCGTTTATGTATTTTTCTGTTGTAAAAGGTGATAAAAGCATTGATCTTGACGCTTTGCAAAAAGATTATAGCGTTGCAATTATTCCTGTTACAATGGACACTGTGGTTGGTAAATCTGGTTTAGGGCAAATTATGGTAGCGGGTTATAGACCCGGTGAAGTTTCACCTTTTACAAGGTATTACAATATATTAACACGTGGCAAAGTTCAGTATGCTTTACAATCATTAGAAAATGAAAATAATATAATAGGCCAAAATTATGCGGACTACTATATGCTTTACAATTCTAAAAAGAGCAAAGCTGCGGGCAGACCGGTAATACTAGATGATCCTACTACATGGGATCGCTACGATATGGTTGATATTATAACCAAAAAAGAATTTCCAAAAACCGATCCAACAAGTCCTAAGTATGATCCAAAGCTATCTAGGTTTGGCACTTTAACACCATTTCAATCTTTAACAGCAGAAGAAAAACTTAAAGTGTTTAAGAAAACCCCAGGAATGGAGGTTACTTTAGAAGGAATAAAAGAGCCAAAAACAAAAACGTCTTTATTAGGTTTTCCATCACTTAGACCAGCAGAGGTTGAAAGCAATGCTCCTCAAATAGTAAAAAAGAATAGAGCATATGATGACGCTATGCGAAGAGCGCGTGAGGTAGATTACACTATAAATTCAAAAGGTATTAGCGTTTGGGATTTTGACGATACATTAGCAACAACAAAATCTAATGTATTGTATACAATGCCTAATGGCACTAAAGGAAAATTAAACGCCGAAGAGTTTGCTAAAATAGGTGATGAGTTAGCGCAACAGGGAGCTCAGTTTGATTTTAGCGAATTTAGCAAAGTAATGAAAGGAGCAAAGGGGCCAATGTTTGAAAAAGCCGTTGCTCGTAATAAAAAGTTTGGAAATAAAAATGTTTATATATTAACGGCTAGACCGTCAGATTCAAAGTATGCTATACACAACTTTTTAAAAGGTATCGGTTTAGATATTCCTTTGTCAAATATAGTTGGGCTTGCTGACGGAAGACCAGAAGCTAAAGCCGATTGGATTATTGGAAAAGTAAATGAAGGCTATAACGATTTTTATTTTGCAGATGATGCTTACAAAAATGTAAAAGCTGTTCAAGGCGTTCTTGACGCTGTTGATGTAAAAAGCAAAGTGCAGCAAGCAAGAGCAAAGAAAAATAAAGCTTTAAGCGGAGAGCTTAACGCAATGATTGAACGAAATAAAGGTGTAAGGGCAGAAACAACTTATTCACAAGTAAAAGCTAGAAAGCAGGGAGCTTGGAAGGGAAAGTTTAAGTTCTTTTTGCCATATGGCGCTGAAGACTTTAGAGGTTTAACTTCTTATGTACTAGCAGGTAAAGGCAAGCAGGGTGACGCTGACCAAAAGTTTTTTGAAGATAATTTAGTTAGACCATATCTTCAGGGTATTTCCGCAATGGAAGTTGCAAGACGCTCAATGAAAAACGATTATCGTGGCTTGCTTAAAGCTTTTCCTGGAGTAAGAAGAGGTTTGGCTAAAAAAATAAGAGGGTCAGACTATACTTATGACCAAGCAATACGTGTTTATTTGTGGGCTAAGTCAGGTAAAGAAATTCCAGGTATATCAAAAAGAGATCAAAAGCAATTAGTTAAAATTGTTAGAGACAATGTTGATCTTTTAGGTTTTGCGGATGGTCTTTTATTAATATCTAAAAAAGACGAATGGGTACAGCCTGGTGAATATTGGATGGTTGGCTCAATATTAAAAGATCTTAACGAGATTGGTGAAAAAGTAAACAGAACGGAGTATCTTTCTGAATTTAATGAAAATGTAGACATTGTATTTAGCGATCAAAACTTAAATAAGCTCGAAGCTTTATATGGCACCAGATATGTTAATGCGCTAAAAAATATAATAGCTAGAATGAAGTCTGGTAGAAACAGGCCATCTCAGCCAGGCGCTTATGAACAAAAATGGTTAAATTGGGTAAACAACTCTGTTGGTACTATAATGTTCTTTAACAGAAGATCTGCGTTATTGCAAACATTATCTTTTGCAAACTTTATAAACTGGAGCGATAACAACCCAATAATGGCAGCTGCGGCTTTTGCAAATCAGCCTGCATATTGGAGCGCGTTTTCAAAAATATTTAATTCACCAAAATTAAAAGAACGTAGGGGTGGTTTAAAATCTGACGTACAAGAACAAGAGATTGCAAATCAAGCAAAAACGTCTAAAGATAAAGCCGGTGCAGTTATTGCGTATTTATTAAAAATTGGTTTTACACCTACACAAATAGCAGATAGTTTTGCTATAGCAGCAGGAGGCGCTACATTCTTAATAAATAGAACGAGAACATATAAAAAGCAAGGTATGTCTAAAAAAGACGCTGAAGCAAAAGCGTTTGAAGACTTTAGTGCCATATCAGATGAAACGCAGCAGTCAGGTGATCCTATGCTTATATCAGCGCAACAGGCTAGCCACATGGGTAGGCTAATACTAGCATTTCAAAATACACCAATGCAGTACACCCGTTTAATGAAAAAAGCGGGGCAAGACATTATAAATAATCGAGGTGATTTTAAAACTAATTTTAGTAAAATTGCTTATTACGGCTTTGTTCAAAACCTTATATTTTCTACATTACAAAATGCACTATTTGCTTTATTACCAGAGTTTTCAGACGAAAACGAAGACGAAGAAAAATACAAAAAGCTAATAGACACAAAGCAAGAAAGAATATTAAATGGTATGGTTGACACTATACTCAGGGGCTCTGGTTTAAGTGGTGCCGTTGTGTCTACAATTAAAAATGTAATAAATAAATATTACAAAGAAGAAAAGAAAGGTTTTATGGCAGACCATGCTTACACACTAATTGAAGCTGCCAATATATCGCCACCAATAGGTTCTAAGCTTAGAAAAATGTATAACGCAATACAAACTAAGCAGTTTGATGAAGATGTAATTAGAGAACGCGGCATGGGTGTTACTATAGACGGTAAATTTAATTTATCCCCATCTTATCAAATAATAGGTAGTCTTTCATCCGGTTTATTTAATTTACCTTTAGATAGAATTGTAGCAGAAGCAACAGCGGTTGGTGAAATGCTTGACAGCAGAAACACGTCTTACCAAAGAATAGCATTAGGTCTTGGGTACAGAACATGGGATGTTAATGCAAGAAATGAAGAGCACGATTTAATAAAAGCTATTGCAACTTACAATAGAAAGCAAGAAAGTAAAGAAAAAGCAAAAGCTAAAAGAAAGCTTGCAAAAGAAATAGAAAGAGTAAGAATGGAGAATATGCCTCCAGAAGAAAAGAAAAAACTTTTGGCGGAAAGAAAAAAGAAAAAAGCAGAAGCAGCCAAAAAAGCTGCGCAAACAAGAAGAGAAAACAGAAAAAAATGAGCACACCAATAACTAAAAAAGTAAAGGACAGCGGCACCGGTAGTTACCCTGTTAATGAAGAAGTTACTAAAAACGCTGATGGCTCAGGCGGGCCAGTAAGTATAGCGAAGAAAAAGGACGCTTGCTACCATAAAGCGAAAGAAAAATATGATGTATTTCCATCTGCTTACGCTTCGGGGTATATAGCTAAATGTAGAAAACGAGGCGGTAAATTAGGATAATATGTTTAAAAATAAAGAATTAAGAGGTTATATAGGTGCGGCAACTGTGTTTGCCATGGTGATGGGATTGCTATTGTTTTTGGCTTACAAAGAAATACCAGACACTAACAACGATATATTTAAAGTTATTGTAGGTATGCTGGTCGGCAGTTTATCGGTGGTAATATATACTTTCATAGGTAAGAATCCTGAAGAGTTAGAATCACTGAAAGCTAAAAACGAAGCATTAGAAGATAAAGTAGCAAGCATGGTTGTTGAAAAAGATAAGCTTGAAAAATTACTAAGAGATTTGCAAACTGAAGTTATTGACAAGTTAGCTGTTTCAGGAAACAACTTTACATTTAAAAATACTAAATAATGGCATTTAAATTAAACTCACCTTCTAAAGTTAGAAAAACTAAAAAAGGGGCGTCGCTTAAACGCTGGTTTAAAGAAGAATGGATTGACGTAAGAACAGGTAAACCTTGCGGTAGAAGCAAAGGTGAAAGCCGTGGAGTTCCTTATTGTCGCCCTAAAAAACGAGTATCGAGTAAAACACCAAAAACTGCATCGGAAATGTCGGCATCCGAGAAAAGAAAAAAAATTGCTGAAAAGAAAAGGCTGGGTCAACCCAAAGGAAAACCTCGCCGAGTTAAACCTGTAAAAAGAAGAACATAATGGCCACACAAATTGGAGAAGATACTAAAATAACGCTTGACCTAAAGACCATAGGGATTGTCGTAGCTGGGGCGGTATCACTTGCTGCAATGTATTTTACATTGAAAAAAGATATAGAGCTTGCTAAAGAACTTCCCGAGCCAACAATTAGTCGAACTGAATACGATTTAAAAGATCAGCTCGTGCGTGAAACTATAATGAACACACAAGAGAAGGTTGAAGAAAACAGTAATAAGTTAGATAAAATTGATGAGAAACTATATGAAATAATAGAAGAAATGTAAAAATGAAAACACTTGCCACTTTATTATTAATTTTAATTTCAACGTTTGCATTATCACAAGATTATAAGGTAGTGCAAATAAATGCTGAATGGAATGACAGAAACAAGGTAGATTTGCCTTATAGCATAGAAGGAGCTAAAACGGTGTATGCTTTTCTTGAAAATCAAACTGAATCACTACAAAAACAAATTCAAGCTGTACCTATTATTATATTGTTTAAAGATAATAAACCTTTAAGACAATGGTCTGCTGATTTAAGTTTTAAATTAAATATAAATATAGAAGAAATAAAAGATGCAATTAGGAAAGATAAGCAAAAATATATCAGGGCGAGAAGCAATTGAATCTTACACGGCCAAAAGAAAAGATATAGAAAACATACCCAGCGAATATGAACTTGTTAATATGGTTGCTGTAGCTGAAAATGTATTTGAGCCACTAAGAAAATGGGTGGGCGGCCCTATAAAAATTAATTCATTTTTTCGATCAGCAGAGTTAAACAAAGCAATTGGCGGAAGTTCAAAGTCTCAGCACTGTCAAGGCAGAGCTATTGATTTAGATGATGTTTACGGCCATAAAACAAACGCTGAAATGTTTAATTATATAAAAAATAATCTTGACTTTGATCAATTGATATGGGAATTTGGAAACGACGAAAACCCAAATTGGGTGCATGTTAGTTATGTATCAGAAGATGGAAATCGTCGCCGTTGTTTGAAAGCCGAAAAAGTAAACGGTAAAACAACTTATAGTGTAATATAAAATAGGGGCAGCCACCGCCACCCCTATCACAACTAACTAACTAACCATCACACGAAAGACAGTCGGGATTCATTGCTGTTGCTGCAATGTCACCTCTTAACACTGACTCTGTGCGCATATAATATAATGTTTTAATACCTTTTTTCCATGCATCCATATGAACTTGGTTAATCCACTTAGGTGATGCTTCAGAAGGAAAAGCAAGATTTAAACTTACAGCTTGATCAATATATTGCTGGCGTATACCGGCTTGATTAACTAGCTCTAACTGGTTTATTTCTTTAAAGGTTTTAAATACATCTTTAACTTTATCAAAGCCCGTTAGATCGTACGATTTTGCGTCCTCGATAAGCGCGAGCTTACCATTAACATAACCCCAGTTATCTAACTCTTCGATATCTTGTATACTTCCGCCGTCGGCCATAATTTTATCCCAAGTCTCTTTGGTATTTATGCTGGCTTTACGAAGAACTTTTTCTAGTTCTTTGTTCTTCCTAATGAACGTACCCTTCGCACTTTGTTCAGTGAAAACATTAGCGGCCCAAGGCTCAATGCCAGGACTAACATTACCGGCAAGCTTACTATTACTGACAGTAGGAGCAATAGCCCTAAGATGAGTGTTGCGAAAGCCAGTGCCACGACACCAAAGAGGTTCACCATAAACCTCAGCAAGAGCTCTTGACGCTCGTTCACTTTCAATTTTAATCTGTGAAAATATACGTCTTGTTTGAAACTGAGCTTGTAATCCCTCAAAGGGGATGCCGTTTTGTTGAAGATACGTATGCCAACCCAAGACTCCCAAGCCGAGTGCACGGCCTTTTTCTGCAGATCGTACAGAGTTGCCGAAACCTTTGAGACCTTTAGCTTTTTGAATGAACTCTTCCAAAACTCCATCAAGAAACCAAATAGCGTCATAAATAATATTTGTATTTTTCCATTCTTCATATTTTGATAAATTAAGTGAAGATAAGCAGCACACAAAACTGTGTGACTCGTCTGTATGCAGCACTATTTCGCTGCATATATTTGTCATGTGCACCTTTAAAGCGTTGTCTTTGTATGCTGTTGGATTTGCTTTATTAGTGTTTCCTTTAAAAAGGATATACGGTTCTCCGGTGCTTTTCCTTTTTCTAAGAAGTTTACTCCATCGAGATCTAGCTTCTGCATCTCCTTGCTCAAGCTTTCGCATAAACTTATCGCCAACAACTGCGCACTGATGTAAGTTAAGCGATTGTCTGTTGACATCTCCTTTAGGCTCTCGTATTTCAAGCCACTCTTCAAAATCATCGTGGTCAATGTTGATATTAACAGATGCAGCTCCGCGTCTAACTGATCCTTGATTTGTAGCAAGTATTGTTGAATCATATATCTTGCAGAAGGGTACGACTCCGTCTGATGTTCCATTTCCTGTTATTTTAGCTCCGGCGGGTCTAATCATATTGATACCAATGCCAACTCCCCCACCGTGTTTTGCGAGCAACATCATTTCTAAATTTTTAGTACCAATATCATTTATACTATCCCCTACATCAATACCAAAGCACGATATAGGTAAGCCCCGGTCTGTGCCTGTATTAGACAATACCGGCGAAGCTAAACATAACCATCCTTTCCATATATAATCAAAAAATGTATCTGCTAGCTCCGGCTTGTACAATCTTCTTGCGACTGTTGTTGCGACTCTTCTATATGCCTCTTTGGGGGATTCTCCCATATATAAATATCCCCCGGATATAGTCTTCTTGTATACTTCCGTGTCTCCCCAAGATGGGTAGTCGACACCTTTTTTCCATTCATTATTCCACATTATTTAAAAAATAGTAGCGCGTACGCCATCATTACATTTAAGTTTACTATTACTAAGTTCCATTGCTTTGCTACCCACACTTGAGGTGTGCAAAACAAACCAGCCAAAAAATAAACCACTATACCAGGGGTTTCTGGCAGCATATGAGGCGCTGTGACAAAAAAACCAGTACCCATATATCCAAGTCTATTAGCTAATCTTTCTACAGGGCTAAGTCTTCTTTCTTTAACCATAGCTCTTAGAATTTTTCTATTTATATAAAGCTTCTTCAATTTCTTCTTTTGTTATTAAATTACCAAATGTTTTCGAAGTCTTCACCTTCGTTAGCCTTTGAGTAATCAGTTGGACGAATAGCGAAAAAATCTGTATGAGTATGACCACCGGTAAGATGATAAAACCAATCAAGGTTATCAGCCGCTTCAGTATCAACATCGAAGAATTTGAGGTATCCAAGTTCAGCGAGTTTTTCATTTGCTCTTTTTCTTATAAATTGTTTAAGGTCATATGCTTTTAAGTTTTCAATATCACCCATTTCAAACATCTTGTCAATATATTTTTCTTCTAAGTCTACCATTGTTTTAGCAGCTTCAACTATATCTGGTTGACATTCTTTTAATAAACCAGGTGTTTCTTTGCACATATCACGGAAAAGTTTACAGCCCATTTTACTATGAAGTGATTCGTCTCGTACGCTCCATTTCATTTGTTGACCTATACCTTTCAGTAAGTTTCTTAACTGGAAACTATAGAGAACAGCAAATGCAGAGTATAAGCTAACCCCTTCAGCAAAAGCACTAAAGACAGCAAGAGAGCGACCAATACCGACAGGATCGGTGCCGCTATAACTAACCAAATTGTCAAACCTTCCAGCAGTCGCCGGCTCGTGTAAAAAAGCTTCATAATCTTCAAGACCTAATGTTTCATTTAAATAACTATAAGCTACAGCATGTATTGTCTCTTGCGAGCCAAACATCATAGCCATTTGCTGTATCTCGTGTTTAGGAAACCAAGAGACAACTTTTTGTGTCCAGTAATCTGATACTGCACATTCTGTTTGTGCAAAGCCTAATAATATATTACCTACTAAGTTTTTTTCTTCAGGAGTTAATTTTTCTTTCCAATCTTTAATGTCGCCTTGCATTGGTATTTCAGTATGCAGCCAAAATGCCTGCGCTTGTTTCAACCAACCCTCAGTGTAATAATCAGGATATTCAAACGGTTT
>BCSF01000023.1_pt1 | contig 64495 bp, 88 predicted proteins | sample 1016431 | NCBI WGS metagenome assembly BCSF01 (sample SAMD00045685;SAMD00045686;SAMD00045687;SAMD00045688;SAMD00045689;SAMD00045690;SAMD00045691;SAMD00045692;SAMD00045684;SAMD00045690;SAMD00045691;SAMD00045692;SAMD00045684;SAMD00045685;SAMD00045686;SAMD00045687;SAMD00045688;SAMD00045689, study... | reverse complement strand
TCTTTGAATAAATTCCTCCATAACGCCATCAAGAAACCAAGTGGCGTCGTATATAAGATTTGTACCTTTCCATTCTTCATATTTAGCTAAATTTAATGATGATAAACAGCAAACAAAACTATGATTTTCATCAGTGTGTAACGTTATCTCAGAACATATGTTTGTCATATGAACTTTTAAACCGTTGTCTTTATACGCTTTTGGATTTCTTTTATTAGTGTTTCCTTTAAATAGTATATACGGTTCTCCAGTTGCTTTTCTTTTTCTAAGTAATTTACTCCATCTAGATCTAGCTTCTGCATCCCCTTGTTCAAGACGTCGCATAAACTTATCACCAACAACTGCGCATTGATGTAAATTAAGCGATTGTCTATTGACGTCTCCTTTAGGTTCTCGTATTTCAAGCCACTCTTCAAAATCGTCGTGCTCAATATTAATGTTAACTGAAGCAGCTCCTCTTCTGACAGATCCTTGATTAGTTGCAAGAATCGTTGAGTCGTATATTTTGCAGAAGGGTACGACTCCATCTGATGTTCCATTTCCTGTTATTTTAGCGCCGGCGGGTCTAATCATGTTAATACCAATGCCAACTCCACCGCCGTGCTTAGCGAGTAGCATCATTTCTAAATTTTTATGCCCTATATCTTGTATACTGTCAGCAACGTCTATGCCAAAACAACTTATAGGAAGACCTCTATCAGTCCCAGTGTTACTAAGAACAGGACTAGCAAGGCAAAGCCAACCATTCCAAATATATTCAAAGAATTTTTCTGCCATTTCCGGTTTGTATAACCTTCTTGCGACCGTTTTTGATACTCTTTCATACGCTTGCTTAGGAGATTCTCCAGCAAGTAAATATCCTCCTGAGATAGTTTTTTTGTAAACATCCGTGTCTCCCCACTTTGGATAGTCTTCTCCTTTTTTCCATTCATTATTCCACATTTATATAGTTGTTAAGTGTTTTATCCATGCTATTAGTCCATTCATATTTAATGCTACAAGATTCCATTGTTTTCTTGAAGCTGTTTGTATCATTACTAATATAAAGCCAAATATATAAAGTTTAGGCTCTATAGTCCATTGAGCAGCAATTAAAAAACCACTGCCCATATAACCAGATCTAGTTGCTAATCTTTTCCAAGGACTTAGTCTTTTTTGTCTTACTAGATTTTTCAGTAATATCCTTTTTAATTTTTTCGATTGCATCATTATATCCAGGTATTAATTTTAATGTTTCTAAAGTACCTATAGCAAGATCCCTTATGTTACTTAATTCATTTAATAAATGCTGCATTATTCTACTTTGAGCATCTATTTTGTTTTTCATTTCTATTAACTTACTTTCTTTCATAAAGCTCTTCGTATATTTCTTGTTCAGTTACTATACTACCAAATGTCGTCAAAGTCTTCGCCTTCGTTAGCCTTTGAATAATCCGTCGGCCGTATTGCGAAAAAATCAGTATGAGTGACCCCGCCGGTAAGATGATAGAACCAATCAAGATTAGACGCTGCATCTTTGTCATACGCGAAGTACGAGCCAAGGTCAATGTAACCAAGTTCAACCAGTTTTTCATTTGCTCTCTTTTTTATAAAATGTTTTAAATCATTAGCTTTTATACCGTCAATATCACCCATCTCAAACATTTTATCTATGTATTTAGTTTCAAGTAATACCATAGTTTCTGCAGCTTTTATTATATCTTTTCGACATAAATGCAGTAATTGGTCATTTTCATTGCACATATCTCGAAAAAGCTTACAACCCATTTTACTATGTAAAGACTCATCTCTTACAGACCATTTCATTTGTTGCCCGATACCTTTAAGTAAATTTCGAAGCTGAAAACTATAAAGCACTGCAAAAGCACTATACAAGCTAACTCCTTCAGCGAAGGCTGAAAATACAGCCAAGCTTTTCGCAATACCAACAGGATTATTACCGTTATAAGCAACCAAATTATCAAATCTAGCAGCCGTTGCTGGTTCGTGTAAAAATGCTTCATAATCTTCTAATCCTAGTGTTTCGTTTAAATAACTATAAGCAACAGCGTGAACTGTTTCTTGAGATCCAAACATCATTGCCATCTGTTGTATTTCGTGTTTAGGAAACCACCCGACAACCTTCTGCGTCCAATAATCCGACACCGCACATTCTGTTTGTGCGAAGCCGAGTAATATGTTTCCAACCAAGTTTTTCTCTTTTTCATTTAATCTCTCTTTCCAATCTTTAATATCACTTTGCATTGATATTTCAGTATGTAACCAAAATGCTTGTGCTTGCTTTAACCAACCTTCTGTATAATATTCAGGGTATTCAAATGGTTTATACGCTATGCGCTCATCAAATAAACCCATTACTTATAAATTGTTAAACATAAATCAATAAAAGGTATATATAAAACCCATGAAACTCTTTCTTCTTCATCATAAGTTCTTAATCCAAATAGAATGCCTGGGTAAAAGCCAACTTCTAAAGACCAAGAAATATTATTATTATTAGCCATATACTTTAATTTTATATTCGTTTTGTAATTCTACTAGTTCTTTGTATTTTATTTTACCTCGCATCTCCCAACTCCAATTACACCATTTTTCAATTTGACGCTCAGCATATTTTTGTCTAGCTAACCTTTTCGCTTCGAAAGGATTATGCTTATTGTTTCGTCGCATTCTTTTTGATTTTGTGGTTTATATAATGTGTAATTAGGAAACTGATTCATAACAAGTCTCTTAAATAATTTCCAACGCATTGGAAAAGACTCATTAGCTCTACCTTTTGTTTCTATTATAAAATCATCACCAATGAAATCAGGAGTGTATTTAATAGGTAATATGCGTTTACAACCTCTGTTTTTGTAATCACCCTTACCATTACTACATCTTTCATAAACCTCGTTTTCAAAATGAAAACCTGCTAATAAAACAAAGGTCTCTCCTTCGTATTTAGCTTTAATTTTATTTTTCTTTAAAGCCATATACATATAACGCTCAAGGCCTGAAGCAAAATTAATACCATCATATGAAACTTTTTTTGACTGTACAGGTCCGCGTTTTTTCTTTCGTTTATAAGGTCTCCGCTTCATTTATTTCTATATCATGATAGTGTAAACCATCGTTACCATTTTGACCTACAACGTTTATTCTATTAATCATACACTCTTCAATCTCATCTTGTAAACAACGTTTTGCAGCTTCAATATATAATAAGGCATCCATTAATTCTTCTTGCACATCAACTAAAAAACGATTAAGATCTTTTTCTTGACCCTCGATTTCTTGCATCATTGTAGCTCCGTATTTTTGTTGACCAATAATACTACGTTGATCCATTTTTTTTAGTACTGATAATACTATTTCATCTTTAGTGTTTATTTTCATTATAATGTGTTTTTTACAAATGTTCCATTAATCATTTTGCCTTTTCTTTTAGATATCTCATTGTAAGCATAATCTATACAGTCTTCAATTTTCATATCTTCTAATGTAGCTAGATTTGTTAATACAACTATCATATCGCCTATTGCGTCGTATATTTCTTTTCTATCTTTTTTTAATATTGCTTCTGCTAATTCACCAGCTTCTTCCATTAGTTTAACGTATTGAGTATGTGAGTTACCTTTGCTAGTTATACCTCTACTGTCAGCCCATTCTCTTATTAAATTAAATCTTGATATTTCAGGATCATCTGAAGGATTATGATCTGGATTTAAAAAACATTCATAAAAAGCTTTATTATAAATAAAACACCTTTCATTATCAAACATAGATGCTTTAGCATTTGCTACTATCCAGTTAATAGTTTGTTTTGTTATATTAAAGTTTCCGTGTGTTGTTTTCCATTTTAAACCAATATTATCCATTAATCTACCTTTTAATTTATTTAATGGACAAGGAAAAGTTGATGTTTGTTCTGTAGAATTTATTTTCATTTTATTTAATAAAGGTTTTAATTTATTGTATTTGTGAAGATCAGTTTTATAGCCATAAGACTTTTGAAGTTCTATTTCACGGTCTGATATATAATCTATATCTTCTGACTGTTCAAGAACTTCATACTCACCCTCCTTATAGCCTTGTATAAGGGTAACTCTAGTATTAAGATTACGTGTAACGCCTATCTTTTTACCCGGAATATGATAAATATAATACATAAATTTATAGTTTGTCGTTATATAGGTGCATATTATGTGCGTGATGATAATACCAACCTATTTTTAAATTCAGTCTCTCTGCAATCATTTTTTGTAATGATGAAAACTGATACTGATCATTGCAGAAACCATACCAGATGTCATTAGAACGCATATAGACAGACATACACAATTGATTATCTATAATTGTAAATTGAATAGCATAAGTACAAGGAGTATCTGTTTTGTATTTATCATATTCTTTACCATCGTAAATAGATATTGCAGCGTGTCTTGTTTTTTTGTTTGTCTTTAATTTAGCGCAAACATAGTCTATTTGAGCTTTACGTTTCCATTGATAACCATAATTTGAATTAACGTTGCCATGCTCGTCAGCCATACGTTTCCATATTGGTGGTATTTTACCATATAACTCACCTAATTTATTAATATTTGGATCGCCAGACAAATACCATTGCCATTCGGCCTCTGCGTACTTTAAACTCCAATTACGTTGTTTGTTTGATATATAATTATCTTGTGGATCTAAAATATAAAAACCACAATTAAATAAAGCTTTTGTATTATCAAAGTCTACGCCGTAAATTACAACTTCATTTAACAAAGCTTCATATGCTTCATTTGCGTTGTGATAACTGTTTCTCATAATAATATTTATAATATTCATAGATCGTATTCCATATAGTGTGTTTGCTATACACACTCGGTGATCTATTTGTTTTTCCATTAATTACAATATCTATATACCAAGCAGCTTCATTTTTAGCGAATGGTGATATGTAAATATTGTTATTTATACACCAATGATAAGCTTTAAATTCTAACTCATCAGGAGTGTAACTTCCCATGTTTACTTTTTTACCCCAAGCCATTTATTCCCAAGGCATTGGATCTTCTAAACTAATTGTTTGATGAGGAATAAAACAACCAGACTTAGGTTCCCATTTAAAATGAGCTTCAGCTCCGTTTTCACCAAGGTTTTGAAACTTTACTTTAAGAACTTTAGCTTTAACTGTTTTAGCTTCATAGTCTCTATGTATCAACAACCCATGATAACTAGCATCATACCATTCACCACCACCCTTAATGTTATACATTGTTGGCTCTTCAATTTTACCTTCTTTGTCTTTATACATTTTAGTTGGGTGAGCTACAATAAAAACTAGTACATCAAACTTTTTTGCAAATGTTTCTATTTTAGTTAAGTACTCCATAGTGTAACGATTGACATCTTCTGTTTTACAATCAACGTCTCTTACTTTATTAAATGGATCAATAACTAAACATTTTATACCTTTACGTTTAACTAGCTCGGCACCTTTCTTTAATACAGATTCTAAAGTATAACGCTCCATATCAATGTGAAAAAAATTTGTATTACAATGATCCGCAACTTGATTCCATTTGCTACCGCCGATATCTGAAGAAGAAGGCATACCTTGCCAAACTTTTCGCATTAACTTATGTGCGTGAAGGTATGTCGGTACATTTTCCGGACTAGCGAACGCCGTTTTCCAGCCATAGTTTTGGTTATATCCAACAACCATTTGGTCGACAAAATCTGATTTGCCGCTACTCGGAATACCAGTAACAGTAATGAACTGACCAGTATAAGTTGAAAAGATGTCATCAAAATTTTGAAGACCAATTTGATATCCAGGTTTAAACCCGTTACGAACAAAGTCTGTGACTTCGTCTTCAATGTCCCTAAATGTCGTGACATTTTCAAGTGGTACCGGTTTTGACCTGCCAATACGCTCTGCCAGTTTTTCTGTTCCATATTTTATTAAATATTCATTAGCGTCTTTACAATCATCAAATGTAGCTAAATAACAAACTTCAGATCCTAGTCTTCTAATTAATTCAGCTTGTAGCGCTTGACCAGCTTCGTCTGAATCTACGGCTAAAATAACCTTCTCTTTGTCTTCGAAATAATCTATACAATTGTCTAAATAATCTAAATTATTAGTATTAAGTGTTGCTCCATTAGGAACCGATATTGCGTTTTCAATACCCGCTTCATGTAGAGCTAGCACGTCCATTTCGCCTTCAACTATAACACAATACTCATAGCCTATTATGCTATCTATATTATAGAATACTTTTTCAGCACCTTTATATAATTTAAAGTTTTTTCTTCCATCGCGATATTTAATATTGGTTAACTCACCGCCCATAAAATAATTAAACTTTATTACATTCTCGGTTTTACCGGTTTGTGGCATATACTCAGGACCTTCGCTAATTTCTAAATCAATTAAAGTTTGAGTTCCTATACCTCTTGTTTTAAACCATTCAATTACTTTATCACTTAAAAACTCAGGATATTCTTTAGAATTAGGAGGACCTGGTGGTTTCACATATTCTTTTTCAGCTTTACCTTTACGCTGATAAGTGTGTAATTGAAATGATTTATTACAGTTGTGGCAAGTACCGAGACCCCGTTCCCAATCGTATGAAGCACATTTTTTCTTGTGGTTCTTGGGTTGTCTACATTTGGTAGAATCAGGACATACGCCTTGTGTTTTACCAACTTCTAGACCATGTTGATTGAACTCATCAATCAAAAATCCATTAATCTCTTTATCTTCTACTTGCATTTAATTTAATTAAAATGGTAGGTCATCTTCAATCGCGTCAGGCGCAACCACTGCAGCTCTAGTTGGCTCGTCTTGTCTTGGGGCTGCCGCAACATTTTCTCCATTTGTCCAAACTACTTGAACATTACCTAAATAAGTTTTAGCTGCTTTGCTTTCTCTTTCTTCTTTTGTTTGACTTATAACAATTGGTCCTTGATTTCCAAATTGATCTACGTCATCATTTAAAGTTATTACTATAGGAAGATATTTACCTTTTTTACCTTCAATAACTTTTGATTTATCAATATTGCTTAAATTGATACTTGCTTTAATTATACTTGCCATAATTATAAAGTTTGATTAATAAAATATTGTTGAGGATCAAAGTCCTCTGATTCATAAAATAATTTATATTGTTCTACTGCTCTTTCTACTTTGTTTTTACCACGCGCTAAAAAATCAGGTGAGCAATCAAAAATACCTATTTGATGCGTGGTTTTATCTATTGCTATAAATATTAATTCATATCCAAATAGATGTTGATAAATATAAGCTTGACTATCGTAATTGTATTTAGAAGCTGAATATCTAAATTTATGAAGATCAGCTGTTGTTTTTAAATCTACTATTAATCTTTCGTCATGATTAACAATATCAGCTTTGCCTTTCCATTTTAAACCTTCTAATTCCGTTATTCCAGGTTTTTCATATTCAACGTTTATACCTCGTATAAGATCAACACATGCTTTATTTTTCAGCATTTTATCTATCATAAGTTCCAACTTGTCAACTTCACTTTGTAACAAACACATTTCACCTCCAGATATTTCTTTATATAACTTTGTGTTTCTTGTTGTAGCATTTATTATTTTAAACTTCTTAAGTTTATCTGGCTCTAATATAGCTGTGTGAAAATAACCACCAATTAAAAAAGCTGGTATTTGTTTTTGTTCTTGTCTTAGACTAAGAGGATCTGTTAATAGCTTGCTAATGTCAGAATTACTAAGATACTGTTTACCAAAATCACCATAATAATGTTTATCGTGTTTTAGTTTTTTTACAATTTGTTTTTCAGTCATTATAGAGTATTTAACATTCCTTCTATTTCTTTAGAAAGATTATATTTTGCTTTAATAGCTTCTATTTTACCACCCGCTGCTATGTATTGAACCGCTTTTTCATATGCTGGATCTTTTTTTGAGGTTATGGTACTTTTAGTCTTAGCTTTTGGCGCTTTGCCATGAGTGTTTGACGCATCTGAGTCTTGCGTGTCATCTATTAGGAATAAATTACCTAATGCGTATTTCTTACCATAACTTGAAGCGCTACCAAATTGTTGAGGTGTTTGCATACCTTTTTGGTTTAGATCAACACCAACTAAAGCTGAGGCGTATATTGATTCTTCACCATCGCTTATTGTAGCTGTTGAACAAATTATAGGTATGTTGCTAACATCAATTAATTGTTCATCAATTGTTACTGATACTCCTAGTTCTAATAAAAAGGGTTTTGTTGCTTCGAGAATGTCTTCGGCTGATCTGAAGTAATATTTACCGAAGGAGTTAAATCTACTTTTTTTCGATTTAAACTTTGTTTGAATTGTAGCTAATTTTTCGTTTATGTTCATTCGTTTTTATTTAAATTGCTTATTATTATAATTACATGTTTATATTATCTTTTACGTTTTGTTTTAATTCCGTGTAGCCGTAACTTACAGAAAGTCAAGCACTTGCGAGTGATCAACGCTGTCTATTAATTTTTGTACGGCTTGTTTTTTTAACTCTGAAACACGAACATACGCACTGACGCCTCTTATACCTAGTTTACCTGCTATATAATTAGCAGAATGCTTTTCACAGTCTAAACCATAAGATAATCTTAAAACCTCGTATTCAATACCTGTTAAATGTTTTTTCATTAAACTCTTTAAATACATGTTAAGTATTTGTATATTATATGGTTCTGATTTATCTGCTATTTGATTTATCATATTTTCTTCGTCGTTAACAGGCTGTGCGTCTATACTTAAAAACATAGAATTAAAAAACATAGCAACCATTTTTTTATCTTTAGGGTTTTTACGTATTTCATTAATTTTATGTTCTGGTATTCTTATATTACCTCTTAATGAATCTATTTTTCTTCTAATAGCACCTTTTATTCTTTTACTAAAAAAGCTTTTTAATGTTTTTTCAATATCTTCTGAATCAATTAATCTTTCCCAGTCTAATTTATCAACTGCTTTTACCAAAGCTAAACTACCAATTTGAAATAAATCCATTATTGTTAAAACACCAACAGCTTGTTGTGATGTTGATTGTTTTCTAGCCATAGCTTCAACAAGAGGTATAAATTTAACAACTAATTCATTTCTTGTGTAGTAATCGTAAAATTTTTGAGGTGGCATTGAAGATTTAATATCTTCCTTATATCTTATATAATTCTGTATGTTATATTTCTTCATTTAATATATCTTTTTCTTTTTTTAATTCGTTATTAATATTTCTTATTATAGTTCTTTCTGAACAATCTAACAAACCTGCGACTCTACTCCAAGTTATTTTTTTACCATAATAAATTAAATCTAGCATACATTGATATATAGCCTCTTCATCTATACGCCTTGATCTTCCAATTAATTTACCTACAATACTCATTTTTTGATCAAAAGATAAACCACAAAAATCTTTAAATATTATTTTACGCTTTTTATTTATAGGTGGTTCACCACCGCTTTCAAAAACGTCGTCTATCATTGACTCTAGCTTTTTATCACTAATAAAAAAAGTAACAAAACCGTTTTCTTTATCAGCTATAAACCTGTACACGTTAGTGGGTAATAAACCCTCAGGTCTGTCTTGATTTAGAAAATACAAAACATAAAAATGCCACTTTAAAGATTTGTACGTAGTAATCTTAGCCTTGCTGTTAAACAAGTGATAACACTCATGCGTACCATCTTCGTAGTATTTATAATGTTTGGTCTCTGTGGTTGGTATGTCATTAACTGGATCTCTCCTATATATAACATGCCTATCATTCAACCATTTCATATTTCTTTCACGTGACATTAGCCTCTTACTTTCTTATTATTATAGGCTTTTGTCTGCCTAGGTTTTACAAAATTTTTAATTTTGGTTTTAACTCCAAAAACATCCGTAAGCATTAAATGCTTGTATATTTTATATCTACTCATATATTATTGTTAATTTAACTTTATTCCATTTACCGCCTTTTACATCTTTGTTCACAAGAAAGTCTATGCGGTTTTTCCATCTCTTGTTCATTCTATCTTCAACAGTCCATACTCCATCAAAAACACCTGCATTATCAACACAAACTTTTGTTCCAAAAACAAAACCGTGTTTTTCTAAATCTCTTGAAACAGCTATCCATCTATGACCTTGAGGATTTTTTTCATTTATAGTTTTAAGAGAAGCTGTTGTCAAATAATCAGCATTACACTGAGCAGGATCAGCATGGTATATTGTTGCTGTTACTATTATTGTAGTTAAAAGTTTAAGCATGATCTATATATTTTTTGTTCATTTGTATTTGCTACACTATGTTTTTCGCCTTCATAATAATTCCAATATGCTTCAACACTATTGTTTTCAACTTTGTATTCATCAGGCATACATTGTGGAGGTTCAATCCATTCATCGCCTTGTATGTGTTTAGGTGGTGTAGACAAAAAATCTCTACATTTAGCAATTGTAAGATGTTCTTTACCGTATCTTTTTGTATATTCTTTACCAAGAGCAATCATATGGTCATATAACCACATATAAGTTGTTCTTGATCTTCTGGCCCATATTGTTGAAGGGTGGTTTAAATGTGCTTGTCTATAAGGTACGTTAGATTTTTGTTCCGCATCCCCATAACAATGATGCGCTGTACAAAGCATTTGGGCTGATTCTAAGATCATTTTAACCACATGCTTATTGTATTGTATTCGCGCAGCTTTAACCGGGTCTCTATGTAAATAAAATATGTTCATAGTTTATCTTGTTGTTTAAAATCTATAATAAAACCAGTAAAAACTATTATATTCATACCTATACTGGCTATTATCTCGTGTATATCTTTATAGTCTGATATTGATAAGTGTACGTGACCTACAACCCAGAATGGTATTGCAAGATTTTGACTAATCCAGACTATCGTGAATTTTATAAATCTAATCATATGTATATGTAGTTATGCTATACACATTACTTAATGTTGTATTTCTTTTTATATTTTTCTATTACTATTAATAAGCGACTCGCAGCCGCATAATCTTCTTTTTCTTCTAACTCTTTTAGATCTTGATAAAGATTATTTAACTCTTCTTCTATTAATTCTTTTTGAGTTATTGTTCCAAATTCTAGATCTGGATTTTGTTGAGATAACTCTCTTAATTCTTCTTTAAATTCTTTATCGTACTGTTGTTGTCGCTCTATTATTTTATCTACAATAATATCAGCTAATCTATTCATTTGTTCTTCTGTCATATATTATCTATTTAATAACTCGTTAAGTCCGTGTAATTGTTTTAGTCTATCCATACCGTATCTAAATCTACCTTGTACAGTATTAATTTTTGTGTTTGTTTCTTTAGCTATTTGCCTGAAAGTCATTTTACTATAAAATCTTAATATTAATACTTGTCTAAGTTTTTTAGGTATTTTATTAAGTAGTTGTTTAACTTCTTTTAACATCTGTTCTTTTATAATATATTCTTCTTTATTTAATTCTTCATATTTTATTTTAGAAAATATATCATAAGTTTCAGATCTTTTCATTTTAGGTCTACGTTTCTTTTTTCTATAATAATCTACTATAATATTATTAGCAACACATAATGCAAAAGATTTAAATTTACCTTGATCTTCATAGTTTTTTTTACGTAAAGCTTTTGTAAGTTTTATTAAAGTTTCTTGAGATAGATCTTTAGTTAAATGTATATCTTTTACTTTAGAATATATAAACTTGTTTATATCTTCTATATGTTCTTTAAACAATTTGTTTAGCGTGCTATTGTCCGTCATAATAAACCCATTGACCATTTTTTAACTATAAAACATAAGTAGCATAAGAGCATTAAAAATAAAATAGAAAATATTTGACTTTTATCTATATTATTTTTCACTTAGTTTAAGTTTGTTAATTTATATTTACCTGATTTAATTTTTTCTCTTGTTTCATCTATAAATTCATTGAGAAACATGTTGCGATATTTACCTGTTGTTCTTGAATAATCCCAATAATATTCATCTAATTCTATTTTACCATTATAAGGCTTATAAGCTATTATGCTATTATAACTTTGAAAATATATACCTTTAGGCGTTACAATCTTATACTGATTAGGAATTGATCTGTTGGAATTACCATACATTGGTTTTACTTTTATTTTCATAATAATACCTCCTCTATATCTTCTAAAGCTAATTTATAACCAAAGTTAATAGCCATTTGCATTAATAAAAAGTCGTTGCTTCCATTGTTCGCGTTAGCAAACAACTCTAATCTATCTCTGTTTCCAGGCGTTGCTACAATACCTCTATCAAGCATTTTGTTTTTGTCTTGTATAAATTCTTTAACATTCATAATTCATCTAGTGTTTTTTTATTTAATATTATAGGTGATTCGTCTTTGTGTGTTGATACAAAGTATATACCATTTGTTTCTTTAATTAATACCGGTTTATTCTTAAACTTTTTAGGGTATTTATCTCTTACGTATTTTTCTATTTTATCCATAATAATTATTCTTCTTCTTGATTTTCGTACTCATAACCTTCGTCTATTAATTCGTTTTCTGTTTCTTCAATTAGTCTTTCGTATAAATAATCATAAGCAGATTCAGCTGCTTCGTGTACATAATTATCTTGCAAATAATCTACATAAATTCTAGCGCCATCAATTAATGCATCTTCTAATCTTTCGTGTAGATCGCTGTCATAGTAGTAAACATCTTCGCTTATACTTGGACTACCTGAGTTATTTGTAGCAATATAAACTTCATAACCATCAGCAGTTGACTCTGAATATATAAAGAAATCTGCATTATCGTTCCAGTCTTCACTGATCTCTGCATCGTAGTATTCGCATACTTTTTTAAGCATAAACTCGTAAGTCATGCCTTCATCGTGTGTCATTGGATAGCCTTTTTCAGCTAACCTTTGTTCAATTAATTCTTCTGTTAAAATTTTAGTTGCCATATTCTATTTCATTATTATTAGTTACCATCCATTCTATATTTCCTATACTGTGACCAGCACCGATCAGAAAAGCTTCGCAGCTTTCAGAATCGGGATTCCAACGGCTTGGACTTGACCAGTTTCCGTCATTACATAATGCGCTAATGTCATACTTATATGCTTTACCATCTAAAAAGTCTAGCACGAAAATACTCATAGTATTTTGCTTTTTTATTATGTTACTCATAGTCTTTTGATATTAAAACATTATCGCCATATTTAAAATCCCACACAGATGTTTTAATAAGTTCCAAGTGTGTGAAAGTGTAAAGCGAACTAATTGTACTGATAGATAAATCGCTGTAAAACGTAGTTTCTTCTAGTTTTTCAACTATATAATCTACAGATGTTTTGTACTTTTCATTTTTTTCTGAATGCAAAGCTTCTTTGATTTCAGGTTTTAATCTTTGATAAACTGTTAGTCTTCCCATGTTTTTAATTTATTATATTATCTATTAGTATTTATATTTCCTCCGTGTAGTCGTCAAAGTCTGCATGTTCAAGACATTGACCGCATAAGCTATCGCTTAAATAACTAGGTTCAGCTCCGCAGCAGTTGCTATACATATCTTTCAAGTATTAAATCAATGTCAATATCAAGGCGACTAATTTCATCGCCCATTTCTTTAAATTGTTTAAGCGCTGTTACTTCGTAACTGCTTAGTGAATCGCATTCACCGTCTTCAATTGCGTTGATACAATCTCTTATATCCATTACCGTGTTTTCAAACCGGCAGTAACTCATGTTTGGCATAATTTATTCTTTTGTTAGTTCTACAATTTCTTTACATGCTTCTAAAACGTCTTCAAAGTAATCGTTTTCTAAGTAATCTCGATCTTCATCGCCCGAAGCGTCTGAATATTTAATAGTGTTTAACAACTCATCTAGTTGTTGATAAAGGTATTTCATAGTTATTTATTTAAAATTTGTAACTAGTGAGGACTCGAACCTCATACCCGTTGGTAGCCTAAGCGCGGTGCACCACTGTCTTTCGACCGGTGCGCGTCTTACCTGACCTAGTTGCCGCTAGCTATTCACTTATGTGTAATCATCGAGCCGACGTCATAGTTCACACAATTACAGGTGATCAACCCTTAGTGTCATAAATATCTTGTCGCCTTTAATCATACCTAATTAAGCTACTCGTCTAGCTATAGATATCTAGCTATGTCTTAAGCTTCTAGATTATCTATTTACGCCGCCACGACCTATGCACCGCAGCGGAAAGTGATTGACTTACTATTTGAATAGTGTTGCCAGTTTTGTGGTTAATTATTGGTATATAACTATATTGCTCAGTACTAGAACAATCAACACATGTCTTATAACCTAAAGCTAATCGAGCTTCGGGTATTTTAGTATTTGGTTTACATTTACAATACATAGTTTGTTTTTTCGTTATTCATATATATTATCTGTAGTAATTTATATTTAGTCCGTTTAGTCGAAATAGCCATCACTTAACTTATAATATATTTCTTCGTCAGCATAGTTTATTACGCTATAATCTTGAACCTCATTACCGTCTTTATCTATAACAGAGTGTATATGTATTTCAGGTGGTTCAGGTGGATTAAAGTAATCACCGTGAGACCCAAGTATTACATCAAAGTAAACTTCGTAATTGTGGTCGTTATATTCTATATTAATAGTCATATTCTTTTAAAGTATACATTACCAGATACAAAAGCTATTTTATATTCTTCAGTTAAATATTTAGCTTCACTTAAACTTTCTGCTGTGTCTATTTCTTCATCACCATAATAAGTATTTCTGTATATTATTTTATATTTTTCTTTACTCATATTAATCTTGTTCTAATAATTCATGTATTTCACTTAGTGTCATGTCATCGACTTCACACCTCTTATAATTCTGTTGTACCCACCATTTAGACCACGCTAAATCCCAAGGGTTATTTATTTTTTCACTCATATTATTTAAATTTAGCAGCGACTTCATATATTTCTTCTTTGTCTTCTGAATCTAGTCCAGGTGTTTGCGTAGCGTACATACGTAGTACATAGTGTACAAAAGTACAATCGTTTTCTGTTAGTTTAAGTGTTCTCATGTTATTTTGCATAGTTTCTAAGATAATATTGTAGCATAAAGTTTAGTCTAGTTATTGGCGAGTATATAAGCGCGCGAGCTTTATTTACACCTGATGAAACATATAGTTCACCATTGTCTCTTTGCCATACGCATCTATAATTTTGCTCGTATTGTGGATTTAGTTGATACGCTCGACATTGACCGTTTTGCTTGCGTACATAACCTGACTTGAAACAAGCGATACGCAGTCGTGGTAAGTCTTTAAATTCATATTTCTTGCGCTTATACCATTTAAGTCTTTCTTTTGTATAAGCAGGTACAGGAAACTCAAACTCACGAGTGCCATTTTTAGCTTGTCTTTGTGTTGTTACTTCTCTAATTCCATAGTCGATAAGCAGACGCTTTACGAACTGTTCTTCTAGCAGAAATTGCTCTTTTTGATAGTTTGTCATAGTTATTAGTTTTAATATTAGTGGAGTGTAAAGGAATCGAACCTTTCTCACACACGTGCACGATTTACCTACTAGCGTTATAGAGTTTTTCATCTATATTAAGTACGCCACGATTTACTGCCGAGCCATTCACTCCGATTAGTTTATTATTAGTTTATTCTGTGAACGCTTTGCTCGTAAGCATATTTTATTATTGCGTCTTGTTCTTGTAAGCTACAAGTGGCAAAGCCAAACTCGCCGTACCACTCTTGTGCTAGTGTATCTAAGATTTTAGTTATACTCATATTAATTCATAGTTTTAAATAGCATTTCTATATTCATTTGCTCGTTATCTTTTGCCATTTGACTCCAAATAGACTCTTTTACTTGTACGTAGGTTAAACCTTTGTAGTTGAACCATTCTTTAATACCTTCTTTGTCTTCTTCTTCGTTGTAGATAAAAGCAAACTTTTTAGGTAGCTCGCCAACAAGATAACCTTTGTATTTTACTTTGTTAAGTAGAATAGTTGACTTGTTTAAGAATTTAATAGTTTTTACTTGCATAGTTATTTATTATTTAGTTGAACATTTTAATATATTATCTGCACTGTATATATATAAGTCAGTGTAGTTATCCGTAGATTCCAAACGAGGTGTTACTATAATCTACTTGTCCTGTTATCATCATGAAGATGAAGAACACTATACCTCCTATAGCTAATGTTGCTAGCGATACTATAAATGCTTTTATAGCAATATCTGTAAGTCTAGCAATTACATAGTGAATAAATTTTCTTTTCATAATTAAGATTTACTTATTAGTTTTAGTTGTTTTAAGTCAAATTTAGTGTGTGTGCTTTTCCACATACGGTTATGAGTGAACTTTCTAGCTTTTGAGAAACTAGTCTTTTGTCTTACAGTCATTCTATTATACTCCGACTGAGTAAGTCCACTGCATAAACCGTCGTGGTGGTGCTCGCGTCTATGCTCCGCGGCACGAAGTTTTCTTTGTTTTGAAGAATACTCGCATAGATCCTTCATAGTCATTTTACTCATATAGTTTGATTTTTAAGTTTTTCTGCTAAGTCTTCTAATGTCTCTACTATACTACTAGTAAATACATTACCATTTAAGTATTGGTTTAACTCGTCTATTGCTGCTATAATCTCTATTCTTTGCATAGTTTAAAGGTGTTACTTTGTTTAGTAAATAAAAATAGTGCTGAGGTATAATGCACTGTATCGCTATGAGTACAGTATAATAATAATCTCGAATATATTATCTGTAGTTTTTTGACACAAGTCCGTGCGAGAATTTGCATTGGTTAAAAAAATACTGACAAAAGCTAATTAAGTATATAAGTAACTAGCTAATGTCAGTATGAAGTATTAGACTATTTTATCTAAGTCTCTTACAAATTTAGGTAAGTTATTAGAATTAGTATAAGAGCTATATTTAGCGAAGCAAGGCATAGCTTCAAATCGCTCTTTGAGTTGCTCGTAAACAAGGTCATGATTATAAGTGCATTTTTCCTTGTTTTTGTTAGTAAAAGTAATTACTACATTTTTACCAATTAATGACTTGCGAATAACAAATCGCTTTGTTGTGAGTTTTTGTGCTTTTTGCATAGTATAAAGTTTAATATAAGCTTCGTTGCTTACAGTTATATTATCTGACAACTCAACGCGCAAGTCCGTGCGAGTGTGGTATGCAGCAAAAAAAGAATACATAAGTATGACGTAGGACGGAGTCTACTCTTCCGATCCTATTTCAAAATCAGGCTAATTAAAATAAAGCAGTTTATAGACTTGCTTAGGTCACTCAATGTTAGTTATGTTCAGATAAAGTATTGAACATAATATACTGACTTACTTTGATCGTCATCTCTTGACTCACAGTAGTAACTTAGATTTTCATCCGGTACATCTAATTCATCAAGGAAGTTGTTTAAGTTATTGAATCCAATGATAGTTTTTTCAATGTATTGCATAGTATTAAATTTTAATTTTTAGATTATTAATTATTATTATTTGGTTATATTATCTAAATTATACGCTAGCAAGTCCGTGAGTAGAGAATAAAACAATTAAAAAATAAAGCAGTTTAGTGACTTGCTTAGGTCATTGGTGTTATACTATTTTCTCAAGGTCTCTTACAAACTTTGGTAGATTGTTAGAGTTTGTATAACTGTTGTACTTGTTGAAGCATGGCATAGCGTCGAACTTTTCTTTTAGTTGATTGTAGACTAAGTCATGATTGTACTTACATACTTCTTTGTTCTTGTTAGTGAATGTAATCACTGTGTTTGTACCAATTAAGGATTTTCTGATTACAAATCTTTTTGTAGTAATTTGATTTACTTTTGACATAGGAATTTAATTTAATTAATATTAGTTTTAAACTTCGAATATATTATCTGTCAAGCACACGAGTAACTCCGTGAGTGGTTGTATAATGTAAATCACTCGCAAGTCCGTGAGTAGGTGCTGAAAAAAAAGCTAAAAAGCTGGTGGAAAATCAAACAATGGCTTGAAAGGTCAAACCTAAAACCCTAGAAATTGGGCGGACCCGGTAAAATGAAACGATTTTGCTTTTCGAAAAACTTTTTGAAAAAGTAGTAGTAACACCATGGCCCTCTATTTGTGACATTTTTTTATTTTATGTGACATAAGGGTACCTAAATATATAAGTAAGTACCTATTGTCAGTCAATTTACAGGTAAAAACACTAAAAACCATGTAAGTATATATAATATACGAAAACAAACTACAATGGCTCAAAAATTAAGCGCAAAAGCAAGAAGAGACAAGGCCAAGAGAGATCTTGAGTACGCAAAAACAGACGATAGAAAGCGTAAAAAAGCTGAAAATCAAAGAAAAAGAAGAAAAGCAAAGAAAAATCATGGTAAAAACTGGTTGTTAGACAAAGATTACGACCATACTAAGCAGAGATTTGTTAGTGTAAAACAAAATAGAGGTAATTACGGTAAAGGAACAAGAAAATCATAAAAAAATGGCAAATTTAAGCGCATATCCAACAAATACACCAAAAAACTCAGACTTGTTAGTAGGAACTAAAACCGCTAGACCTGATACTGAAGAAAAACCTATAACTTCAAACTTTTCAATATCAGATGTTTCAAGATTAATAAGCAAAGGTTACAAATCTTTTTCTGCAGTAATCACTCAAACAGGTAGCGATGCTCCTACAATGGTTATTTTAAATAATGATTTAGGATTTACACCCACAATTTCAATAGATGGAACAGGTAGGTCATATTTAGGTACTCAATCACCTAATGTACTGTACGATTCTAATAAAACTCAAGTACTAGTAACACCATACGTTACATGGGATCAACCTGCAACTCAAACACTAAGAACTATTTTTGCGGCGCCAAAAACAAATGAAGTAATAGGATTTTGGTCTTTTGATATAAACAACGCGGTTTCTAATGATTTTAAGTTTTTTGTAGAAATAAAAACATTTGAATAATAAATGGCAAGGATAAGCACCTATACCTATGACAACAACATCGATGATAAAGATGCGTGGATAGGTACCGAGTCTTCTAATAGACTTACTAAACAATTTACCGCTGAAGCAGTAGCTAAGTACCTTAATATAAAAGGGAAGATATCTGTATCAGGGCAGATGGTTTTTAAATTTTCAGCTGGTCCTACACAGACAGGGGAATTTTCAGGTCCAAATAATGGAGATTCTTTAAGCAGTTTTACTACTTTAAGTATTTCTGGAACTGATATATCTGGCCAAGAGACAGTTGCTTTTGTTCAATATTTAGTGGGTAATAATATACTAATAAGTGAACAAAACAAAATAGATGAATTTGGACATTACACAATTGACTCTTACACACTAACAAGTAATAATGTTTACGATTTAGTATTAACAAACATTGGTGGCAATGGTAACGTAGTTTTAAACAAAAATTACGATTTTGCTGCTTTTACAATATCTTCTGGTACAGGAGATAAAACATTTAATTTCACCCAAGGATCGCCATCAGCGACTTGGACAATACAACATAATTTAGGAAAATTCCCTTCTGCAACAGTTGTAGACACGGGAGACACTTCTGTATTAGGAGGTCAAGTAGAATATATAGATAATAACAACTTAACAATAACATTTGGAGCCGCATTTGCAGGCAAAGCATTTTTAAACTAACACAACATGGCAATTTTATTTGTAAACAACGTAGAGTATAGCTCAGGTGCTCAATCACAAAAACTGAGATTAGAAAATATAGCATCAGATCCTAGTACTGGTTTATATGAAGGTAGAGTATATTATAACACTGCATCCGACGTGGTAAGATTATATACAGCGGCTGGCTGGATAGACATTGGAGCTTCTTATAGCTTTACAGCAGCTAGTAACACTGGTTCTTCTGTTATAAGTGATGGAGATACTTTAACAATAAACGGAGGAACCGCCTTGACAGGAAGTATGTCAGGTGATACAATAACTATTGATCATGACGATTACGGTACAGCAGGTACATATGCTTACCCTTCTGAGATTCAAACAAATGCACAAGGCCATGTTATTTCTGTTACTGCTGGATCTGCGCCAGCCACGCCTAGTGATGCTACAATTACATTAGCAGGTGGAAATGGTTTAGGTGTCAACGGAGGGGCTTTTACTTTAAATCAAGCATCTGATGAAACCATTACATTTAGTGTAGGTGCTGGAGCTGGTATACAGGTAAATACTAATGATGTTGCTGTTAATTATTCCGGCGCTAATAACGTTGTTGACTCAGCAGCAACTGGAACAACTTTAGTTGCAACAGATAAATTTATAGCTGAAGATCTTACAGATAATGTTGTAAAAGAGTATGAAATACAAGATATTATTGATTTAGTACCAGCTAACACTAATACAACTTATACATTACCTACAACTAACGGTAATAATCCTGACATTGTTTTAACTGGAAGTGACAGTAGTACTGATATAGTTAATATGCAAGGAACTAGTACAACTGTAAAAGTGACTGGTTCTACAAACGACACAATAGGATTTGATTTAGTAGATGATGTTACAATAGCAGGTGATCTTACGGTTAGTGTAGACGCAACAGTCAATGGAACCTTGAATATGACTAGTGGCCAAATAAACAACTTGGCTAATGGTACGGCTAACAACGATGCTGTAAACTTAGGTCAAGTACAAGGCTTAATAGCAGGCGTAGGTTTGTTCAAAGGCGGTTATAACGCAAATACAGGTTTAACTACAGATTTAGGTGCTGGAAATGGTTCATTAGATGGAGCAAGTAACATCGCTTTAGATTTAGGTGATTTCTTCGCTGTAACAGTTGCAGGTACTGCATTCTTTACAGAAACGCTAGAACCTGGTGATATGATCTATGCTAATACTGATATTGCAGCTAGTTCAAGTCCTTCAATTAGTGATTATACTGTAGTAATACAAGATGCAAACATTGCCGGCGAAGGCGCTACAGATGGCGTAACAGATAAAGGTGTTGCTGGGTTTAACTCTGCGCATTTTAGCGTTACATCAAATGGTTTTGTTTCTGCTGATATATATGGTGGTGGTTCTACATTGGGTATTGTTCCAAGTGGTGGCGCTTCAACTACATTTTTACGTGGTGATGGAACATGGGTCACCCCAACTAACACTCAATACAATGTAGCAACTACAAGTACTTTAGGCTTAGTTAAACTAGGATCTGACACAGAGCAAAGTGTAGCAGGCAATACTGTATCAAGCACAGCTGGCAGATCATATAAAGTTCAGCTAAACTCTAGCGACCAAATGCTTGTTAATGTTCCTTGGTCAAACACAACTTATACGGCAGATCAAGGTGTTGACCTGAACGGAACAACATTTAGAGCTGATCTTATTTCTTATACAGCTCAAACGGTTGCTGCTAATACAGCTTCAACAACAGCTAGTAGAACATATCCAATTCAAATAAACAGTAGTGATAAGCTTGTTGTTAACGTTCCATGGACAGACACAAATACTCAAGACGTAACTAGTGTTGATGAAATATCACCAGGTACTTCAACAGGAACTCCAATAGTTGTTAACCCAACTACTGGCGATGTTAAAGTGAAGTCAATGGCATACAACGGCGGTAGCAATATAGGTCACGTGCCGAGCGGTGGTTCTGCTACAACTTTCTTACGAGGTGATGGTACTTGGGTAACACCAACCAATACGGGTGCTTTAGGTAAAAGAATCGTACTAAACAGTACGTTAGCTTATGTAGAAAAAGGAGATTCTGGCGGAATAAGAACATTTACAGTAGATGTGTCAAATGCTTCTGTTTTTGGATCTAGTGCGGTAGCTTTAGATGTTAAATGTGAAGTTATAACTGCTGCTGGTCAAACAGTATATGCAGACGTTACAAGATCTTCTGCTGACTTAGATGTAGCATTTGTAGGAACACCTGCTGATTCAGCTTACGAAGTATTACTTACATACGTAGGATAATAATAAATTAAATTAAATTAAATGGCAATACAATTTTTAAATAACGTAAATGCCGATAGCGGCGCATTATATGTCGACGCTATAGACAATAGGGTTGGAATTAATACCTCCAGCCCTCAAGTTCCTCTTGAAGTAAAGTATAGTGGCACTGAAGACGAAATAATAAGAATAGTGGGTACGGCCTCTGGTAAGCCACAAATGACTTTTTATAACGGCGGTACTTTACATACAAAAATAGTTGCGGCTGGCAATAATGATTTTTCCATTACAAATACGCATTCCACAGGCGATATGTTTTTTGCAGCAGGAGGATCTACTAGACTTCATATAGAAGCTAATGGCAACGTTGGTATTGGAACCACTAGTCCTGGAGCAAAGTTAGAAGTTGAACAAAGTAATTCTAGTACAAATACAGTTTTTCTTTCTAATAGTTTTAATAACAAAGGATTTAGAACTGGTCATTCTGGATTTGCTACATTTGCAGGTTATCAAGATTCTAACAATACAACTAGCGGAAGCGCTTATGGTTCTTTGATAGGGTTAAATACTTTTTACGATGGCACTAATTTTTATAATGATAACCAGTATATAGACCCTTCTAGCGTATTGTTCAAAGATGGTAATATAATATTTCACACAAATGATATATCTGCTACTGGTAATTTTACTCCAAATGAAAGGTTAAGAATATCAAAAACAGGCAACGTTGGAATTGGAACGAATAGTCCAACAGAAAAATTAGAGGTAGCCGGAGCTATTAAAATGTCTGAAAACTCATCATATCCGCTAACTATTGATCATAATTCAGCAACTACAACAAACGAAATAACAACTGTTGGAGGTTTAAATATTATTAGTGGTTCTAATAACAGTATAAACTTTAAAGACGCAACCACTACCAACATGAGTATAAGCGGCTATAGTGGTGACGTTTTAATGGGGTATAACACCGGTAAAGTTGGCATCGGAACGACTAGTCCTACTGATAAACTTACTGTAGAAAATGGAAACATAAGATTAAACTCCACCAGTTCTTATCCTTCTCAAGGCTTAGTGGCTCATTGGAACAATAATTCTCCAAACATGGGAGCTATTAACTGGCGTAATGATCCCGGGTTTATTGGATCTGAGTGGATTCATAACAAGCAAAGCTCTCCTTATACGCAAGCTAGAGTGCGAATGACAGGTGATGCAAATGGAAATTTTAATGTTAATCTTAATAATTCACAGGTTTTTACAATATTAGCTTCTAATGGAAACGTTGGAATCGGGGTAACTAATCCAGGTGCTAAGTTAGATATTTCTAATACTGGAGGAAATGCGACATCATTATCTACAGCACAAACATATTCTGCATTAACCATAAAACCATATGGTTCAGTAGATTCAAAATTAACATTTTCTGCTGATTCTGGAAATACTCAAATAATTCAAGCTACAAACAATGCTAGCACTACTGGTAGACAAATTGCATTACAGCCATTTTCTGGTAATGTTGGTATTGGAACAACTACTCCAAGTCAGAAACTTGAAGTAAGTGGAGCCGTAGTAGCTAGCTCAACAATGACAGCTTCTAATTTTATATTGTCATCAGATGAAAAATTAAAAGAAAATATAAAACATTTAAATCAAAAACCTTTAAATGTAAAATGGAAAAAGTTTGAATTAAAATCTGAACCAGGTGTACATAGAGTTGGTGTAATAGCTCAAGAACTTGAAAAAACAAATCCAGAGTTTATTAGAGAAGATAAAGATGGATTAAAATCTGTAGCTTATATAGATTTATTAATAACTAAAATTGCTGAACTAGAAGCAAGATTAGAAAAAGCAGGATTATAATGGCGGTGCCAAATACTAATACTTTTTCACTTCAAGACGTTGTAGATCAATTTGTTAAAGTTAATCCTCCGCCAGATGATTTAGTTGATTGTTTTGCTAGTGCTCAATCTAATTTTTTTGATCCATCATACGAAGGAAATAAAGATAGGTTATCTAATTTTAGAAACTACGGAGGAGTTTGGGCCGGTCAATTTAATACTATAGTATCTGGTTCTTTACCAAGTTCTACATTATGGAGTAATCAAGTTTTTACTCTATCAGATAGTTATATAGGTCATACCGTGCAGGTTGTTTGGCGCTACCAAAGCGGATCAGATTATAGAGGAGATTTACAATTAGGTGGTAATGTAACTTTAGGTGAAACAACTTTTGATCTTGACACCTACAGCGGTACATCTTGGTCTACAAGTAGAGCTTCCACAAGTTCTTATAGTTCTGTTGTCTGGTACCCTATTGCTGCAGGCCAAACCGCTTTAAGATGGAACAAAAGAAGCACAAATGCACCCCCTTCAGGAGGTACTGGTTTGACACCACCTCCTTATACTGGAGGTGATAGCACTTATTATTACGCAGAAACATCTAGTACTGGATCTCCTAGTAAGTATTTTTGGTTAAGAAGCCCTGTAGTAACAATATCAAGCGGAAATAAAACCATAGACTGGTGGAGAGGTAATTATGGAACATCAATGGGTAATTTAAATATTTATATAGACGTAATAACATAAAAACAAAAAAATGATAACATACGATTGGAATTGTAAAACAGTAGATGTGCACCCTCAAGCTGAAGGCGAAACAAATGTAGTATATAATGTACACTGGATTGTAACAGGTACAGAAGGAGAATACACGGCGAATAGCATTGGAACTCAAATAGTAGCTTTAGATCCTGAAACTCCTTTTATCCCTTTTGACGAACTAACAAACGAAATAGTTGTAGAGTGGACAAAAGACGCAATGGGTGAAGAGCAGGTTCAAAGTATCGAAGACAATATTGCTTCACAAATTGATGAACTAGAAAACCCAACATCTGTAACTATGACAATAACATAATTAGTAAAAATTACTAAAAACAAGTAATAATATATATATACCCTGCTCGGGAAAGAGTAATAACCAAATAATAATTAAAACCAATACCAATGACGTATTTTTATTACAAGACTAATACATGGAGTAGTCAACCACAAGCATCCGAAAACCAAATAAAACTTTGGAAGCATTTATCTAAAAAGAAAAACTGGAGAATTGTTCAACTACCAAATGGATTTTATCAAACAGAATACAAAGATGTTGAATGTGATTGTAATCCAGAGAAAGACACTTGCTGCGAAAAGTGGCATGATGTAACTAGAAGAGAAACTATAGAAGGGGCTGAAGCCGCTATAGATGGATCTGTTGATCATTATTCAAAAAAAATAGAGTTTTTAAAAGGACCAAAAGTAGTTAAAACTTTTAAATAAAATAAATATAATTTAATCAAATAAAATGTCAGACAAGATAGTTAAAAATCTTAGCTTTGGAGACGATGCTAGGAATAAAGTTTTTAATGGTATTGACAAATTAGCAAATGCTGTTAGCTCAACGCTTGGCGCTGGAGGTAGTTGTGTTTTGCTAGAAGATCAATATGGAAATCCAACAATAACAAAAGATGGTGTAACAGTTGCTGAAAGCGTGGTGTTAATAGATCCGGTAGAAAACTTAGGTTGCAACTTGTTAAAACAAGCCGCAAAAAAAACTGTTAAAGAAGCGGGTGATGGCACTACCACAGCCACTGTTTTAGCTCATTCAATACTTTATGAAGCTAATAAAATTAAATCAGAGTTAAGCGTAAGAGAGTTAAAAGAAGACATAAATAAATCTGTTGATAGGGTTGTAGATTATTTAAACAAAATATCTATACCTGTTAAAGATGAAATGATAAAACAAATAGCTACTATATCAACAAACAATGACAAAGAGTTAGGAGGGTTAATAGGTGAAGCGTTTGAAAATGTAAAAAATACGGGTGTAGTTATAATGGAACAATCTGATTCTGGTAAAACAGAAATAGAGACAATAGAAGGTTCTCAGTATTTCAAAGGTTTAACAAGTCCTCATTTTGTTACTAATAAAATTAAAAAGACAGCTGAGTTAAATAATCCTCTTGTTTTATTGGTAGAAAATAATGTTGAAAATATAAGACAAATACAAAGTGTTTTAGAATATGTTATAAAGAACAATAAATCACTTTTAATAATAGCAGATTTAAGTCCTGAAGTTTTATCAGCTTTAGCTATGAATAAAACAAAAGGCAATATAAAAGTCAATGTTATAGATGCGCCTGTATTAGGTGTAAATAGAAAACAAATGTTTGATGATCTTGCTTTGTTAACAGGAGCAACATTAATAAACGAGGATTTAGGTGATGATATGGATTTAATAGAAATAGATCATTTAGGTACGTGTTTTAAGTCTATAACTAGTCAAACAGATACTATATTGCAGTTTAAAGATCAAAGTCCTGAATGTGCTGAAATAATTAAAGATATAGAAAAAAAGCTTGTAACTTGTAAAATACCTGATCAAGTAATAAGTTTAGAAAAAAGATTAGCAATGCTTTCGTCTAGAATATCTGTGGTAAAAGTTGGAGCTAATTCTGAAATAGAGCTTAAGGAAAAAATGGATAGAGTAGAAGACGCTATCTGTGCTACAAAAGCCGCTGTAAAAGAAGGTATTGTTCCAGGTGGTGGTATTGCGCTTCTAAATGCTTCTCAAAAAGTAAAAGCTTATTCATTAGGCGAAAAACTATTGTTAAGTGCTATAACCGCACCTTATAGAACTATTCTTTCTAATGCAAACGTTGAAAACCTAGACTATCCTTATAAAAAAGGTCAAGGTTATGACGTGGTTACAGGAAAAATGGTTAATATGATTAAAAGTGGTATTATAGATCCACTGTTAGTCACTAAAAGTGCATTGAAAAACGCGGCTTCTGTAGCAACTACTATACTTTCTACTAATTGTGTAATAAACAACGTTAGAATAAATGAAAGCAATAGGTAGAAACTTAATAATATTAATTGAAAAAGAAGGAACCACTAAAACAAAAGGTGGTTTACTTTTATCTGAAAATCAAAAAAACGATTTAAGATATAGAAAAGCACTCGTAGTTTCGGTAGGAAACGAAGTAGATGGTGTTGAAGAAAATGATGAAATATTTTTTGATAGACACGCTGGACATAAAATAGAGTTTGAAAAAAATATATATCACGTTATAAAGTCACAAGACGTGGTCGTTGTTGTATGAGAAAGCTAGACGCAGAAGATATTAAAGAATTGAATCTGTTAAAACATTACCGTATAATACGCAAATGGGCTTGTAAAAACAACGGCTTAACCGATGCTGAATTAGAACTTTTAATATATCTAGACGCTATAAATTATTTTACAAAAAAAGATTTTATAAAAGGCACATATTCTTACAGCTGGAACAACAGAAGGTGGAATAAATTAATAAAAGAAAACTGGATAGTTGTTTGGAGGCATAGAAACAGAACGACACAAAAATATAATATATATAAAGTTTCTTTTAAATTTAAGCAACTTATAACTAGAATATATAAAATAATGCTAGGAGAAGAAGATATACCTACTAGCAAAAGAAGAAACAATATCATGAAAGGTAACAGTTATATAGATAAAGTTTTAACAAAATCTATATACGATGTTAATAAAGATAAAAATAGATAAAATGAGTTTTAAATCTAACAGACTTTACTCCAGAAATGAGAACTTACAAAACTATGTTGATACAAACGAGGCTAGAACAAAGGCTTCTTTTGAGCCAGGTGGTTTTAATGATGGTACTCCGTGGTGGCAAAAAGAATCTTATTTAAAAGCTATAGGCAAAGGAACTGGTGATATGGAAAAACCTGTTGAAAAACAAGTTTGGGCTAATGGCATGGGTGATAATATTGTTGGTGCTTATGAAAGTTGGCAATTGCCTGACAATCTAAGATATGACGATAGATATGTTTCTGATAGAGACAAACAAAGTATAGACTATTTTAAGTTTCAAAATAAAAAAAGATATCAAGACCAACAACAACAATTACGAACATACGGAACAGCGGGTCAACCAGTAATTTCAAATGAAACTATGAACACAAATAACACAAATAACAATCCCCAATTTGGAATGGCTAATAACGCCATGGCACAACAACCTCAAGGTAATACTTTTTCAATGGGAGCTATAAATGCTGCTAGTAATATTTATGGTAATCTAGCAGAACGAACAGCATCTGTAAATACACCTAGCCCAATAGCTTTAAAAACTAATATTGATCCATCTAAAGTTTATAGTGCAGTTGATCAATTAAAAAACACTATGTCTCTTGGTGAATCAGATATGAGTGGTAAAACTAATTACATGAGAGATACTGGTAAGACCGGATCAAGTTTATCTTTACCGGGTTTACCAACAAGAAACACTGGTGGCAATACTGGTGGTAGTTATTCTAATCCCAAAGGAACCTCATCAACATCTCCTGGAACAAATGTAAATATAAACACAGGTGGAAATGACAATAACAATAATAGCGGTTATTCTTTTTTAGATAAAAATTTAGATATTAAAGTAACAAACCCATACAAAGACCCTTTTTGGGGAACTTTTAAAAGAGATAAACAAACTTTCGCAAATAGAATTAAAGATGCTGAAGACAAAGGGCAGCTAAACAAAGCGGCTAGAATAAAAAGAAGAAGAGATAATTGGCAAGACAGACAAACAGGTCAAGGTACTGGTGTTGGTAATTTCTTAAGATCTATTAATATATTTAAAGGTAAAAACTAAAAATTATGAATCACGATATTGAAAAAATAAAAAGAAACCCAAAATTAGACGGCCAAATTGGTGAAAACGCTATATGGGACGGACCTTTAGACAAAACAGGTTTTCCAATGGGTAAAGGGTCAAGCAGTGGTATATATGGACTTGAAGTTTCAAAAGCACCATGTGAGTGCGGTGCTGGTATGCCAATTACAAAAAGAGCAAAACTAGGATAATGGCAACTTCGCCTATAAAAAAAATTAGCTCAGCTTGTAAAGCCGCTGCTAAAAGAAAATTTAAAGTATGGCCAAGCGCTTATGCTTCTGGTTGGGGTGTGCGATGCACTAAAGCTGGTGGGCCTAGTAAATTTGGTAGCAAAAAGAAATAATGGCTTATACACAACCTGGTAACACACCTTTACATAAGCAAAAAGGTGGAGGCACGACAAAAACTTGTTTACCTGCTTCTAAAATAAAAAGTATGAGTAAAGAGCAAAGACAAAAGCTAGTTAACTCTAAAAAAGCAGCTGGTGCTAAAGGAAAGTACAGAAGATCATCTAAAACAAACGTAAAAGGAGCTCGTAAAAAAGGTGCTACATTGCGTGACTGGTTTGAAAAAGAAGACTGGAGAAGAGTAGATGATCCTAGTAAAAAATGTGGAGAATAATATGACTTGGTTAAAAAGAATAAAAGAATCATCATCTATAGAATCACCGTTACATAAAAACGAGCCAAGAAAAACTACTAAGGGTAAGGGTAGAAATTTTAGAACTACTAAAGAAGGCGCTGGTATGACAGAAAAAGGCGTTAAAGAATATAGAAAGAAAAACCCTGGTAGTAAACTTAAAACGGCTGTAACAGGTAAAGTAAAACCTGGCAGCAAAGATGCTAAAAGAAGAAAATCATTCTGCGCTAGATCCAAAGGTTGGACGGGCGAAAGAGGTAAAGCAGCGCGTAGACGTTGGAAATGTTAAAATAAAAAATTATGCCATCACCAATTAAAAATCATCACGATAAAAAAAATATATTGCAAGACGATGGGTCTTCAATACAAGTATCATCAAGCGATCTACAACAAAGAGGCGTAGACGCTATTAAAAGTCAAATGTTAAAAAACAATCCTCCAGGAAGTAAAGGTAGAAGAGATGTTTATGACAAATTAGACTGGAAATATGATAACACAATACCAAAAACTTTTGGAGAAAAAGTAAGTGATTTTGCTAACACTGCTAAAAAATTCGTTAATAAAAACAAATTTAAAATTGCAGACGCTGCAACGGGTGGATTATTTGGTATTGGAAAAAGCGTAGTAGATAAACTCAAACAATAACAATACAAAACAAAACAAAACAAAATGGGAAATTATTCAGGAAACCACCCAAGATATTCTTCGGGGCAAAAATACGATGCTAGAGAAGCTTACAATAAAGATCTTACTGCTAAAGCTAGACTACATTATTTAGAAAACAGTGAACACGACAAACATAGTCATCCGGCTAAAAAACATTGCGTAGCTAAAATGTACGGAGAACCAGCTGCCAAAATGTATGGAGATCCAGCACCTAAAGTAGCTGTAAAAGACATGCCAGACGCTCAAAGAAAAGCTGTAATGGCTAGCAAAGCTGAAGCAGCCGCTAAAATGGATCACGCTCCTAAAAATTTAGGTTTTATAAAAGCTGAAACATTAAAGAAAAATCCAGATGCAACAACAATGGAGGTAGATGGCAAGACGATGCCTATAAAAAACTTAGCTGATTCAGATGATATTAAAGACATGTCAGGAGCTTATAACGCAATGGGTGATGCTAATGATCCAGCGATGATGAAAGGAGATCCTATCATGCTTAAAAAGATCCATGCATTAAAAATGAAAGTTGACAAAGGACTTGAATTTGGATTAAAAGGATAACAGTAGGGAACTGTAAAACCCAAGTCAAACAAATCATTAACAAAAACAAAACAAAACAAAATGGCAAAATTCATTAAATTTAACGTAGTAAACACTGCTGATGCATCTGCTTTACTAACTCAAGGTACAAAATTAATCAATGTTGATCACATTGGAGATGTGTCTTACAATGCTGGAACCGGTGTTGTGACTGCAGTTTTAACTGCTGCTGCTGGTGGTTTTGGAGTAGATGCTGCTTCTGCAGGTATCTCTGCAAGAGTTTTAACAGCTACCGTTACAACAACAAAAGATGGAAGTGCTGGAGTACCAACTATTACAGACGGTGCTTACGCTCCAGACAAAGCTATCTATTCAGCTATGACTGCTAATCCAGGTGGAGTTGTATCTACAGCTCAATTAGGAAAAGATCAAGCTGCTACACCAAAGCAAATGTACTGGTCAACTTGGTCCGTTGGAACTGTTGACGACGTATAAAAACTAATCACCAATTAAATATATCCTCGCGGCTTAATAGTCGCGGGGTTTATTTATAAAAAAACAATATATGGGTTCACCTATAAAACACTGTTGGAGTTCTTTAATGCACAGCGAAAACTGGAATAAAGCAAGAAAAAGATCTGGCTCTGGAACTGGAAATGACGCTTCGTTGAAAGCAGCCAAAAAGAAAAGAACTTCTCCTTTAAAAATGGGTTTTAAAATGAAAGGGTCTCCATATGTTAAAGAAGAATACAATACACCTATAATGCATGTCGATATGGGTGATGATACTTTAGGTATGGCCACTAATAATGGAAGTATACTTATAAACAAAGACATAAAAGACCCAAAGCAAAAACAAGACGTTATAGATCATGAAATGGTTCATATCAAGCAAATAAAAGATGGTCGACTTGCTTATGATGATGATAATGTTTATTGGGAAGGTAAAAAATATTCTAGATCTCAAATGAACGAAGGAGCTAAAAATTTACCTTGGGAAAAAGAAGCTTACGATAAAACTAAAAACGCTTAGTTATGGGATTAAAAAAAGGTTATTTTAAGAATTTAAAAGGTGGTGTAAACAACAGCCCTATAAAGTTTCATGATGGTACTCAACACTCGATTGATCCACCGAACAAAAGAAGACCAAACGTTCAAGTAGATAATACTAGAGTTAACAATAAATTTAATTTTAATAAATCTAATGACTTTAAGCTAAAACAAAAACAACTTTCTGAATTAGACAATAAAAGAAGAAATAAAGTAAATGAAGATTTTAGAAAAGCTAGGTTGGATCAAATGAAAGAAAAATATCCTAATGCCAGCGAAGCTGAATTAAAAAATTATTTATTTTCAAACAAACCTGGACTTATGCCAGATGCTTCTAGTAAAAATTTTGGTTTTGGCAATACAAGTTCTGGCTTTGGTAGTGAATTTAACATGGGTCTAACTAATCCAAATTTTCCTTCAGATGCTACTCTTAAACAAGGATATAGCCCTAAAGCTTATGGAAATCAAATTATTGATCCTAGAGATTATGATAACTTTTTATTTGGATTAAACAACGAAGAAAAAAGAAAAGCTGTTGCAGAGTCTATTGAGAATATGGATCTTGACGTTAGAGATAAACTTCAAAATTATCAAAAACAAAGTCTACAAAACTTCGCTGATTGGTATGGTAGTGATATAACAAGAGAAAGACTTAAAAATCAAGCTCAGCATAGTGGTAATATAAGAGAAGCTAATTTTGGAAGCATGGAGTCTGAAGGTTTTGGAGAAAACAAAAGAAATATATTTGCAAAACCAAATCAACAAAACGTAGCTGGAAGCTTATATAGTGAAGCAGATATAGATAATATATTATCTAGCCTTAAGAATAAAAGATTTAAATATGGTTATGGTGATAGTGCTGGATATGTTAGACTAAATGATAATTACCAAAATCCAAATGCTATATCAGGATCAATAGATGAGTTTTCTGAAGAGGATTATAAAAATATTGATTTTAAAGGTAATGATCCTTTTCCTCGTAGTTCATCTATGTCTCAAGTTATTACTAGTAATGATGATATTTATATAAACAAAGACATGGTTGATGCCGCTCTTAGCCCACTCGGTAGCGACCCTCGTTTTAATTATCAACAACAGGATTTAAATAGTTTTATGAGTAGAGATGAAATGAATAAAGTGTTGAACGCTGCTGGTATTACAAATTCTATGGCAAAAGAGTCATACATGACACGTCCTTCATTACAGAATCAAGCTAATACAATTGGAGGTCATGAATTATTACACTCTACAGGTCTTGACAAGGCTATGGATCCTTTTTTAAGAAGTATATTACAGGTTAGTCCTGGTCAAGAAAATAGACGTATAAATTATAATACATCTCCTGGAGAGCTAATGGCAAATTTTCATGAATTCAGACTTCATTTAGGCATGGAACCAGGCGAGCAATGGGATTCAGAAAAACTTAGAAAAAGACTTGAAGAAAGAGGAAGAACTGATCAACAAGATTTTTTAAATAATTTTACAGAAGAATCTCTAATAAAGGCCTTAAATACTGTAGCTGAAGTAGATGATAAAAGTAATGGAAAATTACATTTTGATTATTTAAAATCTAAAAACAATAGCAACTACGAAATGAATGCGTAAATAATTATAAAACATGTAATTATATAAATATAACATTTAAATTTAATTATATGAAAAACTTATTATTAACAATATGCTTTGTTTTTATAAACACATTATCATCTCAAAATATTGCAAAAGAAATAACAGGTACTTGGCAAAGTGAAAAAACTGATTATACTTTAGTTGTTTCAAAGCATGAAAAATCTAATAAATTTAAATTCTTAAACTATAAAACTATACTGTTAAAAGATGAAGAAGGTTGCTTATATGATGAATTTATATATTCACCTGAAGAATTTGTTAAAGTTAAAAATAATAAAATATACACTTTTGTTTCTTGGAATGATTTAGGTAGTTTTCATGCAGACCTAGTTTATGAGTTAATAAATAAAAACGAAATAAAAGTTACATTTACAGGTAGTGCAAACACAACTTTGTACTATGAAAGAATAAAATAACTATGAAAAAAATTTGGCAATGGCTTACAGGTTCCGTCATAAAAGAAGTTGGCGAGGTTTTAGATAATCTTACAACAACTAAAGAGGAAAAGCTTGAAGCTCAGCGTCTTATTACAGAAATATTAGAAAAAGCCGACAAAGAAGCACAAGAGCAAGTTACAGCAAGGTGGCAAGCAGATATGGCGTCAGATAGTAAACTATCTAAAAATATACGTCCTATGGTCTTAATATACCTAACAGTAATATTTACAGCTTGTGCTTTTTTTCATGGTAATATAGGTGAATTTAAAATATCAGAAGAATATATACCAATATTCCAAACACTTTTAGTAACTGTTTATGGTGCTTATTTTGTTGGAAGAAGTTGGGAAAAAGCAAAAAAAATAACAAACAAAAAAGATTAAATAATGGGACAATACGGAAATCAACCTGATTTTATAACTAACGACATACAAACTGTAACACCAGTTGCTGCAGCTTCTTTAACCGCAGCAGATTCGTTAAATGGATCAATTATATATGTAGGCACAAGCTCTAGCGCTGATCTTCAAGTTATACCTGCTGGATCTGTTGGATCTAGTGGTTCTGGTTTGCCTGGTTTAGCTCAAGCAATTACGTTTAAAAATGTACCGCAAGGAGAGTGGTTTCCTGTGGTTGTTGATTACGTCTTGTCTAATGCTACTACGGCAACCGATCTTGTAGCAGGAAAATAAAGTATAGAAAATCTATACATTTTTAAATTAAATTAAATTAAATTATGGCTAAAAAAGTTAAAAAACTTAAAAAAGAACAATTAGAATTACTAAATAAGCAGCAATCTGATATAGGTGAAATGCTTAAAAGTTTAGGTATTTTAGATGTTCAAAAAATGAATTTACATTCTAGAGTAAAAATACTCAGTGATGAAATTGAATCTACTAAAAAAGAACTAGAAGATGAATACGGTTCTGTTAATATAGATTTATCAACAGGCGTTATAACACCAATAGAAAAAGAAAATGCCGAGTAATATAAGAAAAATAAGCATTGGTTCTGATTATAAAAATGACGCAATGCATTATTCTGTTGGTCAAATAGTTTATGGTGGTCACGAAATATCACATATATTATTAGATGAATTTGATAATTCTTACAACATACACATAAAAAAGAACAACGAGGTATTGCCATGGAAGAAGTTTAATTCTAACATGGCTATATCAGTTGAGTATGATTTAGAATACTAATGAAAAGTCTGTATGATTTTATTGTAAAACCTATAGGTGAAACTTACAATAATGAAATTAATATTGACAAAAAAAAGTTAATATTAAATAGTAAAATTGAAAGTTGGAAGTTTGTGAACAGGTTCGCAGAAGTAATAGAAACACCTAAAGCTTTCAAAACGCCAATAAAGAAAGGTGATACAGTTATTGTTCATCAAAATGTTTTTAGAACGTTTTACGATATGAAAGGCAAAAAGAAAAAATCAAGATCTTACTTTAAAGATGATTTATATTTTTGCTCAATAGACCAAATTTATTTATACAAAAATAAAAGTGGTTACAACTCTTTTGGTGAAAGATGTTTTATACAACCAATAAAAAATAATAACCATCTAATAACTGATAAAGAGCAAAAGCTTATTGGTATATTAAAATATGGAAATAAGTCCTTAGAATCGCTAGAAATAAACGAGGGAGACCTTGTTGGTTATACACCGGACGGTGAATGGGAGTTTTTAGTTGAAAATAAAAGACTATACTGTATGAAATCAAATGATATTGTAATTAAATATGAATACAAAGGAGACGAAGAAGAATATAATCCAAGCTGGTCAAAAAGCAGTTGAAGAATTAATAAAAGTAGCTAAAGAGGCTATTGTTGATTCAGACGATGATATATCTGCTGATCGTTTAAAAAACGCGGCTGCAACAAAAAAATTAGCTATATTTGATGCTTTTGAAATTTTAAGTCGTATTGAAGAAGAAGAAAACTTGTTAAACGAAAAACCAAAAGAAATAAAAGAAGAAAAATCTTTTAGTGGTTTTGCAGAAGGAAGAGCTAAATAATGTACGAGCAAAGTTTATATAAAGTTTTAAAAGACCATATTAAACCTAAAGTTCTTAAAAGAATGAATAGGTATAAAAAATGGGAGTATGGTTATAATGATGAACACGATGTTGTGGTTATAAGTAAAGACGGTACTGTTGGAGAAATATATGAAATACAAAATCTAAAAATTGCTCTACCTAAAGCCAGCAATGTTTATTCTTTTGATTCTAACACGTGGGAATATACTGAATATCCAAAGGAATTAAAAAAAATAAAATCAGTTTTTGATTGGGAGCAATATCCTTTAGATTTTAAAGAAAAATGGTATGATTACATTGATAATGAATTTAATAAAAGAGAACAAGGCTTTTGGTTCTATAATAAGAGCGTGGCTACTTACATTACTGGTACTCATTATATGTACTTGCAGTGGAGCAAAATTGACGTTGGGCAGCCAGACTTTAGGGAATCAAATAGATTATTCTACATTTTCTGGGAAGCTTGTAAAGCAGACTCACGATGTTACGGAATGTGTTATCTTAAAAACAGACGTTCCGGATTTTCTTTTATGTCTTCAGCAGAAACCGTTAATATGGCAACAATTACGTCAGATGCACGGTATGGTATCTTGTCTAAATCTGGTCCCGATGCTAAGAAAATGTTCACAGACAAGGTCGTACCAATATCAGTCAACTACCCGTTCTTTTTCAAACCCATCCAGGACGGTATGGACAGGCCAAAAACAGAACTTGCCTATAGAGTACCAGCGACAAAATACACAAGAAGAAAGCTTGAAACAAACCAAAAAGTTCAAGAACTTGACGGGCTCGACACAACAATAGATTGGAAAAACACTGGTGATAACTCTTATGATGGTGAAAAATTAAAACTACTTGTACACGATGAAAGTGGTAAGTGGGAAAAACCTAATAACATATTAAACAACTGGAGAGTTACAAAAACTTGTTTAAGATTAGGTGGAAGAATTATAGGTAAATGCATGATGGGATCAACATCAAACGCATTAGATAAAGGAGGTAGTAATTTTAAAAAACTATATAATGATTCAGACGTCAGAGAAAGAAACGCCAATGGAGAGACTCGCTCAGGATTATATTCTTTGTTCATACCTATGGAATGGAACTACGAAGGCTACATTGATTCTTATGGCTTACCTGTCTTCGAAACTCCAAATAAAGATACGCAAGGTCCGCATGGAAAAAAAATAAAAATAGGTGTATTAGAGTATTGGCAAAACGAAGTTGATGGATTAAAAAAAGATCAAGATGCTTTAAATGAGTTTTATAGACAATTTCCAAGAACTGAACAACACGCTTTTAGAGATGAAGCTAAACAGTCTTTATTTAATCTAACAAAAATATACGAGCAAATAGATTTTAATCAAGACGCTAAAAACGAGTTGCTTATTACCAAAGGATCTTTCCAATGGCAAAATGGAATTAAAGACAGTAATGTTTTATTTGTTCCTAATAAAAATGGAAGATTTAACATATCTTGGGTACCTCCTGTAAGATTACAAAATGTAGTAATAAATAAAAATGGTATTAAATACCCAGGAAACGAGCATATTGGTGCTTTTGGTTGTGATCCATATGATATATCAGGTACGGTAGATTCTAGAGGTTCAAACGGTTCACTACACGGTTTAACTAAATTTTCAATGGAAGATGCACCAAATAGTATGTTTTTTTTGGAATATATAGCTAGACCTCAAACAGCTGAAATATTTTTTGAAGATGTACTTATGGCTTGTATATTTTATGGTATGCCAATATTAGCTGAAAATAATAAACCAAGATTATTATACCATTTTAAAAGAAGAGGTTATAGAGGTTACTCTATGAATAGACCGGATAAAGTATATATGAAGTTGTCAGTTACAGAAAGAGAAATAGGTGGTATACCTAATTCTAGCCAAGATATAAAACAAGCCCACGCTGCAGCTATAGAATCTTATATAGAAACTTATGTTGGTAATTTAGGGGAAAAATATGGTGATATGTATTTTCAAAAAACATTAGAAGATTGGTCAAGATTTGATATAAATAATAGAACAAAGCATGATGCTTCTATAAGTTCAGGTTTAGCTATAATGGCTTGCAACAAAAACCTATATACACCTGTATTTAAAAGAAAAGTAGAAGTTAAAAATTTAGGTTTTAAAAAATACGATAATAAAGGATTTAGTTCAAAAATAATAAGATAAATGATTTACACTAATTACGCAGGTTCGTTTCCTAGTCAGGTTGTATCTGATGAAGAAAAGCAAAGTTATGATTATGGTTACGCCGTGGGTAGAGCTATTGAAGGAGAGTGGTTTTCTGGAGATAGAGGAGGTTTAGGTAATAGATATCAAAATAGTTGGTTAAACTTTCACAGATTAAGACTTTACGCAAGAGGCGAACAACCTGTTCAAAAATATAAAGATGAATTAGCTGTCAATGGCGATTTATCTTATTTAAACTTAGACTGGAAACCTGTTCCAATAATACCAAAATTTGTTGATATTATAGTAAATGGAATGTCGCAAAAAATATTTGATATTAAAGCTTTTGCTCAAGATCCAGAGTCGTTAAAGAAAAGAACAAAATACGCAGACGCTATAATGCGCGATATGTATGCTAAAGAAATAATTGAAGCTACAAATCAAGCTACGGGCATGAATTTCTTTAACACTAACGACACAGACAATTTACCTGAAACTCAACAGGAGTTAGACTTACATATGCAATTAAGCTACAAACAGTCAATAGAAATAGCTGAAGAAGAAGCTATTGAAAATGTTTTAGCTTATAATAAATATGATTTAATAAAAAAGAGATTAATACAAGATTTAACTATAATAGGAATAGGAGCTGTAAAAACTGATTTTAATTTAGCTAATGGCGTTACAGTTAACTACGTAGATCCTGCTAATTTAGTTTATTCTTATACAGAAGATCCAAATTTTGATGATATATATTACGCTGGAGAAGTTAAATCGATAAGTTTAGTTGAATTAAAAAAACAATTTCCTGGTTTATCAGACGCTGAATTAGAAAAAATTGAAAAATTTCCTGGAGACGCTAATTATACTAGAAACTTCTACGCGCAACAAGACTCGTATAATCAAGTTCAAGTTTTATATTTTGAATATAAAACTTACAGCAATCAAATATTTAAAATAAAAAAAACTGATCAAGGTCTTGAAAAAGCTTTAGAAAAGCCAGATACTTTTAATCCACAACCAAACGATAACTTTGAAAGAGTAGGTAGAAGTATAGAGGTTTTATATACTGGCGCTAAAATATTAGGACATGAAATGATGTTAGAATGGAAAATGTCTGAAAACATGACACGACCAAATTCAAATCTAACTAAAGTTAATATGAATTATTCTATATGCGCTCCTAGAATGTATAAGGGAATGATAGAGTCTACAGTTAGTAGAATAACAGGTTTTGCTGACATAATACAACTTACCCATTTAAAACTACAACAAGTATTATCTAGAATGGTACCAGATGGAGTTTTTGTTGATGTAGATGGTTTAGCTGAGGTTGATCTTGGTAATGGCACAAACTACAACGCTTCTGAAGCTTTAAACATGTATTTTCAAACTGGTTCTATAGTTGGAAGATCTATGACACAAGATGGTGATTTGAATAGAGGCAAAGTTCCTATTCAAGAACTTCAAACTAGTAATGGTGGTGCTAAAATACAAAGTTTAATACAAACATATCAGTATTATTTACAAATGATACGTGATGTAACAGGTTTGAATGAAGCTTCTGATGCTAGCACACCTAGTAAGGATGCGCTTGTAGGTTTACAGAAATTAGCCGCGGCAAATTCAAATACAGCACTAAGACATGTTATGCAAGGTGGTTTATATTTAACTTTAAGAACTTGTGAAAACATAGCATTAAGAATAGCTGATGCTTTAGAATATCCGTTAACTAGAGCTGCTTTAATAGATTCTATATCATCATACAATACTGGCACACTGGAGGAGTTGCAAGAAAAAAATCTACAAGATTTTGGAATATTCTTAGAATTAGAACCAGACGAAGAAGCTAAAGCTCAATTAGAGCAAAATATACAAATAGCTTTACAGTCAGGTGGAATAGATTTAGATGATGCAATAGACATTAGACAAGTAAAAAATATAAAACTAGCAAACGCTTTGTTAAAGCAAAAAAGAAAAGCAAAAGCTAGACAAGATCAAGCTAATCAACAAGCTAATATTCAAGCTCAAGCACAAGCCAATGCTCAAGCTTCAGAAGCTGCTATAACCGCTGAAATGCAAAAACAACAAGCTTTAGCCGAAACAACTATACAAATAGAAACTTCTAAAATGCAACTTGAAATGAAAAAAATGCTTCAAGAAGCAGAAATAAAAAAAGGTTTAATGGCTGAAGAATTTAGTTACAATATGCAACTTGCTCAAATAAAAGCTAAAGCTGAAACAACTAAAGAGCAAGAAATAGAAGACAGAAAAGACAATAGAATAAAGATGCAAGGAAGTCAAGAGTCCAAGCTAATAAATCAAAGACAAAACAACACACTACCTCAAGATTTTGAGTCAGCAGGATTTGACAATTTAGGAGGTTTTGGATTAGAGCAATTTGATCCTAGATAAAACAATTATCAATTTTTTTAATTATATTATATTATGTCAGAAGAAACAAAAACAAATGAACCTGTTAAACAGGAAGGTGACTTTAAGTTAAAACAAAAAAGAAAAACACCTAAAAAGTTATCAGCTCCAGAAGAAACAATAAAAATGGATTTTGCGGCTGTTGCTAAAAAAGAAGAACCAGTAAAGGTTGATTTAAGTAAAGTAAAACAAGAAGAAGATGCCGTTCAAAAACAAGAAACAGAGGGCAGCGTGTTACGCGAAGAAAGACCCGAGGTGGGATTGCAAGAAGTGGGACAAGGAGACGAAAAGCCCATTGAAAGTCCTATTAAAGAAGTGCAGGAAGTAGAAGAAGAAACAAAAAAAGTTGAAAAAGAGATAAAAGAAGCAATAAGAGATGAAAAGGTATTAGGGAAAAAACTACCTGAAAACATTGAAAAATTAGTTTCTTTTATGGAAGAAATGCCAGGTGCTACTATAGAAGATTATGTTAGATTAAATGCTAATTATGACAATATAGATAATAATACTTTACTTAGAGAATATTACAAAAATACTCGTCCACACTTAGATTATGAAGAAGTTAATTTTTTATTAGAAGATAATTTTTCATATGATGAAGAGTTAGATGATGAAAAAGATGTTAGAAAAAAGAAGCTAGCATATAAAGAAGAAATTGGAAAAGCTAAAAGCTTTTTAGAAGGTTTGAAAAGTAAATACTATGATGAAATCAAGTTGAAATCATCGATTAGTGAAGACCAGCAAAAAGCAATGGACTTTTTTAATAGATATAATGAAGATCAAAAAAAGGTGACTCAGCAGCGTCAAGCTTTTGAAAAAGTAACTAAAGATACTTTTAATGAAAATTTCGAAGGTTTCGATTTTAACTTAGGAGATAAAAACTTTAGATACGGAATCAAAAATCCTAACGATGTTGTTAAAAACCAATTAGACATTACAGATTTTGTTAAGACGTTCTTAAATGAAAACAATGAACTAATTAATCCAAAGGGTTACCACAAAGCCATGTACGCTGCTAGAAATGCAGATACAATAGCTAAACACTTTTATGAACAAGGCAAAGCCGATGCTGTAAAAGATGTTATAGCCAAGTCTAAAAACATATCTAATGAACCTAGAAAAGAAGGTACTAATGGAAATGTTTTTGTTAATGGATTAAAAGTTAAAGCTATAAGTGGTGCTGATTCTTCAAAACTTAAAATAAGAAGAAAAAAATTTAACTAAAAAACTTTAAAAAATTATGAGTTTACAACCTCAATTTGGGAGCTTAATCCCATCTCAAAAACAAGAAGTGCTTAACAGTAACTACTTACAGTGGACTGATTCAACAGGCGCTAACTTCGTAGATTTTGCACAACAATATCTACCTGAAGTATATGAACAAGAAGTAGAGCGTTACGGAAACCGTACGTTATCTGGATTCTTAAGAATGGTTGGCGCTGAAATGCCAATGACATCTGATCAAGTTATCTGGTCTGAGCAAAACAGATTACATATTGCTTATGAAGACTTAACTCCTGCTTATGGAGCTAGCAATGTTATCAATTTTACTGGAACCCCTGCTGACGTAATCAACGTTATTTCTGTTGGTGCAACAGTTGTAGTTTTAGATAATTTTGGAAATGAAGCAAAATGTTATGTTAGTGCTACTGTACCTGGTGGAGCTGGTGTTGGACAAATTACAGCGCTACCTTATACTGCCGCTACTTTAGCTGCTGCTGGATTAACTGGTACTGTAAAGGTATTTGTATATGGTTCTGAATACGGAAAAGGATCTGTTACACCTAACTACAACGCTGCTAACCAAACAGATGGATATATTAGTGTTGATCCTCAGTTTACTCAATACTCTAACTCACCAATCATTATCAGAAACAAATACGTTGTAAATGGTTCTGATATGGCTCAAATCGGTTGGGTTGAAGTTGCTACTGAAGACGGAACATCTGGATATTTATGGTACTTAAAAGCTGAGTCTGAAACAAGATTACGTTTTGAAGATTACCTAGAAATGTCATTAGTTGAAGGTGAAAAAGTAGGCACAGGATCTGCTATTACTGGCATAGCTGGTACTCAAGGTCTTTTTGCTGCAATCGAAGAAAGAGGTAACGTAAATACTGGTTTTACTGCTGCTGCTGGAATTGATTCTTTTGACGCTATCCTTAAAAACCTAGATACTCAAGGAGCTATTGAAGAAAACATGTTATTCTTACAAAGACAAACTGCTTTGGATTTTGATGACATGCTATCTGCAATCTCTGGAGGTGCTCAAGGTGGTACTGCTTATGGATTATTCGAAAACTCTGAAGATATGGCTTTAAATCTTGGATTTAGCGGTTTCCGTAGAGGATCTTATGATTTCTATAAAACAGACTGGAAATACTTAAACGATGCTTCAACTCGTGGTGCTCTTACAGGACCATCTTCAATTGAAGGTGTTTTAATTCCTGCTGGAACATCAACTGTTTATGATCAAATCTTAGGAACTAATATCCGTCGTCCGTTCTTGCACGTACGATACAGAGCTTCTCAAGGAGATGATAGACGTATGAAGTCATGGTTGACTGGTTCTGCTGGTGGAGCTTTTACATCTGATTTAGATGCTATGGAAGTAAACTTCCTATCTGAAAGATGTTTAGTAACACAAGCTGCTAACAACTTTGTATTATTCAAAGGATTGTAAAAAAATCCTGTAAGTTTTACCCCTGATGAATTTTCAGGGGTAACTCTTACCTTTAACTATTTAATTATATTATATTATGAAAAAAGAAAATAAAAAAAATTGGGAAATAAAAGATAGAAGATATATATTAAAAAATGGAATAGAACCGTTAACTTATACAATACCTTCTAAACACACAAAAAAACACGCTTTATTATATTTTGATCAAGAAAGTGGAAGACAAAGAGAAATTAGATACGCTACAAATCAAGACTCTTGCTTCGTAGATGAACAAAAAGGCGAAGCTACCTTAGGTCATATTATTTTTAAAGACGGTGTTTTAATGGTACCAAAAGAAAAACAAAATTTACAAAAGCTTCTTTCACTTTATCACCCTTTAAAAGATAAAAGTTTTTTTGAATTTGATCCTGTTGAAGTTGCTGTTGATGAATTAGATTTATTAAATCTTCAAGTTGATGCTCTTAATGCAGCTAGAAATATTGATATTGATATGGCAGAAGCTATAATGAGAGTTGAAATAGGATCTAAAGTTACAAAGATGAGTTCTAAAGAACTTAAAAGAGATTTATTAATATTTGCTAGATCAAATCCAGGTTTGTTTATTGAATTGATTAACGACGAAAACGTTCAATTAAGAAACTTCGCTGTTAAAGCTGTAGAAGCAAATATAATAGACCTATCTCAAGATCAGAGATATTTTACTTGGGCTTCTAATGGAAAGAAACTAATGAGTGTTCCTTTTGATGAAAATCCCTACTCTGCAATGGCTGCTTTTTTCAAAACAGACGAAGGAGTAGAAATATTTAAGTCTATAGAGAAAAAACTTAAATAACATGTAATACTAATATATTAGGGTGTCAACAACAATGACGCCCTAGTGTATTATAATAAAAATATAAAAATGGCGATAAACGTAGATCAAGTTTATAAAACAGTCTTGTTAATCATTAACAAAGAACAAAGAGGTTATTTAACACCTAACGAATTTAACAAACTTGCAACTCAAGTTCAGTTGGATATAGTCGATGGTTACTTTGAAACTATAAACCAACAAATGCGTGTTCCACAAAACGATAGTGAATACGGAGATCGCTACAAAACTGTTCAAGAAAAATTAGATAAATTTAAAACTATAGGTTCTTGCGGTTATAATGGACCTACAAATACATCGCCAGGATATTTTACCCCACCAAATTCTTCAGGGGTTTCTACGGGTTCACAAACATTTGCTACTATATTAAATGCTACTTCATACCCTTTAACAACAATAACACAAGCTCAAGTAGAGACAAGTAACGTGGTTGTGACACTAGAACAACCAACTGGCACACCTGGAGTTGCTTATTCTGACTACACAATAACCGGCGGAGCTTTGCAGTTAACAGCTGGAGCGTTAGCGGCTGGAAATACTATTAGAATAGTGTTATATCCTATTGACTTTTATAAGTTAGGTACTGTACTGTATAAAGAGGATAAAGCTGTAGAAATGATAGAAAGAAATGAATTAGCTTTAATGAATTTATCACCTATAACAAAACCTTCAGAATACTTCCCTGTTTTTGTTTATGAAAATAATCAAATAATAATATATCCTCAGACAATAAATAGCAGTGTTCAAGCAACTTATTTAAGAAAACCAGCTGATGTTGTTTGGAATTTTGACTCTACAGCAGGTTATTATGTATGGGATCCATCTACTTCTGTTGATTTTGAGTTAGATCCAACAGAGCAAACAAGCGTTATATTGCAAATATTAAAATATGCTGGAGTTGTGATAAAAGATCCTATGATTATACAGGCTGCATCTGCAGAGATACAAAAAGAAGAACAAAACGAAAGAACTTAATAGAATATGGCTATATTACCACCAAATAACGGATTAATAAACGAAACAGCTCAACAGTATTATCAAGGAGCACAAGGTTTTAGAGCAAATTCAACTGATACAACTAATCAAGAGTTTGTTACAACTTTTGACACTGACTTATACTTAGGTAATTGGGATTCTAGTAGTCCAGACTATAGTTTGAATAATTTTAAAGTTTACACAAGTCAAACCGGTTTGGCTGGATCTTATACAGAATGGTCAACAGCAATGTCATTAAGTTCTGATAACAAAACAATAAAATTAATAGCTGCACCAGGTGCAAACGCGTATGTTGTTGTTCAGTTAAAAATACTTACAGGAGGAAAATACGGTCAAACGGAAGCAGAAAAAGCTTATGGTCAAACAGTTGATGATAACTACGGAAGTTATCAATACGTAAAATTAAACGACATAATAAATAATTTTCAAGTAGGTTATGTTGGTAAAGACAAGTTACTTCCAAGTGCTAAAAGAAGTGACATTATATTTTTTGCAAAAAGAGCAATGCAAGAATTTAGTTATGACACACTAAAAAGCATTAAGTCATCAGAATTAACAATACCACATAATCTAACTTTAGTCATACCTCAAGATTATGTTAATTATGTTAGATGTTCTTGGATAGATGATTTAGGTGTAAAGCACATTATATATCCAACCAACAATATTACTATTAGTCCATATTACACACAGTTGCAGGATTCTTCTGGCATACCGACTCAAGATAATTTTGGAAACGACCTAGAAGGAACTTCAATAACGCAAGAAAGATGGCACAACGCTGACGACAATTTAGTAGATGGTGCTGTTGACATGGGAGGTGATTTTACAGCAGATGACTGGTATGGATATGGGTATGGTTGGGGCATAACAGGTGGGTATGGATATGGACAAAGATATGGTTTAGAGCCACAAGCAGCACAAGGTAACGGTTGGTTTAACATAAATGAAAGAGAAAATAAATTATCATTTTCTAGTAACCTTGTAGGAAAGTTAATTGTGTTTGAGTATATATCAGACGGTTTAGCTTACGATTTAGACAGTAGAGTTCCTAAGCTTGCTGAAGACGCTATGTATGCGGCTATATTATATTCTTTAATATCTGGAAGAATAAACCAACCAGAATATGTTGTGCAAAGGCTAAGAAAAGATAAGATATCTAAACTGAGAAATGCTAAAATAAGATTATCTAATATTAAGCTTGACGAAATAACGCAAGTTATGAGAGGTAAATCTAAATGGATAAAAAACTAATACATGGCAGAAGCTAAAAATAGTTTCATCAAGTCTAAAATGAACAAAGACTTAGATGAAAGATTAATTCCAAATAACGAATATAGAGATGCTTTAAATGTAGCTGTATCTAGATCAGAAGGTAGTGATGTTGGTGCTTTAGAGGTTGTTATCGGTAATGGAACTACTGGTAGATCTTCTGAAACTGGTCATAAAATAATAGGCACTTACGCTGACGAAGCTAATAATAGACTTTATTATTTTAGAACAAATTGGAATTCTCAAAGTAGACCTAACATAAATTCAGGAGCTATATGTACTATAGGTTTTTTAAATACTCTTTCAAATTCAGACACAACTATAGTTAGCGGTTATTTTCTTAACTTTTCACAAACACATTTAATGCATGGTATAAGTCTTATAGAAAATCAACTTTTCTTTACAGACAATAGAAATCAACCTAGAAAAATAAATGTAGACACAGCGACAGCTGATCCTAATTATTATTTTAATGAAGACCAAATATCCGTAGCTAAATTTGCACCTTATACACCTCCACATTTTTTAAATTTAAGAGCTCAAGCAGAGCAAAGATTTGTAGATTTAATAGATCCTCTATATCCATCTACAATGTCAGACGCTGCTGATCCACAAGTTGTAGAAGTTGGTACTTATAAAATATCTCAAAACAACTTAGCCGTAAAGAAGTATAGAAATGGAGACGAAATAACAGAAGCTAGAACTTTAGTAGACTGGCAACAAGCTGATACAGATCAAAAAGGCGCTTGGTGTTATTATGCTAACTACAATGGAAATGGTGTTACTTACGGGCTTCTTTACAACAAGTGGGCTGTTATTGACGCTAGAGGTTTAGCACCAATAGGTCATAGAATACCGTCACTTCAAGACTGGAATAATATAATTGCAGCAGGAGGAACAACAGGTAGTCTTTATAAAAGTCCTTTTCTTTGGGACGATCAAACAACTGGTTATGTTGCCGGTACTAATTTATTAGGCACAAATATACTACCAGGAGGTATGCGACAAGGAACTAGCACATATCCTGATGGTTTTGTTGATTTAACAGCAAGAACAGGTTTTTGGACCAGTGATGCTATTACCGCTGGTACCGCGCCTTATGTTGATTTTCAAGCCAGTAATACTATAGATACTACATCAACTGCTAACACAATAATAGGTTACTCTGTTAGAGTTTTAAGAAACGATAATTACACTGGTTGGAATGGAGATCCTGATTATTTAACTGAAAGGTTTGTTAGATTTGCATATAGATTTAAATTTGACGATAATGAATATTCTGTAATATCACCTTTTAGTCAAGATGTTTTTATACCATATCAAGAAGGTGAATTTGTAAACGATGATGAGAACGAAGCTTTTATAACAACCATAGTTGAATTTATGCAAAACTCTATAAACAATGCTGTTTTAAATATAGAGTTACCTTGTATAGATATAATCAACAATTATAAAATAAAAGCTATAGATATAATATTTAAACAATCAGACACTCAAGCTTATCAAGTTATAGAGACAGTTAAGGTTGATTCTAATTTTATAGCGAGTTTAAATAATACTAATATATATCAATACTCTTACGAGTCAACTATACCAATAAAAACTCTTCCAGCAGTGCAATCTACTAGAGTTTTTGATAAAGTTCCTGTTAAAGCTTTAGCACAAGAAACAGCTGGAAATAGAATAATATATGGAAACTACTTAGAAGGCTATAGTGCACCTAATGGTTTAGATTATTATGTAGGTGTTGATCAAAAATCTGCTCAACAGTTTATAGAATATCCTCAACACCATATAAAGCAGAACAGAAATTATCAAGTTGGTATAATACTAGCCGATAGATATGGTAGACAAACAGATATAGTGCTTTCTAATTTTGATGGAGTTTTAGATGAAAATGGAGATCCTAGACCTGGCTCTAATTATTTTAATGACTACAAAGATGTTGGTTTTGCAAATGACTTACCACTGTGGCATGGTGATAATTTAGTTTTAAATTACTTACAGCAAATACCAGAAGGTGATATAGGTATATCAGGATATCCAGGTGTTTATGCTAAAGGTAACTATTATGAAGTAGACACCGAGTCAACACAACCACCAAGCGCTTTATATCCAACTTTTATACCTCTTTCAACTCAATATTTTAAATTTACAACAGCAAATGCTGGTACTACATTTGATAGTTATTTTACCTATGCAGACGCTACTGACTCAGACAACACGTTTAGCGTATATATTGACTACAACAATGGTTTTAAGTTAATAGAATCTACTGAATATACAATATCTGATAATTCTAATTATTTAAGAGTTACACTAAACACGGCTATAACCGCGCCTCAAGTTGTAAAAGTAGAAATATTATACACATCTGATAGAAGATATAAGTACAGCACTGGAGCTGCCTCTAGTACAAATAGACCTTTATTCCCTGATTGGCCAACTACTTATTCTCAATATTATGCGCCTGGTAAAAAATTAAATGGCTTATACATAGATTATACAGAAATAACTAGTGTTACGCCTATAAGTGATGCTAATGGCGTTAGAGCTGTAGAGTTTTTTACAAAAGAAGAAGTTAGTTTAGATTATGTTTTTGACAATTCACCAGGCAGCGCAACAACTGGCTTGCCTCCTAAGACGGGTTTAAATGTTTATGCTACATATGATATTAATCCAAATGGATTTTTTGTTTATAAAACAGCTGTAAAACAACAGCAGCAAGATTATTATAATGTGTTTCTTCCAGGTATTATAAATGGTTATCCAATAGATGAAGAAACTTTAGAACAAAACGAAGTTGCTAACATTGTTTTAATAACTGACAACATTAATAAAATTCCTAGAAATTTAGAAGATGTAGGACCAAATCAAAACCAATTTACAAGTGATGTTTCTATGTGGCCTAGAGTCACAAATATACCAGGTGTTGAATCAACAACTGTTACTTATGAAACATTTAATAAGCAAGTTGATCCTGAATCTGCTGCTGACCAAGTAAATTTAGTTGGAGGTATAAATGATCTATATCCTGGTTTAAGTGATGGTACAGGTCCAGGATTTATAAACAAATTCGCTATTTATAGTTTTGATACAAAACCTGTTTTAGCTAAAATATCAACACAAAAAGCTGTTGGATTAGGTGAACAATCTTATACTCCACCAGACGATATAAACTTTACAGGTAATTATCCTTATCCACCAAATATGGGGTTAGCTATTTACGAAACAGCTCCATATATATCACCATTAGAAATATTTTATGAGTCTTCTACGTCTGATAGAATATCTGATTTAAATCTGTCTATACAAAACACTAGTAACAATATAACTGGTTTAAATAATTTTACAGTTTCTTTTCTAGAATCAATGGCGTCTGGAACAGCCATAACTAGTGATATATTTCCAGTTGCAAATGGGGTAAACTTATCAAATACAACACTAGTTAGTTACACTGTTTTTGCTCACGACGCTAATGGTAATTTAGACACAACTGTTCCACAAGCTAGCAGATTTGTTATTGAGCCAGGTGGTTCAACAGGTAGTTATATAGTTAAAACAAACGATAGATTTTATGCTGGATCTTCTCAAGAGCCTAATTATAATGTAGCAACTAGAGGTAAGTTTCAATTTACTTTAACTTTAGCTCAACTAGACGGAACACAAGTGGATCAGTCTTTTATAGTTCAATTAGAAAATGTTGCTCCTATTGTTCAAAATCCTATAGTAGATAGAACTGGATCTGTTGTTACTACGAGCACAGTTATAGTAAGCTCAGGAAATTCACCTAGAGGAAGAAATGGTTCAGCTAGACAATACAATGCACCGTATAACGACTCTGATCCTACTGGTAGAGAGTTTTTATCTAGTAGTCTTCAGTCTGGTTGGCAGGTTGTTAACATAACAAAAACAAACGCTACAACTGGTAATACAGTTGAGGTAACAACTTCAACGACACCTTCTGTAAGTGATTGGGTATCTACTTATCAGTCTTCAGCAGATTGGCCTACTTTTCAAGAAGGTCAAGCTGGTGGAGGTGGGCCTGACGAATGGATTGGTTTTAATCTAAATGGTCGATTAGGTTCTAACGGTCAAAATCCAGGTCCTTTAAATGAACCTAACTATTCTTACGAAATAAACATGTCTTTAAAAGATAGTTTACAAGCTTATAATACAACTGTAGACAGTGCTTATGCTGCTAAAATAACATATAGTGTTGGCGTTACAACATACTTTGGTCAAGTTATAATAGCTAAATACAGTAATTCAGATTCTGAATTCCAACCTGTTTTATCAGGAACAACAATTCAAGGAACATCAACAAAAGATGGTTATTATCAAATGCAAAACTGGACTGATCAACCTGTGTACATATATGCTTACTGTTCAATAAGAAATACAAACGGCGCAACAAAACGATCAACATTTCAATATCCTTTATATCCAAATTCAGATCCTAGATACGGTGACAATAGTACTAATTTTACCGACAGTCAAGGTAATAGCTTTGGAATAAGCACTGGTAATTCTGTTCCAGCGGCTGTTAGTAATTTTAGCAATAACTATTATCCACCACCGCCAAATGGTCCAGGTTCAACAGGTGATGCCGCTGGACCTTATCAATGGATAATAGTTGGTGGCTTACAACCTTTCACGGCTGCTTCAGGAGGAATGACACAAACAAATTTTGATTTAGCAGTGGCTGCAGGATTAAGACCAGGTATGAGATCTAGTGGTGGTTCTTATGGTTCTTACGACTTTTCAGCTTGCGCTATGGTTAATATGGGTTTTAGAGCAAATGCAAATGGTGCTACTGGTGATTTTAATTTAGTATGGAACAATACAACAAACGCAAACATGCCTTCGCCACCTTATTATTTTGGAAATCCTGGTAATCAACCTCCAACGTCTTCGTCTTTAACCTCTGTAACTCTTGATCCTCCAATGTATGTTGGCTCTAATGGTCAAGTTAGTAAATATCCAACAATAGGTATGTCTGATTCTGCGGGTCAATTTATTGGTCCTTAATTTAAGTAATTAATAAAATAAACAAGTAATTATACTATAGTATGGCAGTAAAAACACCAGTAAAATACTACAATACCTTTGTTTTGAAAAAAATAATACAAGGAGATGTTTCACCTATTTACAACTGGTACATAGAAGAAGCTAGAATTAGGGGTGGTTATAATAACGTTCAAACGGGTTTATCACCTAGGGCTTATTTAAGAGCTGAAGATAATCTGCAAGAAGAACTTGGTAATTCTTTAATATATTCAGGTATATTAAACTCTAGAACAGGTGTAAATCAAACTAATCAATTTCCATCGGGTGAAGAAATAACTAGAACTGTTGACCCTCAAAAAGGTACTGTACAAAAGCTTTACGCCGAAGATACTAATTTAATTATATTCCAAGAAAATAAAGTTAACAGAGCTCTTATAGATAAAGACGCTATATATACTCAAGAAGGTCAACCTATACAAACAGCTTCAAATGTTGTTATTGGAGCTATAACGCCATATGCTGGTGAGTTCGGTATATCAAGAAATCCTGAAAGTTTTGCAGTATATGGGTATAGAAAATACTTTACAGACTCTAATCAAGGCGCTGTACTTAGGTTATCACAAGACGGTATAACAGAGATATCAGCGTATGGTATGTATGATTATTTTAGAGACAATTTTGCAACTTTAAGTGGTGGACTTTCTATTGGGGGTTGGGATATACATAATAAGTGCTATACATTGTCTCTGCAATCTGCAGCGTCAGGAACTCCAGTTCAAACGCTTAGTTTTGATGAACAAGTTCAAGGTTGGACTAGTAGATATAGCTATAGCCCTAACAATATAGTTAGTGTACAAAATAATTTTTACACAACAAGTGAAGGAGGTATATATCAACATTATAGAAGTAATCTATCTAGAGCTAATTTCTATGGAACACAATATGATGCTAGTATTAAAACTATATTTAACGCTCAACCTTCATTGGTTAAAAACTTTCAAACAATTAACTACGAAGGTGGGAACAATTGGGCTATGACTAGTATATCGACAAATTCTGGTGATTCAGCCTTACCTGTAACTGTTTATGTTATGCCTGAAACATTGACTGAACTTGATGATCAGTTGTTTAAAAATGAATTTAAAAGAAAAGAAGATAAATACTTTGCTAATTTAGTTAACTCAACCGCTTTTACACAAGGTGAAATTGTTTTTGGCAGTTCTATTTCGGGAATAAAAGGGTATACTGCAGAAGTAACTTTTACATGTAGTAATCCACAAGACAAAAGCGAGTTGTTTGCCATATCGACAAATTACAAGGAGTCTTCATATTAAGATTATTTAATGATAGATATAAAAAATATAGATTTAAATTTATATTTTAATAAAATAAACAAATGGTTTAAATACCATAATAAAATAGATTTAAATATAAAATTATTACCACAAGAAAAAAAATATTGTTTAGCGGTTTTTGTAGATGATGAAATAGTAGCATGTACTTTTATATATACTACAAATTCTCTTGTTTGGTATTGCGACTTCTTAATAGCAAATCCTTTTTATAGAAAGGAAAACAGAGAAGAAGTTTTGATGAAACTAATAGACGAAGCAGTAGAGTCTTCGTTAAAAAACGGAGCTGAAGCTGTTTGGTGTACAACACCTTATGATTCAGTTCTTAATAAATTAAAAAAATTAAACTATAGTGTTGCAGATAAAAAACACTATATAGTATATAAAAACAAATAATAAATGGGAGCAGCAGCAGCAATAGGCGGTATAGTTCAAGGCATCGGAGGTGCTATAGGAGCTAACCAGGCTAAGAAAAGAGCACAAGGTGCTAGAAATGACGCTATGGCAGAAAAAAGACGTCTAGAGGCAGAGCTAGATGCTTTAGAAAATAGCAGACAACCTATAATAAATCCTTATGCTAATGTAACTGATACTAGCGGTAACATTAGTAATACATATGCTAATTTAGGCGTTGCTACTCAAGCAGCTGAATTTCAGGCAGAGCAAGCGGAAATATCACTAGCCAACACGTTAGATACCCTAAGGGCAACGGGTGCATCTGCTGGTGGCGCTACCGCTTTAGCTCAGGCCGCTTTGCAAAGTAAAAAACAAATTTCTGCTAGTTTAGAAATGCAAGAAGCTAAAAATCAACAGTTATACGCTAAAGGAGAGCAACAATATCAAATGCTTAAAATGCAAGAAGCTCAAAGACTTCAAAATGCTGAAGTTATGGGTAAACAGTTTACTTTCTCAGCGCAAGAAACAAGAGAAAATCAACAGTTGAACAGAAAAGCTGGACAATTAGACATTGCCAACGCTCAAGCACAACAAGCTCAATCTAGCTACGCAAGAGCTCAAGGCGCTAGAGACGGTGCTGTTTTAGGTGGTATAACAAATGTTATAGGCGGAGTTGGAAGTATAATGTCAAAATAAAAAAATAATATGAGTTACGAAAATCCAAGACAATTATATACCGGTATAGATCCAGCTTCTGCTTATCTTGAAGGATTTCAAAAACAATCCGCTATAGATGAAAAACGTAGAAAAGAACTAGAAGCAGAACAAGAAAGAAAAAGAGCTGAAGAGCAAAGATTAATAGAAAAAATGCAGCGCGTACAAGGTGATGCTGATGTGTGGAATTTAGAGCAAATGAATAAATTAGCTACAGCTCCAAAAACATCTGCAATACAAGACGAGTTGATGAAAACATTAAACGATAGAATCGATATAGCTACTCAAGCTCAAATATACTTGAAAACTCAATTTGGAGATCAAGAAAAAAGAAACTCAGCAAAAAAAGCTATACAAGATTATTACGACTTATTAAACTTAACAAGCGAAACAACAAAAAGTTTTGTAGCAACTGGTCAGTATTGGAAAGAAAACGCGTCTAAAATAGGTAGTAAAATAACAATATTAGGAGACACTCCAGAAGAAATAGCAAATAATCAATTTTTAGTAAATGCTTTAGGTGGTATATATAGTAATGCTGACTTTGAAATGGTTTATGATCAAGATAAAAATGATATAATGGTAAAAGTTTCTGGATATGAACCTAGAAGAATGCAAGATGGTAAACTCGTTGAAGGTGATTATAGAGAAAAATATATAAGTGCTAGAGCATGGAATGCAAACGTAAATGAAGGTGATAATTTTTCTTTTATATCTACAGTACCTCAACTTGTAAATGAATCTTTAGAAATGATGAAGCCCGCTGATAGAACAAAAGCGGGTAATGGTTTAGGTGTTTTACTAGCAAATGGACAGTATGCAGATAAATACTGGAGTGATCAAGTTATATTTAGAGATAGAATAAATTACGAAGGTAGTAAAAGTTCTAAAAAAACAGAAGAAATAAGACAATATCTAAATTTAGATTTAGTAAGACAAGATCTAGAATCTATATTATCGGCTAAAGTAAAAGGCGTTAACACTAATGTTCAACAAGCTGCTAATGGTTGGAATATAGATTTAAAAAAGCTTAATGAAGGCATTGAAAATGATTATCAAAATGTTCAACCTACAGAAGAACAATACAAAGAAGCGTTGTTTAACCAGTTGATACAATCAACAACAACAGGTTTGGTTCAAGATGAACAAGGCAGATGGTATAAATCTGGAAGCAAAAGTATAATACAACCAAAACCTAAAAAAGTAATAACACCTAACATAGGTTATAGAGCTCAATATTACAACAATATAATTCTTGGTGGAGATAATCCAACCGATGTTGTATTAGAAAATATGATTAAAATAGAAGGCCCTAAAGGTAGGTATATGAGTAGAGATGATATGTACAGTGTGTGGGCTAATTCTTTAAACAATCCTAAAGTACCTAATTCACCTACAAATCAAGAGTTCTATACTGATAGAGATAAAGATCCTAGAGCTGTGTTCAATACTAAAGCTCCAAAAGAAGGTTTGTATAAAATAGTTAATGGAGATCCTGTTTATGCTGGTAATTACAATTTTGATTCAGCTGTTGATAGATTAGAATTTGCTTTAGATAATACTACACAATCAGAAAGAAAAGCTATTGAAAATGAAACTGTATTAATGGCTAGAGCTAGAAAAATAGATTGGATGAATTCTAATCCAAAAAAAGAAGGTGAAACAGACGCTGAGTATGTTAAAAGAATGGAAAAAGCATTAAAATAAAATAAATGGAAATATACATTTTACCAAATGGAGAAGAGGTCGATTTGACTAATTATCCAGAGCAACAAAAAATAATTTTCTTGTCTGAAAACCCAGGTGCAAAATTAAAAAAAGTGGAGGGTGTTGCAGCGGGTGCAAATGCGATGCCTTCAAACAACATGTTCGCACCGAGTCAAGATGGGGATTTAATTTCGGAAAATACTTTATCGGTATCTCCAGGTAGCTTAGATATATTTAATTTTGAGTATTTTAATCCAAACGTAGATGAAAATTTAAAATCCGAAATAGGAGAATCTATTGGTAGATTTGACAAAGATAGTCTACTCAAGCAAAACCAGTTTGGTTTATTTGAAGATGAAAACATACAATTGGCTGTAGATAATAATTTTATAAGTGAAGAAGATCTTATAAAAGCTGGTTATAAAGATGATCCTTTAGGTTTGTCTACTATAAATCCTATACCTAAATATGAAAGAGATAAAGCAAGAAGTAAAATTGCTACTTTTCAAAGTAAAGGTAAAGATGAAATACAAACCTATATAGATATTCAAAAATTAAACCAACCGTATATATACGAAGAATTTGATCCTCAAGATAACTTTGTTAATGACGTATATGGAGATGTTTATCTAGACAACATGAATCAAGTTGATTTTGCTGGATTTATGAAAAACAAAGGATATGACGAAGATTTAAAAAGATTTTTAGAGCTTGACATGGATAAAAAATCTTATGGAAATGCTTATGATCCTGAACTTGCTTATGAAAGAAGAAAACTAAAATATTTTAATTTATATTTAAACGAACAAATACAAAGAGACATTAAGCAACAAAAATTAATGTTTCAATCTGAAACTGGTATAGATCCAAATTCTATTAATAAAAAATTTCAAATATCTCCTGAAAATATAAAATTAAACCAATACGAATCTTACGTTAGAAAAGAGTTTCCAATTATATCTGCTAAAATGCAAGAAGCAGACGAAAGAGATAATATGGAGTATCAAAAACTATTGAAATCTGATGGAAATATTAGTGCAGGTCAATTTCTTTTAAATGTTGGAGGAAATGGTTGGAACGGATTTAGTGATAGAATAGAAGAGCTTAGCGCGTCTTTTTATGGTATATTACCAGGTGATTATTTTGAAGGTGTTTCCGAATCTATAAGAGAAGAAATTGCTTTAGAAAAATTAGGCATGGAAGGTAATTGGAAACATTATACCGGTCCGGGTCGTTTTGTAACTGGTATAGGTAATTCTATAGTAGATGCAGAAACTAACACTATTTATTTAGTAACAAAAGATGGTAGAATACTAGACAAAACAAGATCTTTAGATGCTACAAACTTTTTAACAAAAGAAAAAGCAGATCAAATAAGAAAAGAGGCTAGAGAAAGAGGTACTAAAGATAGAGCATTTAGCGTTTTAGGTGCTTTTGATTCTGGAGCTAACGTATTGGGAGATTTATTCGTGCAAATAGCTATGACTAGAGGCATTGGCAACGGTGTTAGAGCTGTCGGTGGTTTTACTAATGGTATGGGAATACTAGGTAAAACTAGAAGCTTTTTAAAATCTATACCAATAAAAAGATCTATGGCTGATGCTATTATAGCTCAAGGTACTATGGGTTTTTCAAGAGGTTACGAACAAACACTAGCTCAAGCTAGACAAATGGGGATAAACGATCAAGAGGCTTCGGAACTTGCTACTATTGCTTCTATACAAACAGGTATATTATACGCTTTAACAGCTCCTATTTCTCCACAGACAAAAGCTACTGACGCTATATTTGGTAAATTAACTACAAAAAACTTTGTAGGAAACGCGCTAAAAGAATATACTAAAAAAGGAAAAAACTCTTTTATAGATTATTTTAGAAGTGGAAAACTTGGAACACTTGTTAATTTAGGTGGAGAAGGTTTAAAAGAAGTTTTTCAAGAAAATGTACAACAAATAGGTGAAGTATTTGCTGTAAACAAAAATGTAAATGAAATAGTTGGAAAGAAAATACTTAAGGATACAATGAGTATGCAAGACTTTCTTGATACTACGATTCTTTCTTTCTTTGCAGGCGCAATTATGCCAGGCGCTGGTGTAACACTTAATCTAGCAAAGCAAACGGCTAGGCAGATGTTAGGTATGTCAGCTGTAGATAGATTCAACAACTTAAGCTACTTAGCTTATAAAAAAGAAGATGTAAAAAGTTTATTAGCAAAACAAGTAAATCAAGGTATATACACTCAACAAGAGGCTGATCAAGTATTAGAAGAAATAAATGCTTTTAATAACAATATAAACAGAATGCCTCAAGATTTATCAGCTGAAGCTGCTAGTCAAATACTAGGAGACGTTAATGAAGTTGGTAGACTTAGACAACAAAGAAAAACAGAAGATCCATCTTTTCACTCAGAAACAGACGCTAGGATAGCTGCTTTAGATGAAAAAATAAAAACAGCTTACTATAATGATATAACAAAAAGAAAAAGTGGAATTATACAAAAAGCTATAAAAAAAGGTAAGTTTAAAAATATATCATGGAACGAGTTTGATTCAACTGAAGATCTTGTTAACTTTTTAGTTGAAGAACTAGGCTATACAAAAGCAAAAGCAATTTCAACAGCTCAAAAATATGGAACTACAATACAAAGAGGTGATCAGCAATATATAGTTATAAACAACGAAAAAGCCTCTAAAGATGGTAAAGTTACTGTAAAAGAGCATGAGTTTTTACATGGTGTAATGTATGAGACCATAAGAAATAACCCTGAAGCTCAAGTGTTATTAGGTAAATCTCTTTTAGCCGAAGTAATGAAAATACAAGATAAGCTAGATTCTAGTGAGTCTCTTGAAAAAGCTTTACCAGATGAGTTCTTAAAAGACTTTACAAGTTATATTACATTTTACAATGACATGATAAAAGGTTTTGACGCTGATTTAAAATCTGGAGTTATAACTAAACAAGAGTATGATAGAAAAGTATCAGAAGCTGTTGGAAATCAATGGGAAGAGGTTTTAACACTTTATTCTGACGCTATAACAGTTGGTGCAGTAACTTATGAAGCAGATACTTTTACAAAAATAGCAGATACAATAAGACAGGTTCTACAGTTTCTAGGTTTTAAAAATATAAAATTTAATTCTGCTAGAGATGTTTATAATTTTATAAAAGACTACAATACTAGTATAAATTCAAGAATACTTACAGCAGACAAAAACAAAGCTTTAATTGAAGTAGCTGAAAAAGGAGCTAAAATAGATACAAAAGCTTTAGAAAGAGAGTCTCAAGAGTTTGTTGATAAAAATAAAAAAGAAGCGCCTCAAGAACCTGTTTTAGATAGAGAACCAACTCTTGATGAAATACAAGACATAGAAGATAATTTTAATTTTGATGAAAAGTTTTCTTTAAAACCAAAGAAAAGAACAAGTTCAGAAGAATTTAAATTAAAAGTAAATTCTTTTTATAATAAAAATATTTGGGGTAAATCATCGGGTGTTGATAATGTTCTATACGATATATTAAACGAGTATGAAAAACCTATACTAGATAAAGCATCTGTTTTATATGGAAATTTACCTGATTATAGTGTTGAGGATATGCTTGCTGAAACTTCTATAGCATTAATACCACATATTAGAAATTTTAATAAAGAATTTTTAGAGCTCAGAGAAAAGAAAAGAGAAGAACTTAAACAAAAAGGATTTTCTTCTTCTGAAATAAATAGTACTTTAAACAAGCTAGACGAAAAAGGATATAAAAATTCTGAGGGTGAAACTATATTAGAAAACAACAATCTTAATGGCTGGATAAACAGTCAATTAAGAAATAAAATGAAACAAGCCCTTAAAACAGGTAATGTTACTAGTCAAAAGTTTACAGACGAAATAGATGAAAGAGCAACTTCTATTGAAACATCAAATGAAACTAATGTTCAAGAACAAAAAGAAGAGTTTGAAAAAAATCAAGATGAATTAATAACTTTGTTAAAAGATCCCATGTTTGGATTTTCTAACAGCGACGGCGATCCTATATTAATAGAAGGCGTACCAGTTGGTGGTGATTTTGCTTTAAATGCAGATGATCCTTCTATAGCTGTAAATAAAAAGCTAAAGTCAGTTACAGATCCAGCTATTAAAAAACAATTAGAGCAAGAAAAAAGAGATTTAAAAAGAGGTTTAGAGCTTGAAGCTAAAGAAAGATTAACAGACGAGGAAGCAAGAGAGTTAAAAGAATTAAAATCTTTTAAAACATATAGTGTTGCTTCTGGGGGTTTTATAAAAACTTATAAAGCATATTCTCAAGAAATAAACCCAGCGGCAATAATCGCAGCTGAAGTTAGAAGAGAAATATTATCAGCACCAAACATAGAAACTTTAGATTTTAGAAATTTTAAAGAAAAATTAGCTATATTATCTCAAACTCTTTCAAGAAGAATGACATTTAAAAATAGCACAGATCTAGATTCGTTTATGTTTAACAACTGGAAAACTATATGGGAAGTCATAAACAATCCAATTGATCCAGTTACCGGTGAGTCTACCTACGCTATAAAGAAAGTTCCACCAAGATTAAAAACCACAGATGATCAAGGTAGACCACAAAAAACAAAAGATATAAATGTTGTTACTTTTTTACAGAGTTATTTTGGTGTAGATGAAACAACTAGAATAATAAGAACTTATAGTAAAAATCCTAACGTTTTATTAAAAAAATTATTACCAGTTGAATTAGGTAAAACAGGCAATAAACTTTGGGCTACAGCTTATTTTGATAGAAGAACAGCTTTAATGGAATTATTTGGAGATGTTTTAGTTCTTCAAGAAGCTAGAAACTCTTTAAGAAACGATGCTTTCTTAAATGAAATATCTAAAAGAAATGTAAACCTATACAATGATTTACAAAATATAAATATAAGAAACAAGGTAATAAACAACTTTGCTAAAGGAAAATCTGATAAAGTTAAATTTAGCATGAGCAATGGAACTAGAAACAACGCTAAGCTAAATTCTTATCTTACATATTCTAATGATCCTAATCAGCAGTTTTTTACAGCTAAAATAATGGATCAAGCATCTAGACAAGTTTCTAAATTTAGTCAAAAAAGAAACAAATTTAAAGTTCCTGACTTAGGTAAGATGAACGATAAAGCAGTTTCTTATTATTTAATAGATAAAATATCTCAAGGATATAATGAATTTGACTTTAAAAATGCTAATAATAAAAAAGGCAAAATAACGAAAGGCGTTTTAGATGTTACTAAATTTTCTTTAGAAAATAATAAAAATTATAGTAATAATTTAAATACAGCGTTTAATCAAATAATTGAAGAAAATACTGGTATTGCTGTAGAAGAAACTTTTTCCAAAGCAAGAGCAGAACAAATGGCTAAAAATATTTCTAAAAAAATATATTTACCACCTGCAGATTCTGATTTTTTAGGTTTAATGTATATGGTTGCTTCAGGTAAAGGCAAAAAAGGAGAGCAACAAATAAACTGGATAACAGAAAATATAATAAAACCTTATTCAGAAGGTAGTTTAGATTTAATAAATGCCAGAAACTCAGCGCATAGAGATTGGAAAAACTTGTTTGATAAGCAAACAAAAAAGCTATTAAGAGAAGACTCTAGTTATTCTGGTTTTAGTAACGATCAAGCTATAAGAGTTTATTTATGGAAAAAAGCTGGATATCAAATACCAGATTTAGAATCTAAAGATATATTTAATTTATCTGAAGTAGTTCGAACAAATCCAAAGTTAAGAAAATTAGCTCAACAAATATCATTATTAGCTAAACAACCTAATGGATATATAGAACCACCTCAACAATGGGTAGATGGTACTATACTTTCAGATGTTCAATCTATATTAACTAAATTAAATAGATCAAAATATCTTCAAAGATGGAAACAAAATGTTGATTTAATATTCAACAAAGAAACAATGGCTAAACTAGAGGCTGTTTATGGAACCCCTTACGTTGACGCTTTAACAGACATCTTAAATAGAATGGAGACTGGTACAAATAAACCTAAAGGTTTAGATAAAGCAACTAGAGGTTGGGTTGACTGGCTTAATGGTTCTGTAGGTGTTACTATGTTTTTCAACATGAGATCTGCTTTATTGCAAACAATATCAGCTACAAACTTTATTAATATGACATTTAACAATCCTTTAGCTGCTGGTAAAGCTATATTAAATGTTCCACAAATGATTGAAGATTTTAAAACACTTTGGAATTCTCCTTATTTAAAAGATAGAAGATCTGGTTTGTTAAGTGATTTACAAGAGTCTGAAATAGTAGATGTTTTAAATAATCCAAACAATAAAACATGGGCACAAAAAACAAAAGCATTAATTTTTTGGGGTCTTAAAAAAGGTTTTATACCAACAAGAGCCGCTGATAGTTTAGCAATAACATTAGGTGGTACTACTTTTTATAGAAATAGAATAAATGACTTAGTCAAAAAAGGAGTTGATAAAGCTGAAGCTGAAAAACAAGCTATGTTAGAGTTTTATGAAACCGCTGAACTTAGTCAACAGTCAGCTGATCCTTCTAAAATTTCTCAAAACCAAGCATCTGTTAAAGGTAGATTATTTTTGTCTTTTCAAAACACGCCTTTACAATACGCTAGGATAATAAAACGTTCAGCTTTAAATATTGCAAAAAAGAGAGGTAATTTTGCTGGTAATGTTTCTAAGATAGTTTATTATGCTGCTATTCAAAATTTTATATTTAACTTTCTGCAGAATGCTTTGTTTAGAATGTGGGACGATGATGATGAAAAATATGTAGATTATACACAAAGCAAAACTAGAGCTGCAAATGGTATGCTAGATACTTTAATAAGAGGAGCTGGTTTATATGGAGCTTATATTGCTGCTGTAAAAAATGTTGGACTAAAAGCTTATGAACTTAGTCAAGACCCAAGAAAAGGTAGAGGAAAAGAATATCAATTAGTTTTAGAAGCTTTAAATGTTTCTCCATCTATAGGTATTAAAGCTAGAAAATTAGCTAAAGCATGGCAGTCTTATAGTTATAATTCAGAATACTTTGATTATTATGGTTGGAATCCAATAAAAAATCCACACGCCTTAGAAGCACTTACAACTTTAACATCTGCAACTTTAAATATACCACTAGATAGACTAATGATAAAAGCAGAAAACGCAGCAGCTGTATTAGATAGTCAATATGAAACGTGGCAAAGAATGGCTTTCTTTTTTGGTTTTAGTAAATGGAATTTAGATTTAGACGAAGATCAAAAAGAAGGTACTGGAACTATTGATAATCCATTTGGAATTGATTTTGATGGTGATATAAAAGATTTAAATTTAGAATTAAAATTAGATAAATTTAATATAAAATTTTAAAAAATGAAACACTTTAAAATAGAAGAATTTGATTGTCCAGGTTTACCGGGTAGTGGTAAAATAATGGATCAATGTTTCTTAGAAATGTTAGATAAATCAAGAGAAATATACGGTAGACCCATGCGTGTAAACTCAGGTTATAGAACAAAAGAACATAATGCTAAGATTGGTGGGGTTAAAAACTCTTCTCATATGCTAGGTATTGCTGCAGACATAAGTTGTAAAACATCTAAAGATAGATTTGATATGGTAAACGCCTTTATTGAGGTTGGATTTAAAAGAATAGGTATTGGAAGTAGTTTTATACACGTAGACACAGACGAAAACAAATCACAAAACTTAATTTGGACTTATTATTAAAATAAAAAAATGGATTTTCAACAAATAAAACTTTACATTATAAACGCTTCAACCTTAGGAGTTACAACCTTTACAAATATTGAAATGGGTTTAAAGATAATATTATTATTAGTAACAATAGGTTACACGCTAGATAAATGGATTAAACTAAAAAAAAATAAATAATATGTGGAAATTAACAAAACAATACTGGATAGATGTTTGGAATTTACTTTGGAGTAAAACAAGTGTAGATGAAAAAGCTATAGCAACTTTAAAAGAAATAAAGAGAAGATACAAGTTAACTACTCAAGAGTTAAAAGATGTTGCAGATGCTATTAAAGAAGTTGGAAATCAAATAGGAGACATTGATGATGCTTTAGCTGGTAAAACTAGAAAAGGTAGAAAAAAAGGAACAAAATAAAAATGGGCGTACCATACCCAAAAGTTCCTGTAACCAAGAAAGGGGAAGTCGTAAGACCTCCCCTTTTTTATTTAAGTTTATATATTAAAACCTAAATAAAAATAATTATATGTATAGATTATTTAATTTTTTATACACATTAGTTATTATATGTATAAAAAAGTCATAATTTTTAGCCTTTATCCATCACAAGCTAAACAATCTTCACTCATTGCTTGCTGAGCTATATCTCCACGAAGTACAGACTCTGTCCTTGTATAATATAGAGTTTTAATACCGTTCTTCCAAGCCTGCATATGTACTTGATTAATCCATTTAGGTGTTGCTACACTAGGAAAAGCTAAGTTTAAACTTACTGATTGATCTATATACTGCTGACGTATACCAGCTTGATTAACTAATTCTAGTTGATTAATCTCTTTAAAGGTTTTAAATACCTCCTTAGCCGGTATATCATGAGGTCCAACCACAACACCGTCAAGCTCAGATAAATCTTGAACACTACCACCATCTGCCAAAATTTTATCCCAAGTTTCATTGTTGTTTATTTTAAGTTTTCTTAATAGTTTTAATAATGTAGGATTTTTTCTTATAAACGTTCCTTTAGCAGATTGCTCTGTGAATACGTTTGCCGCCCACGGCTCAATACCCGGAGATACATTACCCGAAAGCTTACTATTAGATACAGTGGGAGCAATAGCGCGAAGGTGAGTATTGCGCACGCCAGTACCAACACACCACAAAGGCTCGCCATAAATTTCAGCAAGATCTCTGGAAGCTCTTTCACTTTCAATTTTAATTTGCGAAAATATTTTCCTAGTTTCAAACTGAGCAAGTAAACCTTCAAAAGGCACTCCATTTTCTTGGAGATACGTGTGCCATCCAAGTACACCCAACCCAAGTGCTCTTCCTTTTGTAGCACTACGAACCGCATTTTCAAAACCTCTAAGTCCTTTTGATCTTTGAATAAATTCCTCCATAACGCCATCAAGAAACCAAGTGGCGTCGTATATAAGATTTGTACCTTTCCATTCTTCATATTTAGCTAAATTTAATGATGATAAACAGCAAACAAAACTATGATTT